>ERZ772858.2964-NODE-2964-length-11200-cov-9.208793_pt1 | contig 11200 bp, 10 predicted proteins | sample MGYA00512136_ERZ772858 | MGnify/ENA primary metagenome ERZ772858 (study PRJEB29015, sample SAMEA2737726) | human gut metagenome | biome: human gut; feature: human-associated habitat; material: faeces | place: China | collected 2012 ...
TCATCTCATGGATACACTCGAAGTAAGCGTTTCTTGGATCATATCCAGCTTCTACCAGAGTCTCGAAACCAGCCTGCATTAAAGCGCAAACACCGCCGCAAAGAACAGCCTGCTCACCAAACAGGTCAGTTTCTGTCTCAGTACGGAAGGTGGTCTCTAACAGACCTGCTCTTGCACCACCGATTGCAAGGCCGTAAGCCAGTGCTTTCTCCAGTGCTTTTCCTGTATAATCCTGCTCTACAGCTACCAGACAAGGAGTTCCCTTGCCAGCCTGGTACTCACTACGTACAGTGTGGCCTGGTGCCTTAGGAGCGATCATGGTAACATCTACATTCTTTGGTGGCTTGATGCATCCGAAGTGGATATTGAAGCCATGTGCGAACATCAGCATATCGCCATCCTTTAAGTTTGGCTCGATGTCCTTCTTGTACATATCTGCCTGCAGCTCATCGTTGATCAGGATCATGATGATATCTGCTCTCTTTGCAGCCTCTGCTGCAGTATATACAGTGAAGCCCTGCTCTTCTGCTCTCTTCCAGGAGCGGCTTCCCTCATACAAACCAATGATAACATTGCATCCGGATTCCTTTAAGTTTAATGCATGTGCATGTCCCTGGCTGCCGTAACCAATAATAGCGATGGTCTTTCCCTCTAACATTGAAAGGTTACAGTCTTCCTGATAATAAATCTTTGCCATAGCGTTTTTTCCTCCTACTATCGTATAAAAGTATAAAACTTATCACCAGCAAATTCACTGGCATATTTATGTTAAGACAGCAAGTCCGACGCCTCTCTGTTCGCCTTTGGCTGCCCCCTTAAGCTCTTTTTTCATTTTGCCTTATGGCAAAATGCGGATGTCTTCGCTGCCACGCTCCAGTCCGGTGAGTCCAGTACGGGCCAGTTCCAGGATCTCATAATCTTCTAGCAGATTAATGAGCGCATCCAGTTTTGACTGGTCTCCTGTCAGCATAACAGTCAGGGAATCTTTTCCCACATCCACAATGGTTGCACGGAAAATACTTGAGATGGCGCTGACCGCCTGACGGTCATTTGATCCGGCTCTTACCTTGATCATCATAAGCTCCCTGTATACAGAGCGATCCGGATGAAGTTCCTTGATATCTCTTACATCTTCCAGTTTATTTAACTGGTTCTTGATCTGCTCAAGAACATTCTGGTCTCCCAGTGACACAACGGTCATTCTGGAATACCTTGGGTCTGCAGTAACACCTACTGTCAGGCTCTCAATATTATATCCACGGCGGCTGAACATGCCCGCTACACGGGACAGAACACCTGCCGTATTATCCACTAACAATGATAACACGATTCTGTCATCCATCATATCATTTGCCTCCATATCGGTCCGCCGCAGACAAATGTCTTTCAGCGTCCCACATATTAGTTTTTATAATAACAACCATTACCCACTTTGTCAATTGCCTAATAGTAATGGGTATTATGCTTTCTGGTTATGATAAGAGCATTTTTCTCAATTCATTAATACTTTCAGCTATATAAGCAGCGTGGCAGTCTTCCATTTCCTTCCTGTCACCATAGCCAAACAGGACGCCTACGCACTCTAATCCCTGCTTTCTGGCCCCCAATACATCATGTTCTCTGTCACCGATCATCAGGATCTTTTCTTTTTTGTCAGAAAGGCCGCAGGTATCTAAAACATACTGGATCACATCCCCTTTTCCTACACGGGTCTCCTCCAGGTCAGCGCCTCCAACAAACTCAAAATAAGAAGCCAGATCAAAATGTTCCAGGATCTGCTTTGCAAATACCTCCGGTTTGGAGGTTGCAAGATACAGCTTCTTTCCCGCTGCTTTTAATTCTCCTAACATTTCCGGAATGCCTGGAAATACTTTATTCTGGCTCCAGCCTGTAACGGAAAAATATTCACGGTACACCTGGATCGCTTCCTTTGCCTGCTGTTCAGAAAAATCATAATATTTCTGGAAGCTGTCTTTTAATGGCGGACCGATAAAAGGACATAAACTGTCCAGATCATCCACCTGGATCCCATAGTGTTTTAATGCATACTGAACTGCCTTTGTGATCCCCTCTTTTGGATCTGTCAGCGTTCCGTCCAGGTCAAACAGCAGATAATCTTTATTTTTCATGTTGTAATTAATTCCCTTCTAAATAAATATTCAGCTTTCGTACCAGTCTGTGATCGCATTACCTTATTTTATATCAATTTCGGATCATCCCTGGTCTTCAAAAAGAGTCCCGTATTTAAACGCCTTCATCATCTCATGTCCCACGCTGATATAAGGCGGGTACTCTACGATCTCATCCCGGCTAAACCAACCAGCCTCTGCCAGTTCATCTTCCTCTAACCGGATGGTATCATCTCCATCCAGGTCTGCGGTAAAACCGATCATCACAGAGTCAGAAAAGGACCATGGCTGGCTCTTGTAATAGCGGATATTTTTCACCTTCAGGCCTACTTCTTCCATTACTTCCCTGCGTACACATTCTTCAAATGTCTCGCCCACTTCCACATAACCTGCGATCAGTGCATACCTGCGGTAAGTGCCTCTTGCATACCGGGACATAAGCAGTTTGTCCCCATTTCGGATAGCTACGATCACAGCCGGACAGATCTTTGGATACTCTGTATGTCCGCAATCTGTACACACCATGGACCGTTCTGTAGTCCCAGCTCTCATCTTTGCGCCACAGCAGCCGCAGAACCTCCTGCTTTCTCTCCAACGGTAGATCTGGCTTCCTGTAATACCTGCAAACGCCTGATACCCCGGTTCCAGTTCCCTGAAGATCTGCATTCCTTCCAGGCGGTAGCTGCCAAATTCCGGCACTTTCAGATCATCTACCAGATAATAGCCTCTTTCACCGATGGAAAACAGATAGTACGCCTTTTCCCGGCAGTCTTCTTCTGAAAGAAGATCCTGAAAGGTAGGGATCACATAACCTTCTTTTTCTTTCAAAAGCATTACTTTATTGTATTCATAATGCAAAAGATAGTCTGTGAGTTCCGGCTTTTTATCTTTGTATGCCGGATCATATTTATAAGGTATCTCCTGTATCATTTTAACTTACGACTCCTTTAATAGCTCTTTTAATAATCCTTTTTCTGAAACCACTTTCTTCCGTCCACGCGCCGCAGACTGCTGAAGAAGAAATAATAAATAACAAAGGCAATGGAAGTAATGGTCCATGATAAAGGATAGCAGAACGCAGCTGCCAGGATGGATCTGTACTGTGGCAAGAAAAAGATGATCCAGATCACACGCAGACAGCAAACGCCAATCCCCGTCATGATCAACGGCATCCAGGCATCTCCTACACCGCGCAGTGTACCGGATAATATCTCTATGGTAATATAGGTGATCAATGTAGGCACCAGGAAATGGATCAGACTTAAACCGATCTCCTGTACCTGTGCATCTGATGTAAACAGATCAATCAGCAGATATCCTTTTAAGTATAATAAGGTGGATACGATCGCTGTCATAATCGTTCCAATGATCATACAGGCCCCGGCACCCTTATGCACACGGTCCATACGGCCGGCACCATAATTTTGTCCTACAAAAGTGGTGACAGAAATTCCCAAAGCATTGATCATCATCCAGTAAAGTCCGTCCACTTTTCCATAAGTAGCCCAGGCAGTTACATTATCTGTCCCCAGTGTATTTACACCTGACTGGATAATGATATTGGAAATGTTATACATAACCGACTGCATACCAGCCGGAATACCGATGCGCACGATACGCTGGAGCATCCGCCCGTCAATACGCACCTTGCTCCACACCAGTTTATACATATCTTCTGTATGTGTCAACGCATAAACCACCATGCAGGCACTGAAAAACTGGGAACTGATGGTGGCGATGGCTGCACCGGCAACACCCAGACGCAGTCCTGCTACCAGGATCAGGTCTAAGAGGATATTGACCATACAGCTTCCAATAAGGAAATATAAGGGGCGCTTGGAGTCCCCCACTGCACGCAGGATACCGGCTCCCATATTATAGATCAGGTTTGGTATCATACCCAGGAAATAGATACGGATGTATACAACCGCATATGTAAGTACATCTTCCGGAGTGTGCATGGCTGAAAGAGCCATATGGGCAAAAACAACACCGATGATCATAAACAGAACACCGCCTATAAGCGAAAACGCTACCGCCGTATGCACGGCCCAATGCACCTTATCCGGCTTTCTGGCACCATAAAACTGGGAAATAACTACAGTCGCACCACTGGAAAGGCCAACGAAAAAGCCCACCAGAAGATTGATCAGGGTACTGGTAGTACCGCCAACTGCTGCCAGTGCCTGTTTGCCTACAAAACGGCCTACTACCACTGCATCTGCTGTATTGTAAAGCTGCTGAAAAAATGTGCCAAACAAAATCGGAAAAAAGAATAATAACAGCTGACCGAAAATGCTGCCTTCCGTAATCTTATTGGTATTGACCTTATTTTTTATCTCTTTCATCTTTTTCTCCCAGATTTTTCCAACAAATAGAGAAAAGGATACCCACCAGTTGAAAAATTTTCACTTACTGATGGGCACCATGTTTATTTAGTATCTTCTTTTGCAGCGATCTCAGAAATAGATTTTACAAGACCTGCTATTCCCTGGATATCAGACGGGATGATGATCTTATTGGCTTTTCCGTCTGCTGCCGCCTGGAAGGCTTCCAGACTCTTAAGCTGCAGTACAGCCTGGTCTGCTCCGGCTTCTTTTATATAACGGATACCATCGGCAGTTGCTCTCTGTACAGCGCGGATCGCTTCTGCCTGGCCTTCTGCCTCTTTGATCTTCTTTTCCTTTTCTGCTTCTGCACGAAGGATGGCTGCCTCTTTTTCTGCCTCTGCATTTAAGACTGCAGACTCTTTGTTTTCTTCTGCAACCAGGATCATGGACTTCTTCTCACCCTCTGCACGAAGGATCGCTTCACGGCGCTCACGCTCTGCCTTCATCTGCTTCTCCATTGCTTCCTGGATGGCTGCAGGCGGTTCAATGTTCTTAAGTTCTACTCTGGTAACCTTGATGCCCCATGGGTCAGTGGCAATATCAAGGGACTCCTGCATCTTTGCATTGATGGTCTCTCTGGAAGTTAAGGTCTCATCTAATTCCAGCTCACCAATGATATTTCTAAGGGTAGTTGCCGTCAGATTTTCAATGGCAAGGATCGGACGCTCTACACCGTATGCATAGGATTTCGGATCTGTAATGTAGAAAAATACAACTGTATCGATCTGCATGGTAACATTATCCTTGGTGATAACCGGCTGTGGCGGAAAATCCTCTACCTGCTCCTTTAAATTTACTTTCTTTGCCACTCTGTCAATAAATGGCACCATAAAATGGATACCTACACCATATGTTCCCAGATAACCGCCAAGGCGCTCTACGACCAGTGCCTGAGCCTGAGGAACGATACGGATACAGGATGTAAGAATGAAAATAATGAGTACTACCAGAATAAGAAACATCACGGAACCTCCAATCAGCATCATATTTGACCTCCTGAAATTTACTGTGATACCATTCTACGGTACCATGTATAATTTGTATGAATATAGTTTAACATATTTCTGATTTTATTCAATCAAGGATTGTAAAAGTGATGAATTCTTAATATAATCGTAAGCGTTAATACTTTTAATCATAACTCAACAAGGAGATACTTTGTATGAAAAAAATCCTTCTGTTAGGAACAGGCGGTACCATTGCCTGCAAGCGTACACCCGACGGTCTGAAACCCGTCATTACTTCCGAAGAGATCTTAACTTATGTGCCGGACAGCCGCCACTACTGCGAGATCGACAGTATACAGATCTTAAATATAGACAGTACCAATATCCAGCCTTCCCACTGGCTGGCAGTATCAAAAGCTATTGAAGAACATTATGAGGAATACGATGGTTTTGTGATCACCCATGGAACAGATACCATGGCATATACAGCTGCTGCTCTTTCCTATCTGATCCAGAATTCTCCAAAGCCGATCGTCATCACCGGGGCCCAGAAACCTATTGATATGGAAAATACAGACGCCCGTACCAATCTGGCTGACAGTCTTCGCTTTGCTTCCCATGACAAGGCTCACGGGATAAATATTGTATTTGACGGAAAAGTCATTGCCGGTACCAGAGGTAAAAAAGAGCGGACCAAGAGTTATAATGCTTTTTCCAGTATTAATTTTCCTTATATTGCCATTATCCAGGAAGACCATATCCTGTTTTATTTAGACGACAAGGCGCAGGTCACAGAGCCTTTGACTTTCTATCACCAGATGGACTCCAGTGTGGGACTGATAAAGCTGATCCCATCTGCAGACGCTTCCCTTCTGGACTATATGGCAGCTCATTATGATGCAGTGATCATTGAGTCCTTTGGCGTTGGCGGACTTCCTTCTTATGATGACGGAGGCGACTACTACCGTGCAGTGGCTCATTGGATCAACCTTGGAAAAACTGTGATCATGACAACACAGGTTACAAATGAAGGCAGCAATATGTCTGTTTATGAGGTCGGAAAAAAGATCAAGCGTGAATTTGGTCTGTTGGAAGCTTATGATATGACCCTGGAGGCAGCTGTTACCAAGATCATGTGGATCCTTACCCAGACAAAGGAACCTGCAAAAGTAAGAGAGCTCTTCTACCAGACCGTCAACCATGATATTTTGTGGAAGTCTTCTTAAAGGCCCCAACTTTACTTTTTTATATTTCCTGTTATAATAAACAGGCAGTCTTCTTAATTTTCTTAAGTCAGACTGCCTGTTTTATGTATTTTATTGCGGGGGTTTTTACATGAACGAGAAAATATCACAATTCAAAGCCGGATTAAAAGATGGTATTCCCATTGGACTTGGTTATCTGGCAGTTTCCTTTACCTTTGGCATTATGGCAAAAGGGGCCGGACTTACCACTTTGGAAGCCGTAGTCCTCTCTTTTACCAACCTGACCAGCGCAGGTCAGTTTGCAGGCCTGGGGATCATTACTGCCGGTTCTTCCCTTGTGGAAATGGCTATGGCACAGCTGATCATCAACCTGCGTTACTGCCTGATGTCCTGTTCTCTTTCCCAGAAACTGGACAGTCATATGCCATTTTTTCACCGTTTTCTTATGTCCTACGGTGTAACAGATGAGATCTTCGGTGTATCTGTATGTAAAAGCGGGGTCTTAAGCCCTTATTTCAGCTACGGCCTGATGGCTATGGCTGTTCCAGGCTGGACCATCGGCACCCTCCTTGGTGCTGTTTCCGGCAGTCTTCTTCCTGCGAGGCTGTTAAGCGCTTTAAATGTAGCTCTTTATGGTATGTTCCTGGCAGTTGTCATCCCTCCGGCAAGAGAAAATAAGGTTTTGCGCATGGTTATCCTTGTTTCCATGGCACTCAGCTTCCTTTTCACCCAGATACCGGTATTAAGGGATATTTCTTCCGGATTTAAGATCATTATCCTTACATTTATCGTAGCCGGGTCTGCTGCAGTTCTGTTCCCTGTAAAGGAGGAAGAATAAATGAAATATCCAGTTTATCTTTACATAGCGGTAATGGCCATTGTGACATATCTGATCCGTATGCTGCCATTGACACTGATCAAGAAAGAGATCAAAAATCCTTTTATCCGCTCTTTTTTATATTATGTGCCTTATGTTACCCTGTCTGTAATGACCTTCCCGGCCATTATCTACGCAACTGCTTCTCCTGTTTCCGGAGCTGCCGCTTTGGCAGTGGCACTGTTTTTCGCTTATAAAGGAAAGAGCCTGTTCCAGGTTTCCATTGCAGCCTGTGCCATCGTGTTTATCCTGGAGTTTTTCGTATAATATAATTGCATTGACCTGGAAAATCTGTCACTGGCAGGTTTTGACAAGTGAATAAGATGAATAACCAAAAAAGGTCCCGGAGCAGAGATTTTCTCTCACTTCAGGACCTTTTATATTTTACTTATACTCAGATTTTCTGCGCTTTTTATCCCAGCAGGAACTCGCTTAAAACAAAATTGCTTACATCCATGCCCCATTCTGTAAGGGCAAGATTATTTTCTTCTTTTTTCAGCAGCCCGTTGGCAGTCAGCCTGCGGATCACATCACCATAGACCGTTTCCATTTTCACACCAAACAGTCTTACAAAGTCCACATCAGACACGCCTTTTAACATACGAAGCCCTAAAAACATAAACTCTTCCATTCGCTGTGCCTGGGAAAGTTCTTCTATTTGACCCCATAATTTGCGAAGGGCTGTCTCCCGCTTTTCCGGATCTTCTTCACCAAAATCCAGTGCCAGATACTTATCCAGGTCCTTTTCATTGGTAAAACGACAGCCTTCCATATAGGAGGATGCCCCAAGTCCCAGTCCCAGATAATCGATTCTCTGCCAGTATCCCTTATTATGACGGCATTCTCGTCCGCCTTTTGCATAATTGGAGATCTCGTACTGATGAAACCCATATTCCTCCAAGATCCCTGCCGTATTCTCATACATACGGTACTCCGTATCCTCATCCGGTAATTTCAGCTTTCTCTCTCCGAAAGGAGTGCCTTCCTCAATGATCAGACTGTATGCCGAAATGTGTTCCGGCTTAAGTTCCAACACTTTTTCAAGGGTCTTTCTCCAGCTGTCCACTGTCTGACCTGGAAGTGCCGACATAAGATCCACATTGATATTAGTAAATCCGGCAATCCTGGCCTGATGGAAGCTATCCAGAAATTCCTTCCAGGTATGGATACGTCCTAACTTTCGCAGTTCTTCATCATCAGCAGATTGGAGCCCAAAGCTGATCCGATTGATACCATAGTCCAGATAGTTCCGCAGTTTTTCTGCATCCACCGTTCCCGGATTGGCCTCAATAGTCACCTCCGCATCTGAATTCCAACAGAAGACTTCCTTCAATGCCGTCATGATCCGGCGGATCTGGTCAGGCTTCAGAATACTTGGCGTACCACCTCCAAAAAATGCAGATACCACCTCATAGTTTTCGGGATCACAGGGTGCCCACTTATTATCAGAATCCCCGACCCCTGCATGTTTGCAATGACAGATTTCCTCGATCAGACAGTTGACATAGGCCTCCCGCACCTCAAGTGTGGAAGGCCCTGAAAGGAAGTCACAATATGCACATTTTTTTACGCAAAAAGGAATGTGAATGTATAATTCCAATGGTTTTTTTGTCATGTTATTTATCATCCAGTTTCAGAACACTCATGAAGGCTTTCTGCGGGATCTCTACATTACCGATCTGACGCATTCTCTTCTTACCTTCCTTCTGTTTTTCCAGAAGCTTCTTCTTACGGGAAATATCGCCGCCGTAACATTTTGCAAGCACATCTTTTCTCATGGCTCTGACCGTCTCTCTGGCAATGATCTTGCCTCCTACAGCCGCCTGGATCGGAATCTCGAACAGATGACGCGGAATCTCATCTTTGAGCTTCTCGCACATCTTCCGTCCGCGCTCATAAGCGGAATCCTTATGCACGATGAAGGAAAGTGCATCCACCTCTTCCTTGTTGATCAGGATGTCCAGCTTCACCAGCTCTGACTGTACATAACCCTTGAACTCATAGTCAAAGGACGCATAGCCTCTGGAACGGGATTTTAAAGCATCGAAGAAGTCGTAGATAATCTCGTTAAGTGGCAGTTCGTATTTAAGGAGCGCTCTCGTTTCTTCCATATACTCCATAGAAATATAGGTTCCGCGGCGTTCCTGACAAAGTGTCATGATAGCACCAACATATTCTTTGGTTACCATGATTTCCGCGGATACGATTGGTTCTTCCATATATTCAATGGTGGATGGATCTGGAAGGTTTGTCGGGTTTGTTAAGTCAAATACTGTTCCATCCGTCTGGTGTACTTTGTAAATAACACTCGGTGCAGTCGTTACTAAGTCAAGGTTATATTCTCTTTCTAATCGTTCCTGAATAATCTCTAAATGCAGTAATCCTAAAAATCCACAGCGGAAACCGAATCCCAGCGCAATCGAGGTTTCCGGCTCAAACTGTAAGGACGCATCATTTAACTGCAATTTTTCAAGTGCCTCTCTTAAATCCTGATACTTGGCGCCATCTGCCGGATACAGTCCGCAGTACACCATTGGATTGACCTTTTTATACCCCGGAAGCGGCTCGGCACACGGATTGTCATTGTCCGTTACCGTATCACCGACACGGGTATCCTTAACATTTTTAATGCTTGCCGTAATATAGCCTACCATACCGGCGGAGAGTTCTTCACATGGAATAAACTGACCCGCACCGAAATAACCGACCTCTACGACTTCTTCCACAGCGCCTGTCGCCATCATGCGGATTTTCGTTCCACGCTTTACCTTTCCTTCTTTAATCCGGCAGAAAATAATAACACCTTTATAAGAATCATACAAAGAGTCAAAAATCAATGCCTGTAACGGCGCATTTTCATCGCCTGTCGGCGCCGGAATCTTTGTAACAATCTGCTCTAACACTTCTTCAATATTAATACCGTTTTTCGCTGAAATCAGCGGTGCATCCTGTGCTTCAATACCGATAACGTCTTCAATTTCATCAATAACACGCTGCGGCTCTGCACTCGGCAGGTCAATTTTATTAATAACCGGAAAAACGTCCAAATCGTGATCTAATGCCAGATAGACATTTGCAAGGGTCTGCGCCTCAATCCCCTGTGCCGCATCTACGACAAGAATCGCTCCGTCACAGGCAGCAAGCGCTCTGGACACCTCGTAGTTAAAATCCACATGTCCCGGTGTGTCAATAAGGTTGAAAATGTATTCTTCCCCATCATTTGCCTTGTATACAATACGCACGGTCTGCGCTTTAATCGTAATACCGCGTTCTCTTTCCAAATCCATGTTATCGAGTACCTGCTCCTGCATTTCCCTGCTGGTGAGCAGTCCCGTCTTTTCGATAATACGGTCTGCCAGTGTTGACTTACCATGGTCAATATGTGCTATAATACAAAAATTTCTAATATTTTTCTGATTGATTTTCGCCATTTTTACTCTCACTTATCATTTTATTTCCGGCTGTTTAAATACTCCATAATCCCGTCTGAAATCGCAGACGCCGTTTCTTCCGGCTTCTCGGTAATCAGCCGGTTGTCATTTGCATTGGACATAAAGCCCAGTTCCACAAGGCAGCTTACACAGCGGGTGTTGCGGTTGAGCCTGTAATCTTCCTCTGAATCCGTCATCGAACCGCCCTTGACACCGCGGCT
>ERZ772858.2977-NODE-2977-length-11147-cov-2.303823_pt1 | contig 11147 bp, 7 predicted proteins | sample MGYA00512136_ERZ772858 | MGnify/ENA primary metagenome ERZ772858 (study PRJEB29015, sample SAMEA2737726) | human gut metagenome | biome: human gut; feature: human-associated habitat; material: faeces | place: China | collected 2012 ...
TATGTATGAAAACGGGAATAAGATTGGCATTATGGATTAAGACAGAAAGAGGAAGCACCGCATCAATGTGGTGTTTTTTCTTTTCCCAGAAACCAGGGAAGGAAACAAGGCTTCCCGTGGTTGGAAAGGAGGATACTTGAAACAGAAGAAATATGTGTTTTTTACAGTCTCAATCTTACTGTCTTTGATACTCTCCATCCAGGTTTATGCGGTAGGGGACGGGAACCTGGATGGAGGTGGCGGAAGTATGGGACAGGGGACCAGCCAGAATTCCTGGTCACCGGGAAATGAAGGAGTGCGGGTTACCGTAATCCGGGCAGAGAGCCATGATCCGGTAACAAGACCGATTGACTTAACAAATAAGCATCCCAATATTACCTACTCCTTTGGGAAAGTCAGTAAAATGTCATATACCAAAGGAAGTGCCCTGATGATCGACACCAATCCGTATGAGTATGTGAATCCGGCACAGCCCCTACCAAGGATCATCAGCTCGAAAAGCTTGGGGCAAGCTAATATTGAGCAGATAAAAAGCTATTTTACAGATGAACAGGTGGTGCGTAGCATTGCCGGACTAACCGGAATGGACTTTGACACACTGGTGGGAGGGGAGTATAGGCTCTTATTGGAGCCGATCAGTTTCCTTAAATTTCAGGGAACCCTGATTGCGGTTACAGCAACAGAGGCAGCGCTCTATGATGAGATGTTAAGTGGTGGGCTTCGTACTGTCCTTCCAACAGTGGCATTTCAGAACCTGCCGCTTTCCATGTTTTTGGAAACACCAGATCTGGGATATCCGGCATGGGGCGGACCTACATCTGGAGTCCGTTCCAACAGTGAGATCAAAAGTTCCCTGGGTCTTGGTGTGGTACGGTTTCACGAAGCCCCGCCAGAGGAACCGGAAATCAGTACCTATGATTATGAGTACCGGACCAACACAGAAGTCATCACAGCGGTAGAGGTGAGCGGAGGCCAGAGTGATCCAGATGATCCGGTGTCTGTCACATTTTCTGTGGGAGGGAAAGGCTACCGCGTGGACCATGTGTATTATCCATCCGGTGACAGTCAGCTGGCCTGGATTCGCTGGACCACCCCGAAGGAACCTCAGACCATGATGATGACAGTACGAGTTCATGGAGGGGGAAGAACGGAAAAGGGAACGCTGAATATCAAGATCGTAGATCTGGATGAAAATAACAATATCACAAGCGGCGGCACCATGATCCGCTTTTTTGTAAACCGGCCGGACCTGCGCTATGTAGGAAAAATACACGAACACCTGGTCAGAAAAGGAAGATCCGGACTGCATCTGACAGATGCTACAAAGCAGCTGGCTTTCCTCCATACCGGATACCAGGAACAGGAGAAGAGGGATAAGTCCAAATTTGAAAGGAATCTGAACATCATCCTGGAGATCCTGAAGCAGGAGCCTGAAAACTGTGATTATCTTGGATATCTGGGAGATACCTATTCTTCAGACGGAAAAAATGAAGAAGCAAGGGATGCATACAAAAAGGCGGTGGCAGCCATGCCGGAAAAACTGGGGGTATATGATCAGCGAAGTTCTTATACCTATACAAACCTGTTAAGGGTCTCCCAGTGCCTGAATGCACCGGAAGCCGAGGTGGAAGCTATTTATAAAGAAGCAGTGGAAAAGCTTCCGAAAGAGCCTGATTTTGACTGTGTTATGGGGGACTGGTACTGGAGAAAGGGGCAATATGAAAAAGCAGTACAGATGTATGAGCTGGCTATAGCAAAGCTGGAAACCTATGGAACAGTGAACAGGGGGATCATTACCACCTCCATGCTGATCCAGATGTATGAGTGTCTGGGAGAAGGCTGCAGAAGGCTGGGAGATTACCAGAAAGCGGTCCGCTATTGTGTGATCGTACTGAATACTGACCACAAAGATATGAATGCGCTGCTGACTCTGATCAACTGTTTTACAGAGAGCAATGTCAGCGCAGAAGAGGTAGTCCAGTTTTTAGGAAAGATTTATGATTATTCTGATATAAAAGACAAGGTGATCCTTCTGCGGGTGGCTATGGCAATGGGCAGAAAGGATCTGGAGCGGATGTTCAGGGGAATCCTCCTTCCTCAGGAGAGGGAAGAGTTTGATGCAGCCATGGAAACGGCCCAGAGCGGGGCACCGCTGTCATAGACTTTTTTCAACTCTCCCATAAGAAGAGGAAGTTCCCATTCACAGGTGCTGTTAGCAAAGCTGTTAGGATCTGCGATAGAAACATTTCCGTCAGGAAGGAGCTTTGTGATCAGGACAAAGTGACCGTTTTGAGTCAGGCTTCCCTTACCCATAAGGGCGACCAGGATATGACCGGAAGAAAGAAGGGAAGCTGCATTCTGGGGAGAATGGTCTGTTACAGATTCCACCTGGAAGCCATAGGCTGCAAGGACAGAAGGAATCAGGCTATGATAGGAACCTCCCTGGGGGGCATAATAGCCATTGGCAGCAGACCAGTCTGCGATCGTTACCGGGGTAATGGCTTCTCCGTCATTTGTGAAGCTGGAGATGAGCATGGCTGCAGCAGTAGGACCACATCCATACTGGAGCATGGGATCTGAACCGCCGTAGAGATAACTGCTCCAGCGGGTATCTCCCTGATTATAGTAGTACATCGGTCCCATACTGGTATCCAGGATGGCAGCATCATAAGAATTGCCATCTGATCCCGTCTGAGCCTCCATATGCAGGTTTTCTGCTTTTCCAAGGATCACAGGAGATGTATTTGCAGTCACAGAAGATGTATCTGGGATCCCCTGTGTCCTGGAAGTATCCTCTGAAAGTTCTGTTTGTTTTTGGATTTTTGGTTCTGGCTGGGTCTGCTTTTTAAGAAAGTCTTCCAGTTCATGAAATTTCTGGCCACTGGCAGTCTGCACAAAGGAAATAGCGGATCGTGCGTCTTTTATGACCTGGGAAGAAAAGCCTGGGCAAAAATAAAAGCTCAGGCTGGCAGTGATCACTGAAACTGTACCGGTAATGGAAAGCTGGATCATCGTTTTCACAAGCCGGAACTGTTTCAAGGTTTTATTTATATGTTTTTTTTGATTCTTTAAAGTTCTATCTTTCATTTTTTATCCATTCATTTCTTATCCGTTAACGAAGGGATAGACGGGCCAGGACAGTCTGACCAATGGTATTTAAAGGACACTGCTGGCATACGGCGCCGATCTTATGTGCCTCCATAGGCATGCCGTAGACAACACAGCTGTTCTTGTCCTGTCCGATGGTATAAGCGCCGTTTTTGCGCATACGCAAAAGACCGGCAGCTCCATCTGCTCCCATTCCTGTGAGAAGAACGCCGATGGCGTGTTCCCGCACATGTAATGCAACTGAGTCAAAAAGCACATCCACGGAAGGTCTGTGTCCGTTTACCTTTTCTCCTTCCTGTACACTGACTGCATAGGAGTTTCCAAGAGGTACCACACGCATCTGCAGACCTCCGGGAGCTAAAAGCATGAGACCTTTGCGGATCCGGTCTCCATTTTTCGCCTCCCGTACTTCCATTTTGCAGATCTTGTTTAAACGGTCTGCATACATGGCTGTAAAACCGGCAGGCATGTGCTGGGTGATAACAACTCCGGGAGTATCTGCAGGAAAATTCTTTACTACCTCGAGAATGGCTTCTGTACCGCCTGTAGATGCCCCGATAGCGATCACTGTTTCAGGGGAAGCACCCAGAGGAATCTTTGGTTTCTGCAGGAAAGTATTTCTGGCAGGAGGTAAAGAAGAAACCTTGCGGATACCACCTGCCTGAGGGTCTGCAGGAGCAGAAGGAAGGTGTACGTGGGAAGCAGCCGCTACCATAAGTTTGGAGCGGAGTGTAGAAAGAAAGATCTCTTTAGACAGTCCATTGGCTTCATCCGGTTTCCGTACAAAATCCACAGCTCCGGCTTCCAGGGCATCAAAAACCCTCAGGTTCAGGGAAGATACCAGGATCACCGGGATAGGGTGGACCGGAAGAAGCTGCTTTAAAAACTCAATGCCGGACATTCCCGGCATTTCAATATCCAGGGTAAGCATATCCGGCTGCAGCAGCGGGATCTTTTCCTGGGCGTCAAGGGCATTTACTGCATATCCTACAACCTGGAAGCGGTCATCCTCAGAGAGAGAACGGATCAGCCAGGTGCGGAACAAGGGTGAATCATCCACTACCATTAATTTTAATTTATGATCCATGATCATAACGCCTCCTTAATAAGATAAGTGTAACAACGTATGAGATAACCTACGGGATCAGATCTTTCGGTAAATAGCCGGTTCAATATAGGAAAACGGGCAGCTTTCCTTATCCAGGCTTTCAGAATGTCCGATAAATAAGTAGCCTCCCGGAGCGGTAGCATCATAAAAGCGCCTTACCAGTGCCGCCTTCGTAGGACGATCAAAATAGATCATCACGTTTCTGCAGAATATCAGATCAAATTTTTTACGGAAATGAATGGGATCCATTAGATTAAAGGAACGGAAGATCACATTTTTCCTTAAAGCATCTGAAACGGTATAGGTTTTATCTCCCATGGGAACAAAATAGCGTTCCTGCCAGGAAGGCGGAAGCTCTTTTAAGCTTTCAAGGGAATATCTGGGATCCATGGCAGAATCCAGAACACGCTGGGAAATGTCCGTAGCAAGGATACGGGTATCCCAGCTTCCGGGAATAGCGGAAAAATATTCTTTCAGATACATAGAAATGTTATAAGGTTCTTCACCGGAGGAGCAGCCGGCACTCCAGATCGCAATAGAACGATCCCGGGAGTGCTTGTTTGCAAGCTCAGGAAGAATCTGCTTCTGGAGAAAGTCAAAATGTTCTTTTTCCCGCATAAAATAGGTATAGTTGGTAGTCAGCTTGTTTAACATAACAGAAACCATCTCAGGATCTTTACCTGAGATGATCTCATCTATGTATTCTGTAAAACTATGAAACCCTTTCTGCTGCAGCATATTAGTAAGACGGCTGGTGATCAGCTGCTTTTTGTGGCTCAGATTGATGCCATAGTGCTGTTGAATATAAGTGTAAAGACGGTTAAAATCCCCGTCACTTAATGTAAGCATTGTATGACCTCCTTAGGAATCGGATGTACTCTCGGAGTCTTTCCTGCACCTGCCTTTGCGACTGACAAAAAATCTTCTCGCAAAATCAAGTACAAAAAGATTCCGGGAGTACATTAAGAGCTGACCAGGGACTTGCAGTCAAAAGACATAAGCACAGTCCCATTTTCAAGTGTGATCATACCATCTAACAGCTTCTGTCTGCGTTTGATAGGGATCGGACGTACATCCTGAAGATCAATATCGATCACCTGCTGTACAGAATCCACAACGATGCATACAGGAAGATCGTCTACATTTAAAACGATAAAGCAGGTCTTACTGTTATATTCCAAAGCAGGCTTGCCCATATAGAGCCGTATATCTACTACCGGAAGGATCTGACCACGCAGATTGATGATTCCTTTAATATAATCAGGTACCAGTGGAAGATGAGTGATCGCACAGTCATTGATGATCTCCGTTACGTTATTGATACTTAAAAACAGAGTCATATCTCCCGACTCAAAGGTAAGACAGCGTTCAACGGACTGGTTTTCAGCCGGTACGTCTGTCTGGATATTTGTTTCTGTTACTTCAGCCATTTTAAAACCTCCTGTTTACGCGTTCTCTACAGCTATGGAATATAAGCTGAGGATATCCAGAATGATGCTGATATTGCCATCACCCATAATGGTACAGCCGGTGATGCCGTGGTCTTTCAGGTTAAATTCACTGAGAAAAGCAGGAAGCGGCTTTACTACCACCTGCTGCTCGCCGATCAGATCATCTACAAACAGGCAGTAAGAACGGTCATTTGCTTCCACCCATAAAAGGATACCGTCTTCCATCTGGGTAACCTCAGTTGGAAGGTGATAGAAGGAATGAAGGCGGACGATAGGATAAAAGTGGTCAACACGTTCTACCATTTCATTGCCATATTCATCTTTGATCACCTGATCCGCTTTCACCTTAAAGGACTGACGGATATTGGCGATAGGTATAGTAAAAATAGAATCACCTACCGTTACCTTCATGCCGTCAACAATAGCCAGAGTCAGCGGGATCTTCATGGAAATCGTAGTTCCTTCACCGTAGGTACTGGATACAGAAACGATACCGCCTAAGGATTCTACATTTTTCTTTACAACATCCATTCCAACACCACGACCGGAATATTCAGTTACCGCTGTATTGGTGGAAAATCCGGGAAGCATGATCAGCCCCAGGATCTCCTTCTGGCTGTATTCAGAATCAGGCTTGGTCAGCATGTTCTTTGACCGGGCTTTTTCAAGAATCTTCTGGGGATCCATGCCATATCCGTCATCTTTAACGGAGATAACAACCTCACTGCTGGTATGGGAAGCGGAAAGAACGATCTCGCCCTGGGGATCCTTACCGGCAGCAATACGTTCCTGGGCTGTTTCTTCAATCCCATGATCCATGCTGTTACGCACGATATGCATGATAGGATCCTGTATATTGTCTACGATCGTCTTATCTACCTCTGTATCTTCACCTACAATGGTCAGACGGACGTCTTTTCCCAGGCTCTGCTTCATATCACGCACAATACGGTTCATTTTCTGGAACACGCCGGAAATCGGGACCATGCGTAAAGACATGGCAATATCCTGCAGATCATTGGTGAGTTTACGCAGCTGGCGTGCTGATTTCATAAAATTATCCCTGTTGTCCCTTGGCAGCAGGTTTAATTCAGGGGAAGATGTGACCATGGATTCAGTGATCACGATCTCACCAACAATATCCATCAGGCTGTCCAGCTTCATCAGGTTGACGCTGATCAGATTCTGCTTGACCGGGGCATGGGAAAGCATAGGAGCTGCTTTCCCGGCAGCTGTATCTGTGGATGCAGGTGCTGGTGCCGTGGGTTTGGAAACAGATGCCTTTTTTTCCTCAGCTTTTGCAGGAGGAGCGGCTTTTGGGACATTTACAAGCTCATAAGATCGGATGTGGTTCTGGGTTTTTAAAATCCCTTCAGCCTTAGAAGCGTCTTCACTGGAGTCAAAAGCAAGGAAAAAGCCATTTTCTGCGATCTTCTGTGAAGTATCCGAATCTGTTTCCATATCACTGGGATAGAAACGAAAAGTCACTTCACATTCCCTTACTGCATTTACGATCATATAAGCCCGCAGATTCTCCATTCCCACGCCTTCTTCCAGAAAAACATGGAAAAAGCAGACAGCATCCTTATCATCAGGGAGAGAAGCAGGAGCGGCAGGACTGGAAGATCCGGGAGCAGCCTGTGAAGCTTCCGGCTGTGCAGGTGCAGCGCCGCTGATCTTCTTCAAAAAAGAATTGATCTCATTGGAGAACGCATCAATATCAGTAGAAAGAGGTACTCCCTGTTCTACTTTCTCGATTTCGCTTCTTAAATAATCCTCTGAACGGAACATCAGGTTGAAAAGCTCTTTCTTATGTTCAGGATCCAGAGTTTCGATTCCTTTATCACGGATATAAAAAAATACATCTTCAATATGATGGGCGATCGTGGAGATCGAATTAAATTCCATCATTGCAGAAGAGCCTTTGATCGTATGCATGATACGGAAGATCTCATTTACGTCATCGGTGGAAAAATCACCGTTTTTCTCATCAGCAACCAGCATTTCGTCTAACTGGTCTAAAAGATTGTTTTCTTCATAAAGGTATGTATCCAGAATACTGCTGTCCATACCACTGCTCATATTGTACACCGCCTTTTTTCATAATAATCAGAATAGTATTTCTTTTAACTTTATCGGCGGTGGTTGAAAATGGATAAGGGGATTTCCAAAAAGAAACAGTGAGTTGATAAAACAGTTATAAAAAAAAAGAAAACGCCGATAAAATTATCAGAGATAGGATATCTGATCATTTTTGGAGGAAACCGTAAAAATGGCGATCAAAAGAAAAGAAAAAAGAAGGCTTTTGCAGACAGCGGCCCTCTTAATGCGGGCAAATGAAAAAGTGTTCATGGGATTCGGCCAGAATACAGAAGAAGTGATGATTGATGCTCTTTCACAATCTCAGGAAACAGCCCTTTTGTTGGGAACAGAGCTGGAAAATGTGGGAAAAGCAGATCTGGTCCCCCTTCTGGAAGTATATTGTGAAGATCTTTATGAGATGAGTCAGAATCTTCACAGCAAAAAACAGATTGCAAGGCGGTATAAAAAAATAAAGAAAGAATTGAAACTTTTATATGAACGTATGGAGAATGATATGGAAACAGACCGTCTCTGTTTTGTCTTTCTTCCATATAAAGTGTCTATGTGGGATTCTATGGAAACCGTCTGGAAAGCGGCAGATAAAGATCCGGATTGCGATGCCTATGTTGTACCGATCCCCTATTTTGATAAAGACCAGGATGGGAATCTGACAGTAGAACACTACGAGGGAGATCAGTATCCACAAGATGTTCCTGTCACAGATTACCGCACATTCCGCCTGGAAGATAAAAAACCGGATGCGGTGTTTATCCACAATCCCTATGACCAGAACAATAGATTGACCAGTGTCCATCCGGATTTTTATAGCAGCAGATTGAAGAAATATGCAGACCAGCTGGTATATCTGCCTTATTATACCACAGCAAGTACTGGAAACGTAGAATCCGCGGAACGCCAGGCGAGAAGCACTGGGTTTGTCATGGAGCCTGGAGCTGTTAATGCAGACTGTATTGTTACGGCAACAGAGCAGGAAAGAGAACTGTTTATCAATATTTTGTGTTCCGGACTCAAAGGAGTTCCAACAGAGCAATGGGAAGAGAAAGTGCAGAACTTTGGATCACCAAAGATTGAACGTGCCCGAAGTACGAAAAGACAGGACAGTTCTCTTCCAGAAAAATGGAGGGAATGTCTTTACAGACCTGACGGAGCCAGGAAAAAGACTGTATTTTATAGTCTGTCTGTAGAGGCACTTCTGACCCAGCCAGATATGATGCAGAAGATAGAAGCGGTACTTCAATATTTTAGAAACAGAAAAGATCTCGCTTTATGGCTTCGTCCTCATCCACTGTATGAACAGACACTGGAGGTGATGCGGCCCCAGCTTTTACAGAAATATAGAGAACTTCTGGCTTCTTATGAAGAAGAAGGCTGGGGAATCCTGGACAGCGGATACGATCTTGATCTTGCCATTGCTTCCTGCGACTGCTATTACGGGGATTACAGCTCTGTAGCCCAGTTGTTCTGGGAAACAGGAAAACCGGTTTTATATCAGGATTCCCTGGTAAGAGAAAAAGAATATAAGATCCCATGCTGGCCGGGGGCTTTTTGTGAGGATGAAAAAGAAGTGTGGTTTGTCCATGGAAAAGTAAATCTGCTGTTCCATTATGATAAACAAAAGAAATTGCTTTCCTGTATAGGAAAGGTTCCGGGAGAACTGGCGTTTAAGAGGGATTTATTCCGCTCAATTGTATGGGTGGAAGATAAATTGTATCTTATCCCGTATTTTGCTAGAAACCTGGCCATTTACCATATAGATAAGGATCAGTTTGAGTCCGTACAGATCCGTGATGCAGAGCATTTTATAGAACAGCCGTTATTCCTGAAAGGCTTTCAGAGAGGTAATGTACTATATTGTATGCCTGCATGGTACAACAGCATCCTTTGCATAGATCTTACTTCCGGACATGTAACCTATACAATGGCGGATAAGAATAAGGTACGTGGTATTCCGGGGGTATTTGGTGGGGCTGTTTCCATAGGCAGAAACATTTTATGTCCGCAGACTTACAAAAAGAGGTGGCTGATCCTGAACACGGATACAGGAAAAGTATCCTGGTGCAGTTTTGCAGATCCGGAAAGGGAAATCACTTCGGTTACAGTTTGTGGTGATACTCTGGTATTTTTCGATGCCAGAACAGGATGCATCCTGAAAGAAACCAGAGAAGAGGGGAAAATAGAGGAGCTTTTATATATTGACAGCAACGAAATACAGCTATATGCAGTATCCGAAAATGAAGTGATCGCAGATGATCTGGGATCAGGAAACTATTTAAAGCTTTGTCTGGATGGAACAGTGGTTTGGAGAAAGGAACGGAAAGAAGAAAAGACCGTATTAGGCAGCAGATTTAGGAAAGTTACAGAAGGAGAAAAAAACTGTGATATCCGTTTTACAGAGCAGGAATATCAGGAATGGAATTCTCCGTCAGCAGCAATTTATAAGGATATCCTTCCCATAGATCTGTATTATGTAGAGAAGGAAAATGAAGTCCTTACGCTGGACAAATGGCTTTCTCTCTGTGACCGGATCCATATGCCAGTACCAGATGATAGACACAGCGGTGAAATGATCAAGGACTATGTAAAAAGCAAGCTTGCAAATGGATGAAAAGAGAAGAATCATGAAAAGCTATTTTGAAAATGCATTGCCTTATCTTGAGGTTTTTTATCAGCCGATCTACGATTTAAATAAAAAAAAGTTGAATGTTGCAGAAGCACTTTTACGGTATGATGACGGACACCATCAGAATATTGAACAGGTGATCCGCAAAGCAGAGGAAATGGGCTGTGTCAGCTGTTTTGATCTGTGGGTTTTAAATAAAGTGTTAGAACAGCTGCCAGAGCTGAAAAAAAGAAACATTGAAAGAATAAATGTAAATCTGTCCCCGGTCACATGCTCCAGCGTGGAAGCAGAAAGGGGGCTCTTTGCCATACTAGATGAATGTACATCAGATAAATCTGTTATATGTTTTGAAATCACAGAAAGTAATCAAATACAGGATATGCAGCAGGTCATTAAGCTGGCAGAAAAACTGATGAAAAGAGGATGCCACGTAGCTATTGATGATTTTGGAAAAGAAGAGTCAAATCTCCTGCGGCTTATGCAGATGCCGTTTTCTGTGTTGAAAATAGACAAGGCAGTTGTTTGGACTATAGATACAACGAGTTTTTCAAAAGATCTTATTTCGGAGATCATATATTTTTTGCACAAATATGGGATCCAGATCACGGCCGAGGGGATAGAAAACCAGCTCCAGGCGAAAGAACTTTCGGATATGGGCTGTGATTTCCTTCAGGGTTATCTGATCTCAAAGCCTGTGTCATTTAAAGATTTTTGTGCATTTATAGATGCGCATAATAAAAAAGGATCTGCAGAAATG
>ERZ772858.2979-NODE-2979-length-11144-cov-7.377130_pt1 | contig 11144 bp, 9 predicted proteins | sample MGYA00512136_ERZ772858 | MGnify/ENA primary metagenome ERZ772858 (study PRJEB29015, sample SAMEA2737726) | human gut metagenome | biome: human gut; feature: human-associated habitat; material: faeces | place: China | collected 2012 ...
TTGTTGACTTTATATACAGGATAAGTGCGTTCGCTTTTCATAAAATGCTCCTTCAGATAAGAATGCGCAAACTCTACCCTTTATCATAACATAAAAGTATGATAGAATAAATACGGAATTTTGCACAAGGAGGACGCTATGGAGATCGAACGCAAATGGATGGTGAACGGCTGGCCGGAGGGTGAAAACCTCCCGGCTCTGCCGCTCAAGGAAGAGTTTGCCATGCGGCAGGGATATATCAGCGTGCGGCCCACCGTGCGCATCCGGGAGGAGGCGCTCAAGGGCGGCGAGACGGCCTATATCCTCTGCTTCAAGTCCGGAAGCGGGCTTGCACGGGAGGAGATCGAGCGCCCCATCGACAAGAAACTGTTTGATGAACTGGAAACAAAGATCATCGGTAAGCCCCTGATCGGGAAGATCCGCAGAAGCTATGCCCTGCCCGATGGCCTTGTGCTGGAGGTGAACCATGTGGATGAGGGCCAGCCCACTGCGTTCTGGTACGCTGAGGTGGAATACCCCACCGTGGATGCCGCCCACAGCTGGAAGCCGGAAGCCTTTGGCCTTGCAGACTATCTGAACGATGATGTCACCGACCAGCCCGGCCAGAGCATGGGAGCCTACTGGGAACAGACCCGGAAATAAAAATGACCCTCTCCGTCGCGCAGATGCGGCCGCCTAGCCCTTGGGGAAAGACGGCAGTGCAAAGCAATGACAGAGAGGGTCATTATTTTTTACTTCTTGTGGTACATCCGGTCTGCTTCCTCATAGGTGGGTTCGCAGGTCAGATACATGCCCAGCTTCTTCACGGTATCCATATCCACGCTGGACAGGATGACGGTGGAGTGCATATCGCAGCCCTTCAGGTGGGAGAGCTGCTTGAGGGCGGCTGCAGCAGTGGGATTCTGCGCGGCCGAGCTGGACAGGGCGATCAGGATCTCGTCGGTGTGCAGGCGGGGGTTCTTGCTGCCCAGATAGTTGGTTTTGAGGGTCTGGATGGGCTCGATGGCGGCGGCAGAAACGAGGTCAAGCTCCTGGTCGATGCCGGCCAGCTTTTTCAGCGCGTTGAGCAGAGCGGAGGAAGCGGCACCCAGCAGGGGGCCGGTCTTGCCGGTGACAACGGTGCCGTCCGGCAGCTCAATGGCAGCGGCGGGGGCACCGCCGGTCTTTTCAGAGACTGCATGGGCGGCCTGCTCCACCGGGCGGCTGCCCTGGGTCAGTCCGGCCTGATTCATCAGCAGCTCCAGCTTGTAGACCTCGCTCTGGATCTGTGCGCCGTTCTTGAGGTCGCACAGGGCCTTGAAGTAGCGGCGGACGATCTCGTTGCGGGAAGCTTCGCAGCAGGCCGCATCATCCACGATGCAGTTGCCGGCCATGTTCACGCCCATGTCGGTGGGGGAGTGGTAGGGGCTCTTGCCTGCGATCAGCTCAAACATGGCGTTGACCACGGGGAAGATCTCAATGTCGCGGTTGTAGTTGACCGCGGTCTTGCCATAGGCCTCCAGATGGAACGGGTCGATCATGTTCACATCGTTCAGGTCGGCGGTGGCAGCCTCGTAAGCCAGGTTGACCGGGTGCTTCAGGGGGATGTTCCAGATGGGGAAGGTCTCAAACTTGGCATAGCCGGCCTTCACGCCCCGCTTGTATTCGTGGTACAGCTGGGACAGGCAGGTGGCCATCTTGCCGCTGCCGGGGCCGGGAGCCGTGATAACCACCAGCGGGCACTGGGTCTCAATGTACTCGTTGCGGCCATAGCCCTCGTCACTCACGATGCGGGCAACGTCGTTGGGGTAGCCGGGGATCTTATAGTGCCGGAAGGTGCGGATGCCCAGGCTGTTCAGCCGCTTCTCAAAGGCTTCCACCTCGGGGGCAGCGGTGTACATGGTCACGCATACGCTGCCCACAAACAGGCCGCGCTCCTGGAATGCGTCGATGAGACGCAGAACGTCCAGATCATAAGTGATGCCATAGTCACCGCGCACCTTGCTGCTGACGATGTCCTCAGCGTTGATGACGATAACGACCTCGGCCTGATCCTTCAGCTGCAGCAGCATCTGCAGCTTGGAATCGGGCTGGAAGCCGGGCAGCACGCGGGAGGCGTGGTAGTCATCGAACAGCTTGCCGCCGAATTCCAGATACAGCTTGTTGTCGAACTGCGCGATCCGCTCCCGGATGTGCTCCGACTGCATCTGCAGGTATTTGTCGTTGTCAAATCCTTTTTTCATTCGTTGCTCCTCTTCCTGATTTCGGTTCCCATATCCTGCCCGGGCAGCGGGTTCCACAGCGGAAGTGTGCCCGGGGAATTACACAATACAAAAACAGTATATCATATCAGAGGAGCGGGTGCAATAAAAAATCAACAAAAGTCCCGCTCCTTCCAGCAGAGCGCTTCTGCCGGAAAGAGCGGGGCAGGGAGGAACAGTGCGGATTACAGGGTCAGCTGGATGCCGCTGAGGGTCACGGTATCCGGATCGGGCTCCTCATCCTTTGCTTTGGCGCGGGTCTGTTTGGGCAGAGCGTCCTCGTGGACTACTTTGCCGCATTCCAGCTCAGGGATGGCAAAGAAGGCCGCTTCCAGAGCATCAGGCAGCTCTACTTCACCGGTAACATGCAGGAATTCGATCTGAGCCAGCAGGTCTGCGCTCTCTGCGGGGATGACAGCATCACCCAGCACATAGAGACGGGTGCCATACCGACGCAGGGAAGAGGCGGTCAGCTCCAGGTCGTCCTCCACCACGGCGGTGCCGTCCGGCACGATGATCAGCTCGGTGGAATCCGGGAAGAGCGGGGCCAGAACGGGCGCAAGGCTTGCGCACAGGATGGCCTTTGGAGCGGAAAAGCGGCAGCCCTTGGCGGCCAGTGCGGCAGTGTCGAGCCTGGGGTCAACCGCCAGGAAGCGATGTTCATTCCAGTACAGGCGGCTTTGTGCCCGCAGCAGGAAGGTGTTGTCTAGCTTGATGGAGCTTCCCGGCAGGAGCACTGCATCATCGGGGTAGACCGCCAGCTTTCCGTTCAGGATGCAGCGGGCGGATACCACTGCCGAGAGGCACTGCGGGCAGTAGATCATACCGTTGACCAGAATGCAGGCGTACTTCTGTAAAACCTCCGCAGCATCCGGTGTGATCATCAGCTTGCCGTTGACCACCAGTACCTGCCCGGCGGCGGTCTGGCTGGCAGAGCTCAGCGTGACCTTGCCATTGACCACACCCACCGAGACCTCCTCCGGGACATTTTTGCAGAGCATCGAATCCAGAGAAATGTTGTGCTGGCTCAGGAGCGTCTGCACCCGGGGCGAGGTCAGCGCGATCATGCAGTCCAGCTTGATCTGCTCATAGCGGTCAAGAAAATCCTCCTGCACATTGCGCAGGTCCAGGATCATAGCGTCCACGTTCAGGTTCTTTTTCATCATTTAATCCTCCGTAAGTTCAGTTTTGAGGCGATGGCGTATCTGGGCAAGGCGGCTGCGGACCGTGCCGGGCGGGAGACAGAGCAGCTGACCGATCTCGCTGGCATTGTAGCCCGCTGTATAGCGCAGGGTGAACAGCCGCCGCTCTTCCGGGGTGAGCAGAGCCAGCAGACTGGCGGCTTCCACTGTGTCCAGTGCGGAATCCGGTTCAGCACTGTCCTCTTCCGGGAAAAAGGTGCTGAGCAGCTGCTCCTCCTTTGCCGCCCGGCGGAGTTGGTCGCAGTAGAGATTCCGCGCTGTGGTAAACAGCCAGGCCTTGCACTGCCGCTCTGTAAAGCTGTTGATAAGGGTCCGGTTCTGCAGTGCCCGCAGAAAGACTTCCTGGGTCAGATCCTCTGCCCGGGCCTCGTCCCGGCAGAGATTGAAACAGAAGTGTTCCAGCCTGTCCCAGAAGGTCTCGTACAGCAGCTCCCACATGGGGCTTCCTCCTTTCATTGCGTCGTTCTGCCTGTAAGACGAAGGAGACCGGGGAAGTGTTGGATAGATCCGGAGAAAAATAAACCCTCAGTCTCGCTGGCGCTCGCCGGCTCTCCTACCAGGAGAGCCTTTGGCATGGCGGTAAACAGCGTGAAACTGAGGGAAACTCCTTGATTTAATGTTTTATTTAATGTTTTGCTTCCAGTGCTTCAAGATCTTCTTTGATCTCTTCCACATCTTCTTTCAGGAACATCAGGCAGAAGCTGACGGCCAGCAGCAGGCAGGAGAGCCAGATGGCCTTTGCGCCGCAGAGGTCCAGCGTCAGGCTGCCCAGGCCCGCGCCCAGCGCAAACAGGAGGATGATGCCCCAGTAATAAAGGGATTTTTTCAGGGCGGCAGGATTGCGGTTGAGCACCCAGTTGCAGAGGGAGTCCATGCCGCTGCGCATGTTGCCGATGCACATGGTGCTGGCAAAGGCATAACCGTTTACCTTGCGGAAGGTCTGCACCTGCATCGCACAGGCAAACGAGACCAGCGCATTGGCCATAAGATTCCACTCCTGCGGGAAAAAGCCCACCACGAACAGCATCACGATCTCACACAGCACCACCAGCTGCCGCCAGTGGAGCCGCTGCAGATTCTGCAGCTTCTGGTGCATCAGCTCTGCCGCGAACACGCCCAGCGCAAAGAAGCACAGGGGCACAAGATAATGCAGCACACGCCCCCACTCCCCGGCAAAGGCATGGACAGCCATCAGCACGATGTTGCCGGTCTGGGCGTTGGCAAACACCTTGCCCCGGAACAGATAGGTGTATACGTCCTGCAGGCCGCCGGACAGTGAAAGGAACATTGCCGTGCAGAAGGCTTCCGACATCTGGCCGCGGCGCTTTTTCTTGGAATTCATACAAATTCCCCCTCTGATTTTTTACCCCTATACTATAACGCGGGTTGACGGATTTGTCAAAAACCAAAGACGCTTTTTGGCGGTTTTGACTATGTAAAACGAATATGCCTGCCATGTATTTTGCAATTGCATCCGGGTTGTGCTACAATAAGACCATTCATACAGAAAAAGGAGAATCTCCCCATGCCCAATATCATCGAGATCACGGATTTTCACGCGCCGGAGCTGGACCCCTACGCCCGCCTGACGCAGAACCAGCTGCGCAGTCGGCTGGAACCCGAAAAAGGCATCTTCATTGCCGAGAGCCCCAAGGTGATCTCCCGGGCACTGGATGCAGGCTTTGTGCCGGTCTCCCTGCTGATGGAGCGCAGGCAGATCACCGGCCCAGCGGCGGAGATCCTGACCCGCTGCGGGGATGCACCCATTTATACTGCTGACCGGGAGCTGCTGGCTGCACTGACAGGCTACGAGCTGACCCGGGGTGTGCTCTGCGCCTTTCAACGTCCGAAGCCCCGCACCGTGGAGGAGCTCTGCCGGAACGCCCGGCGGGTGGCCGTGCTGGAGGGTATTGTGGATTCCACCAACGTGGGTGCCATCTTCCGCAGCGCGGCAGCGCTGAACATGGACGCTGTTCTTATCAACCCCTCCTGCTGTGACCCGCTCTGCCGCCGGGCCGTGCGCGTGAGTATGGGTACGGTATTTCAGGTGCCTTGGGCGCAGATCGGCGAAACGCCCGCTGATTGGCCCGAAAAGGGGCTTGCTCAGCTGAATGCCCTGGGCTTCAAGACGGCTGCCATGGCCTTGAGTGACCGTTCGGTCAGCATTGATGACGAAGCCCTTGCCCGGGAGCCGAAGCTTGCCATTGTGCTGGGCACGGAGGGAGACGGCCTTTCCCATACCACCATCGCTTCCTGCGATTACACAGTCAAGATCCCCATGTCCCACGGGGTCGATTCCCTGAACGTTGCCGCCGCCAGCGCCGTGGCGTTCTGGCAGCTGGGCAAACAGTAAATCATAAGCCACACAGAAGAAACTCCCGTCCGGAGCGCATCCGGGCGGGAGTTTTGCTATGCCTTAGAAGGATTCAAAGGAGAAATTACTTTTTCATGTAGATATGGTGGGGCAGACCTGCAATGTACAGCGGAGTCAGCTCAGCCTGGATCAGCGGGCGGGCATACTCGAGGAATTCCTCGGTCATCTGGGTGTGATTCTCGTTCATCCAGCTCAGGGGAACCTTCTTCTCGAGGTTTGCAACTTCACTGATGGGGTGCAGCTCGGTGATGTACTGATAGGGGCTGTTGGAGATGCGCTTCAGGGCGACCATCTGACCGGTGACACCCTCAAAGGCAGCCTTGGCAGCAGCGCCGCCCACCTGGTAAGCCTCGGTGATGTCGGTGCGGCTGGTCAGGTGACCAGCGCAGCGCTGCAGGGTAGACAGCTCGATACAGCGGGTCTTGGTATCCAGATTGCGGGCGACCACATTCGCCAGATAGCGTGCGGTGCCGGTCAGTGCCTTGTGGCCGAAAGCGTCCACTGCGTGCACATCATCGGCCAGCTCACAGACATAACGACCGTCCTCGAGCTTGACACCCTCGGAAACAGCGATCACGATGCTGGGCTTCTTCTCCTGCATGGCGCGGACCTTCTCAATGAAGTGCTCCACGTTGAAGGGGACTTCGGGCAGGCAGATCATATCCACGCCCTCGCAGTCATCGCTCTTGGCCAGAGAAGCAGCAGCGGTCAGCCAGCCGGCGTTGCGGCCCATGATCTCGACCACGGTGGCATAATTGGTGCCGTAAACGGTGGCATCGCGGATGATCTCCTTCATCACCACACCGATGTACTTTGCCGCAGAGCCGTAGCCGGGGGTGTGGTCGGTCACCATCAGGTCGTTATCGATGGTCTTGGGAACGCCCATGAAGCGGATGTCGCTCTGGATGCGGTTGCCGTATTCAGCCAGCTTGCCGATGGTATCCATGGAGTCGTTGCCGCCAATGTAGAAGAAGTAGCCAATGTTCAGCTTTTCCAGGATGGCGAACAGCTTCTTGTAAACGGTCTCGTCATCGTGCCAATCGGGCAGCTTATAGCGGCAGCTGCCCAGGAAGCTGGACGGGGTGCGCTTGAGCAGCTCGATATCCAGGTCGTCGGTCAGCACGGTGGAAAGATCCACCACGCGCTCCTCCAGCAGACCGGCAACGCCGTTGCACATGCCGTAAACGATCTCAGCGCCGCGACTCTTGCAGCTCTCGAATACGCCTGCCAGACTTGCATTGATGACGGAGGTAGGGCCGCCAGACTGACCAACGATTGCATTTTTACCCATGATGATTTCTCCTTTTCTTCTGTTTCGGCTTTTATATTATCGTGCAGGAGCACGAAAACAGACCACGAGGGGGGAGGAAACGCGCAAATGAAACTTACAGGCAGATATGGCGCGGGGTACCGTTGACATAGACCGGTGTCACTTCGTCCAGGATGAGCGGACGGGCATACTCCTCAAACGCCGCCGTCACCTGCATTCCGTCCGGGGCGATCCAATCCAGCGGCACCTTTTTCTCCAGGTTTGCCACCTGCTGGACATCCACCGACTCGGTGATGCACTGGTAGGGGTAATCGGAAATGCGCTTGAGCGAGATCATCCGCCCGGTCTCGCCCGCAAAGGCAGCGGAAGCGGCAGCGCCGCCCACGGCGTAGGCCTCGTTCACATCGGTGCGGCTGGCCAGATGGCTGGCGCAGCGTTGCAGGGTCGAGAACTCAATGGCACGGCTCTTGCAGTTCAGATTGTCGTGGATGAGGTCAGAAAGATACCGGCTGGTACCGCTGAGGATGGCCTTGTGGCCAAAGGCATCCAACTGCCCGGCAGTGGAGACCAGATCGCACAGATAGGTGCCGTCGGCTGTCTTAACGCCCTCGCTGGCTGCAATGATGACATTGGGCTTGACCCGCTGCAGCTCGTCCACCCGGGTCAGGAACCTGTCCGGGTCAAAGGGAACTTCGGGCAGCAGAATGAGGTCGGGGCCTTCGCAGTCATCGCCGCCGGCCAGACAGGCCGCACCGGCCAGCCAGCCCGCGTGGCGGCCCATGATCTCGGCCACCGTTACGCTGCGGATGTTGTAAACGGAGGAGTCACGGATGACCTCCTTCAGGATGGTGGCAATGTACTTGGCGGCAGAACCGTAGCCGGGGGTGTGGTCGGTCAGGCAAAGGTCGTTGTCGATGGTCTTGGGCACACCGATGAACCGGACGCTGCTGCCCACCTGGGCACCGTAACGGGAGAGTTTTGCAATGGTGTCCATCGAGTCATTGCCGCCGATGTAGAACAGCGCACAGATATCGTACTTGTCAAACAGGGTGAACAGCTTGATGAACGGGGTAGAATCCACGTCCGGGTCTGGCAGCTTGTAGCGGCAGCTGCCCAGATAGCTGGACGGGGTGCGCTTGAGCAGCTCGATGCTCATGCGGTCATCCAGCAGAACGTTCAGTTCCAGCATCTCTTCCTTTAAAAGGCCCTCGATGCCGTACTTCATTCCGTAGACCTTATCGGCTCCCAGACTGCAGGCAGCTTTGTATACGCCTGCCAGGCTGGAATTGATAACGGCGGTAGGGCCGCCGCTCTGGCCGATGATGACATTTTTTGACATACGTCCTCCTTATCCAAAAGAACAACATTTCACGTCCTGCAAAGCACGCGGTCAGTCCCCCTGTGTCCTCCCAGAGCCCTGCACTGCCCGGGGAAGGAGAATGTGGATGCGGATGCGCGCCGCAAGTCGTACAAAAAGAATGCAGGATGTGCATCTGATTCAATGAAAACTGTGCAATTCCTGCAACAATACTATTGTAAACTATTTCTCTGTTGTATGCAAGACCTGATTGGTTGCACGGGCAAAAAAATTATGATACAATATTTGGCGTATCCTACAAAAACATAGGGTCGGTCGGAGTGCAGAATGCAAACTCTGCAATTTTTCGGGGATACTGACCGTAATGATAGAGAAAAGAAAACAGGGAAAGGCGGGAAAGAGAATGGGAATCTCACACGAATATCATTCCACCCATGGCCGGAGACGGCGCAGCAAGGCAGGCACCGGCCTGCGGCTGGCGGGGGTCATTGCAGCGATCCTGCTGCTGTCGCTGGCCATCACGGCCATTCTGGAAAATGGCGAAAAGCAGAGCGAGGCTGTCCAGCAAAGCCCGGCGGCGGGCACAGCGGCCAATATCCTGGCTCCGCTGCCCATGCAGGGAGATACGGGAGCCTCCGCGGCAGACAGCGCCGGCGGTACGGCAGGGGAAGGCAGTGGAGCCGACGATGCGGCGGCTGTCACGCTGGAACAGTTCGGACCCGCCCGGCAGGCAGCGGAGGCCTATCAGGTCAAGGCGTATGACAGCAGCGTGATCCGTCAGCCCAGCTGTGGGCAGGTGGATCTGAGTTACTTTTCGGATGCGGCCCTGCTGGGCGACAGCCTGACCGTGGGCTTTTCCGATTACAGCATCAACCTGGGCGGGGCGCTCATCTGCGGCTATACCGGTGTGGGCCCCGATGCCATCGTGAACCGCAGCGCGGTCAAGAGCAGCGTGCGCGGCTCAGAGGTGGCAATGGATGTGCTGACAGCGGCCCAGCCGAAAAAACTCTATATCCTGCTGGGCACCAACACGCTGACCACGCTGGGGGCAGCAGACCGCTTTCTGGCCTACTATGGCCAGATGCTGGATCAGCTCAGGCAGGCCCTGCCCGGCTGCGTCATCTATGTCCAGTCCATCCCGCCGGTGCGGCCCCAGGCCGCTGCGGAAAAGCCCGGTCTTGCGTCCGATGTTCTGCGCTCTGTGAACGAGCAGCTGGCAAAGCTGGCTGCAGACAAGGGCTGTGTCTACCTTGACCTGTGGGAGACCTTTGCTGATGAGAACGGGAATCTGAAGGAGATGCTGGCGGCTCCGGATGGAGTTCACTTCTCAGCCGGAAACGGCTATGGTGCCTGGGTCACCTACCTGCGCAACCACGCAAAGTATTCGGCTTCCAACTCCTGGACTATGGGCAGCGCATACAGCGCTGAATAAAGAGCGAAACGCAAAAACGGCATCGCAGACCGATCGGTTTGCGATGCCGTTTTTTATGTTGATCGGGAAGGAAAGCAGCTTACTTCAGCTTGCTCTTTGCCTTCATGCGCTGGTCGTGGTTCAGGATCTGCTTGCGGATGCGCAGGTTCTCCGGGGTGACCTCCAGCAGCTCGTCCTGTGCCAGGAACTCCAGGCAGCCCTCCAGGCTCAGCTTGCTGATGGGGATCAGGCGCAGAGCGTCGTCGGAGCCGGAAGAACGGGTGTTGGTCAGGTGCTTGGTCTTGCAGACGTTCACGTCCACATCCTCGCCGGAAGCGGTGTAGCCGATGACCATGCCCTCGTACACCTTTTCGCCGGGGCCCACCAGCAGGGTGCCGCGCTGCTGAGCGTTGAACAGGCCGTAGGTGACGGCCTCGCCGGTCTCAAAGCTGACCAGAGAACCGGTGGAGCGGTTGGCGATCATGCCAGCCCAGACGTCATAGCCGTCGAAGATCTGGTTGATGATGCCCTCGCCGTGGGTATCGGTCAGGAACTGGTTGCGGTAGCCGAACAGGCCGCGGCTGGGCATCCGGAACTCCAGACGCACACGGTCAGAGCCCAGGGACTCCATCTGCTGCAGGATGGCCTTGCGCTGGCCCAGACCGGTCATGACGGCACCCTGATACTGGGTGGGCACGTCGATGACGACATGCTCCATGGGCTCGTAAGTCTTGCCGTCGATCACCTTGGTCAGAACGTGCGGGGGAGAGACCTGCAGCTCATAGCCTTCACGGCGCATGGTCTCGATGAGGATGGACAGGTGCATCTCACCACGGCCCATGACACGGAAGGAATCGGTGGTGGCGGAGTCCTCCACCTTCAGGGCCACGTCCTTCAGCAGCTCCTTCTGCAGACGGTCGCGGATCTGACGGCTGGTGACGAACTTGCCCTCACGGCCGGCCAGCGGGCTGTCGTTGACCGAGAAGGTCATCTCCACGGTGGGGTCGTTGATCTTGACGAAGGGCAGCGGCTCCACGTTGGAGGGGCTGCACAGGGTGTTGCCGATGGTCACGTCCGGCAGACCGGAGAATGCCACGATATCACCTGCGGTGATGTTGTCGCACGGCTGACGGCCGTTGGCCTGGAAGTCGTACAGCTTGGTCAGACGGCCGCGCATCTTCAGGTCGGGGTTGTGCCAGTCGCACACGACCACTTCCTCGCCCACCTTGGCAACGCCGTTCTGGATGCGGCCAATGCCGATGCGGCCCACGAAATCGTTGTAGTCCACAGAGGACACCAGCATCTGGAAGGGAGCCTCGGGGTCGCCCT
>ERZ772858.2996-NODE-2996-length-11090-cov-7.764114_pt1 | contig 11090 bp, 12 predicted proteins | sample MGYA00512136_ERZ772858 | MGnify/ENA primary metagenome ERZ772858 (study PRJEB29015, sample SAMEA2737726) | human gut metagenome | biome: human gut; feature: human-associated habitat; material: faeces | place: China | collected 2012 ...
TATTCTGAGATACTATTATTATAAGACAATTTTGACATAATACTTCGTTAATGATATACTTGAATGGTAAAAATTTTTTAATTAGCAAAGAAATTGAAGGGAAGAATCTTGTATGATTGAATGGATGTTAGCCTACCCTGGATACACGACAATCATCGTAGTGTTCGCGCTGTGTATATTCGATCATGTTATGATTGCCTTTTTTAGGACCTTCCGGAAGCATGAATCAAATGAAGAGAAGCAGGAGAAAAACAGCGATGACTCTGATACTCGCTGAATTATCCTATCCGCATGACAATGAGTAGATGGAGAGAAAGGAGATCCCCTATGGAAGAGAGTCTCGGCCGCTATGTTAATTGGCATGTATTTCGTTGCAAAAATTGTGGTCTTACATTTGTAAGAAGTTCTGCTACATTAAAGTGTCCATGTTGCAATAGCCTGGCAATCGACGTTTCGTGGCAAGCACATGTCTGTTCTGATTGCGGAACGATTATGGACGAAGGCTATGTCCTCTATGATGGTGAGGCGTACTACTGCAGTGACTCATGTTTGTATGAGCATTTCTCGGAGGATGATTACGAAGAAGCCTTTCAGCAAGATGAGGCATGTTGGATGGAGTGGTACGAGTGATGACAGGATAACCGCGATAGATAGTGAAGAAAGGCCAGCAAGAGCATATTTATCCCGGTGCAATCATCAGAGCGGTCTGCGATATTCAGAGTGACGTAGCTATCGATGACTATCAGCAGGGCGCTATTCTTGATGAAGAGCATCTTGTGGCGCTTCTTCATGCTTGCTTTGTCGAGCGAGATTCAGACGCTGCATGGAATCTGGCAGCGATGGCATAGATGGGCGCTTACACATCAGCACTCAGCATACTACGGCATAGAAAAATTCACCGGGTGAATTTCCTTTACCAAAGTAAAGTGATGCATTCTTGTCTATCCCCTTACTTAATTGACTCTTCCCTTATTTTTACCTATAATTTAAGGGATGGATTTACAATCTTGCGTGAGCTTCGCCGCAATGCGGCCCCTGCGGACCAGCCTATGTCGTACTGCCCGTTGACCGCGCAAACGCTCTACAAGCGGCACAGGGAAGCCTGTCGTCCGCATAAGCGCCTTGAGAATGCACCACTGCATTCTGGAGTACCACTGGTCGCCAGAGGAGATTGTCGGACAGATCCAGTTGGAGCATGGCTGCCGTCTCGTCAGTGTTCCAACAATCTACCGTGCTATCCACGCAGGCCTGCTGAACCCGCCAGGGGCTTCAGCGAAGTTCGTACTTCGGAAACTACGGCATCACGGGAAACGGCGTCACAAGAAAGGCAACGAAGAACATCGTGGCAAGTTCGTCATATCGCATCTCATCGAAGATCGTCCTGCCAGTGCAGCGAACCGTTCCGTCCGTGGCTACTGGGAAGCGGATACCGTGGTGGGCAAGCAAGGAAGGGCATGCCTCGTCATACTAGTGGACCGGAAGAGCCGGTACTTGCTTGGCGGAAAAGCCATGAGCAAGACCGCTGCTGCAGTCAACAAGGTGATGTGTGAGGCGCTCTCGGGGCAGCCGCATCTGTCGGTTACGCCGGATCGAGGAAAGGAATTCTCGAAACATGCTCAGCTCAGAAAGGAGTTGAAACGTGTGACGTTCTACTTTCCTGCTCCGCACCATCCATGGGAGCGCGGGACCAATGAAAATACCAATGGGCTTCTACGGGAGTTCTTCCCGAAGGGCAAAGACCTCACAGATACGCCAGAGGATTACATCCAACAGAAATACCATGAGCTGAACTTGCGCCCCAGAAAGTGCCTTGGCTACAAAACACCATATGAGGTCTATTTCTCAAAGGTGTTGCACTTAGCTTGACAATTCGCCGATTAAAATAAAAAACGCAAGTTTTTAGAGAACAGTGGAATAGATGAGTTATTTTTTACATCGATAAATATTAACTTAAGTGTAACGAAGATACGCCAATACAATCAAATTATATCATGAATTGTATATAGATGATAGATGTGAGTAAAATTGGGGCCTAAATATGTTTTACGGTGCCAAGGACAAATTTAGGGTTATGTTGTAGGCCTGTTCAGTTGGCAAACTTCCGTCCTTTTCAATTCAGATGGTGTGTCGGGGGTATCATTTTTACGGAGAAGACTGCTTTGTTATTTTCATTCAACTTAATCAATATTTGAGGCTTACCAGTTGCATCAACGATACTTCATTCAGGAATACTCCAATAACACTTGCTCACTATTCAAATTCTCCTTTCGTACCTCAAGGTACGTATAGCATTGTTAAAATCTCTGGGTAGTAGTATAACATAAGTGAAGATTCATTTCACTGCTTTTATGTTATTATTTGCATCAAAGGAGGAATGTTACTATGTCGTTCAATCGTTCAAAAGCTATTGAATATGCGCGTCAGTATTGGAACGATTATAATCCGAATTTTGAAAGCTATGCAAACGATTGTACAAATTTTGTTTCTCAATGTTGGAACTATGCAGGCATTCCTATGACTTTAACATGGCATGGTGGAAAGACTATTTGGGAAGGACATCCGGGAGTAGCTAATACTAATAGCTGGGTTAGTGTACCAGATTTTTATGACTACATGGTTAACAATGAAATTGCTACAGTAAAATGGAGTAGCACAGAAGTTAACATTGGCGATGTTATACAATTTTGGAACCCCGGTGATGAGGCGTGGACTCACGCTGGTATTATAACAAATCTAGACACCCCCTATGGAATTACATATGCCGGACATACTGATGATCATTTTCAAAGGCCACTAAGTGATGTATACCCGGATTCTTATACTGAGGTACGCTTTTTATGCCCAATAGACACTATTGATTAAGTACTCATGCTATGGGAAAATAGGTTAGAAGCGAATGATATAGGGGTGCGATAATTTTAAAATAAGGATTATACGCTGAATATAAGTGTATGATCCTTATTTTTATGAAATTAATAAAGTTAACTGCAATATTTTCAAAATTAAGATTTGTCGTAATTTGAAGAATTATAAATTAATTCTTCAAATCGACTTTTAACTATTGCGGATCTGGGCAACTTCATTGTAATTAATAAAGAAATTCCTAGTGAGAAAGGAGTTAGAAAAAATAAGAGGGGTTAAAATTAGTATCCACCTATTTTTTTTTAAACATGCACACGGGGGTGTTCGAAATTCTGACTATCGTTCTATTGTATCAAATACAAACACCTTTGAGACGACATCTTCACGACCGGTGCGACCTTAGAAGCCTGCGCTCATGCCTTGAAACAAAAAGGCGCCGCCAGCGTGACGGGCCTCGTCATCGCCAGCGGCGCACCATAAAATAAACGCAGTTCGCAGGCTGCAGATGGCAGGCTGCAATGGCTCCCCTGATAGGGGAGCTGTCAGCGAAGCTGACTGAGAGGTTGATTGGTTGTTTCCTCGGACTCAGATGCGGCGTTCCGCCGCGACAGACTCAAGCTGACAACGACGCTTCGGGAAGCCCTCAGCGCGTAGCGGGACGCCTTGCCAGGACGTCCCCTACGATATCGCATACAGGCGATGAATAAAAAAGCGCTGTCTTTATGTGACTGCGCTTTTTATACGATGTTTTTGATGATGGAATCGAACTTTTAAGTAGACGGCAATATCTGCCTATGATATACTAAATCCGAGGTTCTGCCTAAAACGGTAGGCGGTTGGTCCCTTGCTTTTCCAGGAGGGACTTTGTGTGCCCCTCCAATCCCAATGGAAAGGAGGGGAGGACAATGACTTTAACGGTGGATCTGTTTATCAGTATACTATCTTTCGGTATGGCCGCATTTGCAATCGGTTATGCCTTAGGTCGAAGTTCAAGTAAAACACAAAAATAACCGCCCTCGAGTCCAATCTTAAGCGGTTACTTTTGTGACTATTAACTTTGAGACCAACCGTCTATCGGCAGGACCTCTTTTCGTTTCTATTATAACGTCATTTATTAATTTTCGTCAAGCCGTTATTATGCGATAGAGTAAGGTTTTCGTCCACACTGCGATGGAAATGAACGCAGTTCGCAGGTGGCCGGCCGCAGGTCGCAAAAAAAACGGCCAATGGCCGTCCCCTACGGAGGCCCCGGACGGGGCAAATTTACGAGCCAAGGGTCGCTCGAGGCGATGTTGTTATTCTGAATTTGTTGCCGCGCAGCGGCATCTGAATCCGAGGCGGCCTGCGAACTGCGACCTGCGGCCGGCGTTCTTCAATTCGATGAACGTAAAAAGCGCTGTCTTCATGCGACAGCGCTTTTTGATTACAATGTGTTATTAACCTAATGTTTCGATAAAAGCCTTGACCACTTCTGGATCAAAGAGCAGGCCCGACGCGCTGAAGAGTTCGCGGACGGCCTGTTTTTTGGTTTTCGCCCAGAATTCTGCCGACGGGTTGATGATCATGTCGTAGTAATCGGCGACGGCGATGATGCGTGCCCCCAAGGGGATATTGGCACCGCGCAGGTGTTTGGGAAAGCCCGAGCCGTCCCAATGTTCGTGGTGATAGCGGATGTAAGGCACGATGTCCTGGCAGCAGGGGATGTTTTCCAGCATGTTGCCGCCGGCTGCGGCGTGGCGCTTGTACTGCGCCTTTTCCGAGCGGTTGAGGTAGGGCATCTTGGCCAGCAGGGTATTGGACACGAAGAGCAGGCCCACGTCATGGAGGAGTGCTGCGTATTTCACTTGTTCGATTTCACTCTTGGGCAGCGTCAGTTTGGCGGCGACGCTGACGCTGTAGTTAGCAACCTGCAGGGAATGCATATATAAGCGCTGACTCTTCAACTGTATGAAATTGAGCAATTCCGCTGTAATGGCGTCGAGGGACGTCATTTCTTCCCGGGCAATGCCCGCAGCCTGTTTTAACGATACCATATACATGACCAACAAACCCTTTCATCTGCAAACGTGTTACTTGTTCGTCGTCCGATGTGCCCGGCGTACCTTCTGCGGATGGCGGAGGATGTTGAACATCTTCACACTCGTCTTCTTGATGCGTGCGCCGGTATTTTTCATGCGCCGTGCCGTCGTGATCTTCGATTTGCGTTTCGGGCGCATGTCGCGGATAGAGCCGAAATCACCGCGGCGGATACTTGTCGCTTTGATGCGGTCTGAGCGGAGGTTTACCTTCAGGGTGCTCATGATCTGGCTCGTCTTGAGGTCGATATTAAAACTGTAGATGTCCACTGCCACGTAGGACAGGGGAGGATAGGCGTGAATACAAATATGTGCGTTGCCGGAAACGGCAATACACGTCAGTTCGTCGTCGATATGGAAGAATGTAATCCCTTCGACAGGGGCGCCGACGAGGTCGAACGCGCGCTCTACCAAGGGCTGCAAATCTTCGGCCTCCGAAAAGGAAGCCTTGCAGTTATAAAAATCGATGAGTACATGTTTTCCTAATGTGTTATTCATAAATCTCCACCCGTTACTTAGTTACAGCTTATTATATACTGTTTTTGGGCCAATGTAAACAGAAAAAAAGACCCGTTCCCGATGTTTTTTTGCATCAGGAACGGGTCCTTTATGCGCCAGCCGCCAGCCACTCACTGCTGACAGCTGACTGCTAGCCGCTGACCGCCAACTGCCAGGGGTTAGGGCCTAGCAGCTAGGGGTTAGTGTCTGACAGCGTTTTCCACATACTAACAGCTAACATCTAACGGCTAACAGCTCGCCACACTCACGCGGCATGGGCACGCATGGGCGTGAAGGTGAAGCCATTGCCGTCGTAGCCGATGGTGACTGTATCGCCTTCGCGGATGGTACCGGCGATGATGTCGCGGCTCAGGGCCGTTTCGACGGTATGCGTGATCAGGCGGCGCAGCGGACGGGCACCGAACTGCGGGTCGAAGCCTTTGTCGGCCAATTCCTGCAGGGCTTCGTCGGTCCAGGTGAGGTGGATCTTGACCTGTTTTTCCAGACGTTTGCCCAGGCGTTCCAGGAGGATAGCGGCGATATTGCGTACCTGGTCTTTCTGGAGCGCTTTGAAGACGACGATGTCGTCGACACGGTTGAGGAATTCCGGACGGAAGTACTGTTTGAGCAGTTCGCGGACTTTCTTGTTGGCTTCGTCGTGATCCTTCGATTCGAGGATTTCGTGGGAGCCGAGGTTACTGGTCATGATGATGATGGTGTTCTTGAAGTTGACTACACGGCCTTTGCCATCGGTCAGGCGGCCATCATCGAGAATCTGCAAGAGGACGTTGAAGATGTCCGGATGGGCCTTTTCGATTTCGTCGAGGAGGATGACGCTGTACGGACGACGGCGGACGGCTTCAGTGAGCTGGCCCCCTTCATCATAGCCGACATATCCCGGAGGAGCCCCGATCAGGCGGGATACGGTATGTTTTTCCATGTATTCCGACATATCGATACGGATGATGTTGCGTTCATCATCGAAGAGGGCTTCAGCCAGGGTCTTGGCCAGTTCGGTCTTGCCGACACCGGTCGGGCCGAGGAAGATGAAGGAACCAATCGGACGGTTCGGATCCTTGATACCGGCACGGGCGCGGATGATAGCATCGCTCACGACGCGGACGGCATCGTCCTGGCCGACGACCCGTTTATGCAGCGTTTCGTCGAGGTGCAGGAGTTTTTCCCGTTCGCCTGTCATCATCTTGGTGACCGGGATACCCGTCCAGCGGCTGACGACCTGGGCGATATCTTCTTCGCCGACTTCTTCTTTGAGGAGCTGCGAATCCTGGTGTTCAGCCAAGTAGGCTTCCTGTTCCTTCAACTGTTTCTGCAGTTCCGGCAGTTTGCCGTACTTCAATTCCGAAGCCTTGGCCAGATCGTAGTTGCGTTCGGCCTTGGACATTTCGCCTTTGACGGCGTCGATTTCTTTCTTCAGGCCCTGGGTGCGCAGAATGGACTGTTTTTCTTTATCCCACTGGGCTTTGAGCTTGCTTTCTTTTTCTTTCAGTTCGTTCTTCGTTTCCGTGATCTTGGCCAGGCGTTCTTTGGAAGCGTCGTCCGTTTCTTTGTTTAAGGACTGTTCTTCGATTTCCAGCTGCATGATCTTATGGCGCAGTTCGTCAATCGGCGTCGGCATGGATTCGATTTCCGTACGCAGTTTGGCGGCAGCTTCGTCGACGAGGTCGATGGCCTTATCGGGCAGGAAACGGTCGGAAATGTAGCGGTCCGACAAGACGGCGGCAGCGACCAGGGCTTTATCACGGATGCGGACGCCATGATGGACTTCGTAGCGTTCTTTCAGACCACGGAGAATGGTGATCGTGTCTTCAACAGAAGGCTGATCGACCATGACCGGCTGGAAACGACGTTCCAAAGCGGCATCTTTTTCGATGTATTTCTGATATTCATTGAGCGTCGTAGCGCCGATGCAGCGCAGGTCACCACGGGCCAGCATCGGTTTCAGGATGTTGCCGGCATCCATGGAGCCTTCCGATGCGCCGGCACCGACGACAGTGTGGATTTCATCGATGAAGAGGAGAATCTGGCCGTCCGATTTGGCGATTTCATTGAGGACCGATTTGAGTCGTTCTTCAAATTCGCCACGGTATTTGGCACCGGCGATGAGGGAACCCATATCGAGGGAGTAGAGGGTCTTGTTCTTCAGCGATTCCGGGACGTCGCCGCTGACGATACGGCGGGCCAGGCCTTCGACGATAGCCGTCTTGCCGACACCCGGTTCACCGATGAGGACCGGGTTGTTCTTACGGCGGCGCGAGAGAATTTCGATGGTGCGGCGGATTTCGTCGTCACGGCCGATGACCGGGTCCAATTTATTCTGGCGGGCAGCAGCGGTCAAGTCGCGGCCGTATTTTTCCAGGGCCTTGTAGTTTTCTTCCGGGTTATCACTGTTGACGTTGGCCTTGCGGTTGGCTTTAATGGTACTCATGATCTTGTCCTGGGTCAAGCCAAATTCACGGCACAACTGCTGGACTTCGTCGTCGCTTTCGCTGACGATGCCCATGAGGATATGTTCCGTGCTGATATATTCATCGTGCATGGAGTCGGCCAACTGCTGAGCCTTGCCGATGACACGGACCATTTCCGTCGACATGGACAACTGGCTGGAGCCTTTGACAGACGGGATCTTCTTCAACAACTGTTCCAAGCGGGCCTGGAGCATGGGGACGTCAGTGTGACATTCCGAGAAAATCGTATTGAGCAGGCCTTCCGGTTCTTTCGTCAAGCCCATGAGCATATGGACCGACGAGAGTTCCTGGTTATAGTGGAGCGCTGCAATCTGCTGGGCAGACTGGAAGGCTTCGATGACCTTTTGCGTATATTTTTCGTTTCCCATAATTAAGACCTCCTTACTTATGGTGGAAGTAATCATTATTAGGAGCTTTCCTCAAGCTCTAGTATTATTATATCGTTAAAAGTCAAAAAGTCAATAGGACAAAAAGAAAAATAAGAAAAATATTTGACAAAGGAAGGAACCTTTAGCTACACTTATTTTGTCAGAAAGGAGACGGATATATGGACGAAAAAGAACGGAAAGCTTTTGAAGGCGATGCTCAAGCGCAGTGTGACATGGGCGATGACTATTTTTTTGAAGCTTTCGATGCGGATATAGAAGATAAAGATGTTTTATATAGGAAAGCTATCTATTGGTATCACCGGGCCGCCCAGAAGGGCCACGCCGCCAGTCAGTACAACCTGGCCTATCAGTATGAACACGGTCTGGGGATAGAGATTGACTTGGAACAGGCCGTGTACTGGTACCGCCGGGCCGCCAATCAAGGCTACGGCGCAGCCGAGAACAATCTGGGTCATCTTTACGAAACGGGATGCGGCCTGCCCCAGGACTATGCCCAGGCCCTGCACTGGTACGGCCGGGCGGCGCGGCACGATGATGCCGACGGCCAGTGCAATACGGCCATCATGTACCAGTTCGGCTATGCCGGCAAGCGGGATTACGACAAGGCCGCCTATTGGTACGCCCAGGCCGCCGGGAAGGGCCAGACCATTGCCCAGAACAACCTGGGATACCTCTATGAGACAGGGCGCGGCGTCCCGCAGGACTGGGAACTGGCGGCACACTGGTATTACGAAGCGGCCATGGCTGGTGACGGACCGGCCCAGAACAACCTGGGCGTCCTCTATCGCGACGGCCACGGCGTCCGCCAGGACCTGTACCAGGCCGTCTATTGGTTCGCCCAGTCTGCCGCTTCTGGCTATAAAGAGGGCATGAAGAATTATGCCCGTGCCCTGGAAAAGGGGGAAGGCGTGGAGAAGGACACCGTCGAAGCGGCCTATTGGCGGCAGAAGGGAAATGAACAGGACTGACATTTTTACGTAATTTTGACGGAATTCATAAATAAGACTTACATGATGAATCTACTATAATTCCAACAAAGTCACGGCCAAAGGCTTGAAAGCCGAAAAGACCTACTGGTATCAGGTCAAAGTCGACGGGACCTGGCAGGCCGCTCAGCCGGTCAAGACGGGGAATCCGGACGACTTCACCTTCATGTATGTCGGCGACCCGCAGATCGGTGCATCGGCTGGCCAGACACCGGCTGAAGGCAGTGCCAAACAGACTGGCGAAATCGCAACCCGCAACGATGCCTATAACTGGAACAAGACCTTGAACGAAGCCTTGAGCCAGCATCCGGAAATCAACTTCCTCTTTTTCCCCATGGTCCTGCGCGGTATGGGTCCCGTCGCAGCGGCCGTCATCACGTCGGTCATCGTCCTGGCTGCGACGATGTACCTCATCAATGGCTGGACGAAAAAGAGCCTGGCTGCCTTTGGGGCGACCCTGGGCGTCATCCTGACAGCCTGCCTGGCGGCCATCCTCTTCGGCCATGCCGTCAACCTGTCGGGCTATAACGTATCGAATATCGAAAACATGATGTTCGTCGCCCAGAATACCCTCATCGACGTCGGACAGATCCTCTTTGCCGGCATCCTCTTCGCCAGCCTCGGCGCCGTCATGGACATCGCCATGGACATCGCCATGGACGTGACCGCTGCCTGTGCAGAACTGGAACGGCATAAGCCGGACATCAGCCGCAAGGCCCTGTTCACGGCAGGCATGAACGTCGGCCGCGACGTCATGGGCACCATGTCGACGACCCTCATCCTGGCCTTCTTCGGCGGATCCCTCGGCGTATGGCTCCTGGACTACGCCTACGACCTGCCGTACCTGCAGCTCGTCAACTTCAATGCCGTCGGCATTGAAATCATGAAAGGCTTCTCAGCCAGCTTCGGCGTCATCTTCACCGTACCCATCGCCGCGGCCTTGAGTGCAGTGACACATAAAGTGGAACATAAATGATGTAAAGGACGCAGGCCGCCGTTCGCAGTTCGCAGACCGCCGCGGATTCAGATGCGGCGTTCCGTCGCGACAGACTCGCGATTTGATTACGACCGTGTGCCATTCGTCATGAATTCCGGCTATGCACAGGATTCTCGGCGGGCGCGCCACGTGCACGCCCCTACACATCGCATACAGGCGATGAATAAATGAATGAGGCTCACAGGCCGCAGGCGGCTGGCCACAAAAAATATGGTCTGACCGTATGTGTAGGGGCCTTGCCTCCCATGTTAAGAGGAGGGGGGCACGAAGGGGTGGAGGGGTTCTTTAAGGCGGTCCGCAAGGTCCCTTTTACTTTATAGTTTACAGAGAAAACTTTTAAATTTAAAATCATCCGCTAACATCTAGTTGCTGACTGCGTAAAAAGGCTTGTCGCACGTGCGACAAGCTTTTTTTTGCTATAATATAGCCGTCTCGCTGATGGATTCCATGAGTGTGTGGATTGAAATTGTAATATTGAGTAATAAGCTATTGAGGGCCTGTCGTATGGTATTCATACGACAGTTTTTTTTATGGATAAAATTTACTATTCAATATTACAGAAAATATATATTGACTATTGACGTGAAACGGAGTATACCGAGTGTATCAAAACCGAATTATAGAATTTACAAAATTGTAGAGAAAGGAGAACAGAAATGGGAAATATATTTGGTATACCAAAAACACAGAAATTGGCAGGAAGTGCATCATTCCCTATGCGTTATATCGTGTAGATGGCTATGTATCGGCTAACCTGGCCCGGAAAGTGACCGGTTTCAGCGAAGATGATTTGCAGT
>ERZ772858.3006-NODE-3006-length-11058-cov-12.886304_pt1 | contig 11058 bp, 10 predicted proteins | sample MGYA00512136_ERZ772858 | MGnify/ENA primary metagenome ERZ772858 (study PRJEB29015, sample SAMEA2737726) | human gut metagenome | biome: human gut; feature: human-associated habitat; material: faeces | place: China | collected 2012 ...
GCCGTTTGCGGATACCAAAATACAGAAACAAAAAAACTGTCCGTAAGGGAATGGGAATGTCCTGTCTGTGGTACAAAACATGATAGAGATATCAACGCCGCAAAAAATATACTGGCAGAGGGATTACGACAAATAGCATAAGAAGAATAATGATATAGGGCAGGGACTGTCCGAATTAACGCCTGTGGAGATAGTAGATTGCGAGGTCTGCGAAGCAGGAAGCCCATTGGCTTTAGACAATGGGTAGTTCACCAGTATTAAATGTCAACGAAAAAGCATAAGAAATCTCAATGAAAAGCCAGCCCAGCTATTCATCGGAAAGACCATAGAAAAGACTATAGAAAAGACAGGTTCAGATACACTGATTACCCTCAGTGCGTCCAGACCTGTTTTTTGCTGCTATCGTTTTTTCAACTGCCTTTGCCACGCTTGCTTCCGGGGGATTTCAGCATATCGGATTTACGAAGAATGCACATCAAAGTGACAAACTCATCCTTAGTGAGTTTGCTATATTTGATTCCTAATTGTTTCAGGAACATGGCAACTTGGGCTTCTTCAGCAGATCCTTCAAAATGGCAACCGGATATACAATCTTCTGAAGGAACAGATGCTTCGGATGGAGTCAAGGCATAAGTTTATGACAGTTCCGGCAGCCATCAGAGAGCTGGAGAAAATCGAAATGGTTCCACAGGAACGGTAAATGTTACAAGCTCGACCATCACAGTTACCAAAACACAGAAAAATCATCCTGACATGTGAATGAGTATAAACAGGAAGTCTGGTATGCTAGAGAACTTCAAGAAGCATTGGCTTATTCGCAGTGGAGAAGCTTTAAAGAAGTTATAGAAAAAGCTATGGATGCATGTAAAGCCAGCGGTAATCAGGTTTATGACCATTTTGCGGAAGTGCGCAAATTGGTTTCAATTGGGAGCGGTGCCGAACGAGAAGTTGAAGATTTTATGCTTATACGTTATGCCTGCTGCTTAATTGTCATGAATGGTAATCCTCGTAAGGAAGTAATCGCCTTGGGACAGACATATTTTGCAATGAAGACATGACAGCAGGAATTGATTGATGAGTATGAGCAGTTGAGTGAGGACCAGAAACGTCTTGCAATCAGAAATGAAATCTGTGAACATAATAAATCATTGGCGGAAACGGCAAAAAATGCAGGAGATGTACATTTTCAGGTTGGACAAAAGGTCCGTCAGACAATAAAAGAATTAGGCGGAACTATGCCGGAAGATTTACCGATACCGCAAAAGAGTATTAAGCAGATAGAAAGAGAAGAAGCAAAACGATTAGAAACCACAGATTAATCAATTAGCATTATGAAAGTATCTGAAAATTAAATTGGAGAAATTTCACGGCATCTTCTTTATGACAAACCTTCTCTCATAAGGTATAATACTAAGCAGAGTATTTTTGTTTTGCTCATTGCGCTATGAGAGGAAGATTTTACAATGGATGCGAATGCGATCAATGAATTAAAAAATGGCTTAAGTGCCGCTTATATAAATGGCTCTTTGGCGGCAAATCTGGTATACAAGCCGGCATTTATTTCGAATAATCCGGAAGAAGGAAAGAAGGTTATTTCATCTGTAGAGGATGAATTGCTGCGCTGTGAAGAATTTCAGATCAGTGTTGCATTTATTACGTTGGGAGGAGTTACACCGCTCCTTCAGACGTTAAAAGAGCTTGAGAAAAAGGGCGTTAAGGGACAGATCCTTACGACTAATTACCTGGATTTTAGTGAACCGAGAGCTCTTGAGAAACTCAATGGATTGAAAAATATTACATTGAAAATGTATGATGTGGAAGCGGCTGGGAATGGCTTCCATACGAAGGGATATATTTTCAAAAAAGAAGAGATTTATCGGATCATCATCGGAAGTTCTAATATGACAAGTGCTGCGCTGACTGTAAATAAAGAGTGGAATACAAAATTAGTCTCGACAGAAAATGGTGAGGTGGCAAAAGAAATCGTAGAAGAGTTCCAGAAACTTTGGGACAGCGAGAATGCTTTGTTGTACGATGATTTTTATGAAGTCTATAAAGAACGCTACAATATTATAAAACATCAGCGGGAAATTGCAAAAAGCGAAGAGATTCCGTCTCTGGAACAATATAGATTAAAGCCAAACTCTATGCAGGAGCGATTTATCGCGAATCTGCGAAAAATTCTGGAGCAGGGAGAAGAGCGGGCGCTGTTGATCTCTGCTACTGGTACGGGAAAGACCTATGCATCTGCCTTTGCAATGCGAGAACTTGGATTTAAGAGAGTATTGTTTTTAGTTCATCGCGGCCAATTGGCAAGACAGACAAAAAAATCTTATGAAAAGGTGTTTGCAAAGTCAGTTTCTTTGGGATTGGTGGGAGCTGGATATCACGAATATGATGCGGACTATGTGTTTGCAACGATACAGACTTTGAACCGAGATGAGCATTTACTTCAGTATGATAAGAATGCGTTTGATTGCATTATTTTAGATGAAGCCCATCATGTTCCTGCAGATACGAGAGTATGAGAAAATCTCTGTAAATAAGATTCTTCTATGATAATTAAGAGCGATAAGCTTGTGAATCAGGCTTGTCGTTCTTGTTTTATATATAACAGTTGCTTACGGGCATGTCAAGAGCAGGCGGTTTCCCGCCTGTCTTCTTAACCCTTCTTTTGCTTACTCGGGTAAGCGTCCTTCGTACATAATGCTCAGTTCTCCATAAACCTGAGCCCAATCACGGATGGTGGTAGTCCATTTTTTCGTAGCCTCAAAAGTAGCCAGATACAAGGCCTTTAACAGGGCGGTATCGCTTGGAAATACGCTTCTCTGACGGTTCAGCTTCCGGTATGTGGAGTTTAGTGATTCGATCGCATTGGTTGTATAAATGACCTTCCGGACAGTGGTTGAAAATTTAAAAATTGGAGAAACAGCATCCCAGTTGTCTTTCCAGCGTTTCATGGAATTCGGGTATTTCGGAGTCCATTTTTCAGTTACACGTTCCAAGGCAGCCAGAGCCTTCTGCTCATCAGCGGCCTGATAGATGGTTTTTAAATCTGCAGCAAAGGCTTTTCTGTCCTTGTCCGGAACGTATTTCAGGGTGTTTCTTACCTGATGGACAATACACCTCTGGTATTCTGTTTTGGGAAACGCAGCTGAAATCGCTTCTTTAATGCCTGTAAGGCCATCGGCACAGATGATCAGGATATCTTTTACTCCGCGATTTTTCAGTTCGTTCAGGACTGACAGCCAGTATTTCGCACTTTCATTGTCACCAATCGTAATCGTCAGGACTTCCTTTTTCCCCTCCGCATTAATGCCAAGAATAACATAGGCTGCAAGCTTACGAATGACTCCATTATCCCGCACAGAATAGTGGATCGCATCGATGTAAAGGATTGGATATACCTCATCCAATGGGCGGTTCTGCCAGTCTTCAATCTGAAGAAGTATCTTATCCGTCACATCGGATATGAAACTTTCTGATGTTTCAAAACCATAGATATCTTCAATCGTTTCCGAGATCTGGCGAGTGGTCATTCCTTTGGCATACATAGAGATGATCTTCTGATCAATATCAGAAATATCTTTCTGACGCTTTTTCACCACCTGTGGTTCAAAGGTCGATTTCCGATCCTGTGGGACCTCGATTTCCATAGAGCCATATCGGCTGTTTACCTGCTTGCGTTTATAACCGTTACGATAATCGTCATTGTCAGAACGCTGGGATTTCTCATATCCAAGATGGTCATCCATTTCAGCTTCCATCATTTCTTTAATGGTGCCGCCCAGAAGATCTTTGAGTGCATCCTGGATATCTTCTGCGGTCTCGATATCGTATTCTTCGAGAAGCTGGCGGATGATGTTCCTTTTTCCTTCAGTCATTTCAACTCTGTGAACCGGTTTCTTTTGTTTTGCCATAGTAAAAGGCCCTCCTAATGATATTTATTGTATCATAGAAGGACCTTACTTAGGTTATTTTACAGAAAAAGTTTCACAGGCTCAACGAATCAGAATATATTCAACAAAAACGTCATTCTTTTTTAAATCGTTATTATAATGGTAAAATAACAGCTATGATATCCTCTTATCTCGAAGATGATGCATTACCTACAACAGAAATAGAGGAACTCCGTTCCATTCTCACAAAAATGTCACAAAAAGGAGGAAAGTAATATGAGTGATTTTATGATACGCTTTCTCATTTGTAATTTATGGATTAGCTGTATCATTGGAATCCTTTTAGTAGTTAAAAAATTATTCAAAAAAATTTTAACTAGCCGTATGCAATATAATTTATGGTTCTTATTATTTATATTGTTGTTAATCCCTTTTGTACCATCAAAGCCAACAAAATTTTTTTCCATATTTGCGTTATTTAGTAACATTCCACAATCAGAATTACCAAATAATGATATTGTATCACATACAACCAATGAAACAATTTTTGAAAATAATATGAATTGGATGAATGACTTTACACTTTCTATCACTCAAGATACATCATCAATATTTGGATTGATTTTAGGAGCTGTTTGGATTATAGGTGTACTAACAATGATTATTTTGGTTACAAAATCAGTTTTACGCTTACATATGTTAAAAAAATCCGCTCTATCTTTGCAAAATGTTGAAGTACGAAAAATTTATTATAGTTGTTTAGATGAGATGAATTTAAAAAAGGATATCCCCATTTACAGTACTGCTTTTTTAAAATCTCCCATCATCGTTGGTATTTGGAAACCATGCATTTATTTGCCGATACATTTGATTTCTGATTATAATACTTCTGATTTACGATATATGTTGCTACACGAGTTACAACATTACAAATATAGGGATAATATTACTAACTATTTTATGATTCTTATTAGAATTATTTATTGGTTTAATCCTATTGTATTGGTTGCGCTAAAAGAAATGTGTCATGATAGGGAAATTGCTTGTGATAGTTCTGTATTAAAAATGCTTGAATATAAGGACTATATTAACTATGGAAATACATTGATTAATTTTGCTGAAAAAATTTCTACCACTCCATTTCCATTTGTAGCTGGACTTGGCGGAAATATGAAGCAAATTAAACGCCGTATTCTTAACATTGCTTCTTATGAAAATCCTACCTATTGGAAACGAATAAAAGGATTGATTGCTTTTTTAATGACAGCTATTTTACTTTTTGGTTGCTCTCCTATGTTGTCCACATATGCATCGGAGGAATGCTATACTTGGGATACTTCCTCAAAAAAGATTACGCTTGTAGATCTCTCATCATATTTTGATGGGTACAAAGGAAGTTTTGTGCTTTACGATTTACAGAAAGATAATTGGAATATATACGATATAGAACAGGCAACTATACGAATATCTCCCAACTCTACTTATAAAATATATGATGCTCTATTTGCTTTAGAAGAAAATATTATTACTTCAGAAAATTCTTTTATTTCCTGTCCTCAACAGAATTATCCATTTGAATCATGGAATGAAGACCAAACTCTGTTTTCTGCAATGAATTCTTCTGTTACTTGGTATTTTCAAGCTTTGGATGCAAAGTTAGGTAAATCTAATTTGCAATCTTATATTGAACAAATTGGATATGGAAATCAAAACATAAATGGAGAACTTTCTTCATATTGGATGGAATCCTCCTTAAAAATCTCTCCTATAGAACAGGTAGAACTTTTAACGTCATTATACTTTAATGATTTTGGATTTACGCCAGAAAACATTCAAACTACAAAAGAAAGTATCCAGCTATTTTCAGATGTTAATTGCACAATTTATGGTAAAACTGGTACTGGATGTATTGAAGAAAAAAATGTAAACGGTTGGTTTATAGGTTTCGTGGAATCTAAAAATCATACATATTTTTTTGCAACAAATATTCAAGCTATAGATAATGCAACTGGCAGTATTGCATCTGAAATTACACTTTCTATATTATCTGATATGAATATTTATAAATTATAAAAGTAACAATCATATAGATAGGAAAAAACAACATAACTCAATCAGTTTAGTTCAACACAATTCTTTAAATTGATAAAAGGATGGTACACAAAAAGATAAACTACCCATATTGTGTGGACAGCATATAAAAAACATTCTTGTTAAGATAATAATATTTGAGTTAAAAACAGGAGTGGCAATGCCACTCCTGTTTTTAACTGGACATACTTATGGTTATAAAAAATGACTAACAGATATAAAATATCCTGTTATATATACATATAAGAAATATCTATTACCCATTTTCTGTGTCAGCAACTTTCTATCCATATTTCTTCATAAATTGCATGATTGTTTTCGAAAATCATAATATCCACAGCAAGATACCTAAAAGAAATGATACATCATTGATAATGTATCGCATACTCTGTGTCTGTATATAACCTCATATTGCACCTGTACTCTCACATCCGTTCTTCTAATCGCAGAAAATTCCGTAAAAGTTCATTTTTCATCTTCAGGCACTCAATTTCTTACTGATATTCTCTGATACTAGCTGGTTCTGTCTGTTTTTTAGGACGTCCTCTGTATTTTAGCAGAAGCCCAGCAATAAGACGAGTCTATTCCCGATTATAGTAATTGATTCAGTTTTCAATTTGTCGAATCTCTAATTAAAAGTATTTTACAAGCTTACGGATTGGTTTTTCCTACTTTACACATAGCAATCAGCTTTGGTTCAATTATTTGATATGCGTGTATTTACTTTTTGCTATAACAAAACCTGCTCATATAATCAAGTGTTTTTTGTTGAAACCACAGGCTCCTTATGTGATTCTATTATTTTAAATAAGGGGGCTTTTTGTCATTGTCCGTTTTTATTGGTTCAGTTCACTTTTTATGCTCAGATACAATAGGAAAAATTATTTTAAATTTTGCTTGACTTTTAAATATTACTATTGTAATATTTAAAGCGTGCTTCACACAATAGACTTATTGCTATATTTTCTCAACTAAAATTTTATATTGACAAATACATATAGAATTCATTTTATTTATAAAGAGAGGTGACAAAACATTTTCAAAATCTTAATACAAATATGTTGAGAAAAGATAAACTATGTTGGATTATAGTTCGTAAGCACAACTAAAATGAATGGTTTACTAAATTTAACCTAAATAAAGAATTATATATTGTGACAAATACAACTCTCATATCCTTTAAAATGTAAATACTACTATTTTATTATGGATTTGCAATGAAAAACTTGAAAGGTGGAGATAATATATTACAAATGCATAAGTTAGCTATATGAAATGATATAAATGCTTCAAAAATTCAAAATTCTATGTATAATCTATATTTTAGGAGGATAAAGTTATGAAACACAACAAAATTACCATAAGTATTTTAATGATCTTTGTCATATTATTATCTGTTGGATGTAGTAATAATCAAGAAAACATTTCTGATGGCAATGAAAATGTTAATGCAGATTATGATTTTCTATTTCAAGAACTGGAAGAAAAATATGATGCTACATTAGGAATTTATGCACTTGATACAGAAACTAATAAAGAAATTTCTTATAATGCAGATGAAAGATTTGCATACTGTTCAACATATAAAGCTTTAGCTGCCGGTGCCATTTTAGAAAAATACTCTATTGAAGAACTTGATAATGTAATATATTTTGAAGAAGAAGATGTTTTATCTTATGCACCAGTTGCAAAAGATAAAGTAGATACTGGAATGACTATTAGAGAAATATGTGATGCTGCAGTTAGACAAAGCGATAATACTGCTGGAAATCTACAATTTACTCTTCTTGATGGACCTAATGGTTTTAAACAATCATTAAGTAAAATTGGTGATACTGTAAGTGAGCCTTCTAGAATAGAAACTGAATTGAATGATGCTGTACCTGGCGATATAAGAGATACTAGTACTCCTAAACAATTGGCTTTAAATTTAAAAGAATATGCAACTGGAGATATATTGTCAGATGATAAAAAAGAGATTTTTATAGATTGGATGTCAAATAATGCAACTGGTGATGAATTAATTCGCGCTGGTGTACCAAGTGATTGGATTGTGGCAGATAAAAGTGGTGCTGGTTCTTACGGAACACGAAATGATATCGCTATTGTAACACCCCCAAATAAAAAACCTATATTTGTAGCTGTACTTTCAAAAAAAGCAGAACAAGATGCAGAATATGACAATAAACTGATAGCAGATGCCACAAAAATCATCTTTGATTTAATATCATAAAAATTGATTCACTCAAAAATAAATTAATATACCAAAATACAATTACAAAAGTTTTATCTTAGAAACTCTCAAAAAGAACCATAGATAAGATTCTTCTATGACGATATAGGTGAAATACTTGAATTCAAGCATTTCACCTTTTTTGTAAGGATATGTAGAAAAGTCTATAAATAAGGATGCTTCTATAACAATTTGGAATACTTAAAATTAGAGATTTGAACCTTATGTTATAAATACTATCTATCTAACGGGTATCGATAACAGGCGGCTTTTCAAACATTTTAACCAAGATATTGATTTACTCTGAAATCCTATTTCATATATAATACTCAGTTTATCATAGTTCTGCGCTCAGTTCCGAATGGTATTAGTTTACCTTTTGCTTGCTTCGAAAGTAAAGCAATATAGTATCTTTAGCAAGGCAGTATTGATTTGAAGTACACTCCTTTGCTTATTTAGCTTTCTATAGGTCGCATTCAAATATTCCACCTTGTTTGACGACAGATTTCGGCATAATAGGTTTGATGAAAAAGCCTTTAAACACATTTTAAGAGGTCTAAAAATTCAAGTCGTTAAAAAAGTGATAGTGATAATAGATAACACCAATTAAAATGCAAAAAAACTTTATCTTTCTTTCGTTTTTTATGTTTTTTATTCAACCGGAGAAATTGATAAAGCTGGATATTACTACAAATTAGAAATATAAATCTAATCTATCAAATATGGAGGAATGACTATGAAAAAAATATTTGCACTTGCTTTTTGTTTTGTAATGAGTAGCTTTGTTTTGGCGGGCTGCTCGGGAAAAGCGAACCTTTTGAGAAAAAAAGTTTTACGCCGGATACAAAGGTCAACGAAATAAATCTTGATGTGAGGGACAGAGAAATTGAAGTAACACTATCTGACGACGAACAGGTGCATATCCAATATTCTGAAAACAGCAAAGAGTATTATGATATTTCTGTTTCCGATGGAAATGTGCTGACTATGGTAAATGCCAACAACAAAGAATGGACGGATTATATCGGGGGAAAACCCTCTACCAAAGATCGGAAAATCGTATTACAAATGCCGACTACACTTCTGGATACTGTTACGCTATCTACGACAAATGAAGATATATCACTTCCAGTATTGGCTGTTACGGGAAGCATTGATATTTCGACTAACGACGGAAACATCACTTTTGAGAGCTTAGATGTAGGAAATACCTTGACTTTGACCGTTAAAAATGGGGATATTTCTGGCATGATTGGAAGCAGGTATGAGGATTTCGTCATTCAATCAGAAGTCAAAAAAGGTGATAGCAGTTTGCCAAAACATAAAGATATTGGTAAAAAAACACTAAAAGTACTTTGCAATAACGGTGATGTTGATGTTACGTTTGTGGTATAAATAAAAAAATATAAAGACAGGAGAAAAGATAATAATGATAACAAAGAATAAATTTTATTTGAAAATGATATTTACAGCATGTATATGTGCAATTATTTTAACTGGCTGTGGTAGTAAGTATACTGTAGAGGAAAAAAGCTTGGTTGAAAACCAAAAAGAAAATCAAGAAACACTGGAAAATGGAGTAAACAGAACTTCTATGGAAAAAAGTATGGAATTTTCCGATGAAAGCACAGAGAAAATACCAGAAATAGTAGAGGTAGACTGGTCAGAGTATTTTAATGGATTGAATGGAACAGCAGTTATATATGATGCATCCAATAAAAAATATACAATTTATAATCGTGATCTTGCAATTACAAGAAGTTCACCATGTTCGACATTTAAAATTATTTCTTCTTTGATTGCCTTAGAAAACGGAATTATTGAAACGGAAAACTCTACTAAAACATGGAGTGGTGAAATATTTTGGAATGAAGATTGGAATAAAGATATTGATTTTCAAGAAGCTTTTCGTACTTCTTGTGTATGGTATTTCAGACAGGTCATTGATGATATTGGAGAAGATTTAATGCAGAAGGAATTAGATAAGCTCCAATATGGTAATTGTGATATTTCTGATTGGGAGGGACGATTAAATACAAATAATAGTAATAGAGCTTTGACGGGCTTTTGGATTGAATCTTCTTTAATGATTTCACCCAAAGAACAAGTGGAAGTAATGGAGCATATCTTTGGAAAAGAATCGAATTATTCAGAAGAAACACAGAATACATTAAAGCAAGTTATGCTTTTATCAGAGGTTGATAGTACTGACATTTCTATATATGGAAAAACCGGAATGGGAAAAGTCGATGGTATTGTTGTTGACGCTTGGTTTACAGGGGTTGCGGAAAGTAAAACAGGAGATGTGTATTTTTGTGTGCGTCTTGGAAGAACTGATGGTATGAATGTATCCAGCACATTGGCAAAAGAAATAGCAATCGATTTGGTTCAAATAACATTACAATAAATACAAAATGAAATATAGTTAACTAGATAGTGTCTACACGAGTTTATGCCAAAATTGCACACCAATGGCAATGCAATAAATTTGCACTACTGCTAGAAATAATACTGTGCTTTCGCACAAAAACACCTCACTTCACATGTAGATAATCTAATTAAAATCAAATACGAAATGCTAAACCAAAATGCTACAATTACTGCAAGAAGCGACCCCATAATACATAGCATAATTTTCAAAAATTTCTTCATTGTTATAACACTCCTTTTAATGTCCACGTATATCCAGTTCTTCCAATAGAGAATTTCCGCTTCCCCATGAATATAGAATGTAATAACCGCTATCCTTTATTTCTTCCGAAAATTGTAGTGTCTCGTGATCAATCACCTCAATGGACTGCCCTTCCTGAGTTTCCACCAAACATTCCCATTCAT
>ERZ772858.3010-NODE-3010-length-11051-cov-4.375500_pt1 | contig 11051 bp, 5 predicted proteins | sample MGYA00512136_ERZ772858 | MGnify/ENA primary metagenome ERZ772858 (study PRJEB29015, sample SAMEA2737726) | human gut metagenome | biome: human gut; feature: human-associated habitat; material: faeces | place: China | collected 2012 ...
ACGTTTTGAAGAGCGGTTTTACATCTTGTTTTCTTTATTAACACTGCAAAGATACGAAATGTTTTCGAAAATATGTTCTAAAACATAAGAAAAGTGTATCGTTAGTTGATTTTTCTTTTTATAAGGCCTGATTTGGCAAGTGTATATTACAAATATATTGCATAACTTTGCGCTTTATCAAGAAAAACGACTATGCTCAAACAGATACCCCACACATACACCATCATTTCTTCGGTCATTCTACTCTGTGCAGTGCTTTCCTGGATCATTCCTGCCGGAGAATATATGCGAGAGACAATCGACGTAAACGGTATTTCCCGCACTGTCATCGTAGACCATTCTTTCCACCGGGTAGAACAGACACCCCAGACCTGGCAAGTGTTCAGCTCCCTTCTTGAAGGCTTCGAACGTCAGGCAGGGATTATAGCTTTCTTACTGATTATGGGAGGTGCCTTTCAAATAATGAATAGCAGCCGTGCTATTGATACCGGCATTTTTTCATTTCTGAATTTCACGAAAGGACTTGAAAAACACCGACTGATCAAAATACTGGGAGTAAACAATGTAGTGATATCCTTAGTCATCATCCTTTTCAGCCTTTTCGGTTCCGTATTCGGTATGAGTGAAGAGACACTGGCCTTCGTCATCATCATCGTCCCACTTGCCATATCAATGGGATATGACTCCATCACCGGGCTGTGCATGGTATACGTAGCTGCCCATATCGGCTTTTCCGGTGCAGTACTGAATCCTTTTACGATCGGCATTGCGCAAGGTTTGTCTGATCTCCCGTTGTTCTCCGGATTTGAATACCGTATGTTTTGTTGGCTGGTACTGACCACCGCTCTGATTGTTTGTGTACTCAGATATGCCGCTGTCGTCAAAAAGCATCCGGAAAAATCACCTATGTATCATGCTGACACTTATTGGCGGAAACGGGAAAAAGAAAGCTGTGGAGAGATATCCCATGTAACGACTCGCCAAGCATGGATCGTATACCTATTGTTACTCGTGTCCTTGGGGTTGTTCTCCATCATCTACCCGATCAGTACTTTTTCAGTAGGTGAAGCATCAGTCACCTGCTATGCAGTTCCCACCTTATCTATCTTGTTTGCAGTTTTCGGTTGGCTGGGTTTACGCAAATCCAACCAGTTCTTTATATTGACCTTACTCGCATTCACTATTCTTTTCCTGATTATCGGTGTCATGGGTCATGGCTGGTATTTACCGGAGATATCCGCCATCTTTCTGGCAATGGGCATTCTTTCGGGGTTTGCCAATAGTGAACATGCAGATGCTATCATCAAGCAATTCATGGATGGAGCCAAAGACATGTTGTCGGCCGCCATAGTTGTGGGACTGGCCGGAGGGATTATTCAAATACTGCAAGACGGACATATCATCGACCCCATTTTACATTCTTTGGCTTCACTGATGGGAGAAGCTGGAAAAATAGTATCTTTAGGGGTGATGTATCTGATACAGACACTCATTAACCTGATTATCCCTTCCGGGTCCGCCAAAGCAGCGTTAACCATGCCTATCATGGCACCCTTTTCCGATGTCATCGGACTTTCGCGGCAAGCTACGGTAATGGCTTATCAGTTTGGTGACGGATTTACCAATATGATCACCCCTACTTCTGCTGTATTGATGGGTGCCTTAGGCATTGCCCGCATACCTTATGAGATTTGGGTAAAATGGTTCTGGAAGATACTTCTTTTATTCATTATCCTAGGAATGGTACTACTGATTCCCACGGTACTTTTCCCATTGAATGGATTTTAGAGTTCCGTTCTCTTTCCTTCACCCGGAAAATGGAAAAGAGCCGGACTCCGAAGAATGTAAACCAGAATTTTCATAAATGACCATAAAGATACCGAAAGATTAAAGTAGAAAACAGTAATTCCGGAAAGATGAAACAAAAAGAGAAAGAAATCAAAACTAAATATATGAACCAAAAGCATTCACTCCCCCCTCTCCTTAAGAGAGGAACGGGGGTGAGGCCTTACTTAACAACAAATTGTATGAAAACCCTAACCCGCTTTCTAATCATTCCGATGTTGTCGGTTGCGTTCTTTTCATGCAGTGAGTCCCATTTCCTGAAAGATGTGGCTTACCGAAACCAAGTGACGCAAGATTTTGAAATGAAGAAGCAGCAACTTCCCAATGGAGAGTTGTTTGCAGTGTTTAATGAAAAGCTCACCATTCCCGAACAAGAGGCTTTAATGTTCCTCTATGCCTACATGCCTACAGGTGACGTAACGGATTATACAGGCGACTACTATCTGGAAAATGTCAGACTCTCCGATCAGGCACGTCGGGAAATGCCTTGGGGAAAAGAAATCCCCGATGACGTATTCCGTCATTTTGTGCTCCCCATTCGGGTAAACAATGAAAACCTGGATGACTCACGCCGGGTGTTTTACAATGAACTGAAAGACCGTGTGAAGAATCTGTCATTGCACGACGCTGTACTCGAGGTAAACCACTGGTGCCACGAAAAGGTAATCTACACCCCAAGTGATGCCCGTACGAGTTCTCCACTCGCTTCCGTAAAAACCGCTTATGGTCGCTGTGGTGAAGAATCCACCTTCACCGTAGCAGCTCTTCGCTCGGTAGGTATTCCGGCACGACAGGTATATACTCCGCGTTGGGCACATACCGACGACAACCATGCATGGGTAGAAGCCTGGGTAGATGGCAAATGGTATTTCTTTGGTGCCTGCGAACCGGAACCGGTTTTGAACCTGGGTTGGTTTAATGCTCCCGCCAGTCGTGGTATGCTGATGCATACAAAGGTATTCGGACGCTATACCGGACAAGAAGAAATCATGTACGAAACTCCGAATTATACAGAGATCAACGTGATTGACAATTATGCTCCGACTGCCAAAGGTTCCGTACTCGTGACAGATGCCGAAGGCCAGCCGGTAGCCGATGCTACCGTAGAGTTCAAGGTCTATAACTACGCTGAATTTTATACGGTGGCCACCAAACATACAGACCAGAGCGGGCATGCATCATTGACTGCCGGCAAGGGTGATATGTTGGTATGGGCCTCCAAAGACGGACGGTTCGGTTATTCTAAACTATCATTCGGCAAAGACAATGAACTGAAGATCACACTGAACAAAAACGCCGGTGAAACCTATTCGCTTCCACTGGACATCGTTCCTCCTGCCGAAGGCGCCAACCTGCCCGAAGTGACTCTGGAACAACGTACTGAAAATGATCGGCGCATGGCACAGGAAGATTCTATCCGCAACGCATACGTAGCCACTTTCATTACCGAAGAGCAAGCTCGGACTTTTGCCAAAGAGAATAAGCTGGATGAAACCGAAACAGTACGCTTACTGATAGCTTCCAGAGGTAACCACCAGACTTTAACCGATTTCCTTTCTGATGCTGTAAAAGCCGATAAGGCCGGTCAGGCTATCAGCCTGCTGAAAGTAATCTCGGCCAAAGACCTGAGAGACGTAAGCCCGGAAGTATTGAACGACCATCTGAATAACTCCGGCCTGCCCGCTTCTGAAGATTTCTGTAGCAACGTACTGAACCCGCGTGTAGCCAATGAAATGATCACTCCTTACAAAGCATTCTTCCGGAAAGAGATTCCGGCAAGTGAAGCAGAAGCCTTCCGCAAAAATCCACAAGCTTTGGTAGAATGGTGTAAAAAAGAGATCACAATCAATAACGAATTAAACTCACAACGTATACCAATGTCACCAATGGGTGTATGGAAAGCCCGGGTAGCAGACGAGAAATCCCGTAACATTTTCTTTGTATCCATGGCCCGTAGCCTGGGGATTCCTGCCTGGATAGATGAAGTGACCGGCAAGATTCAATATCGGACTTTCAATGACAACAACCTCAAGAACGGCAAGGTCTATGATGTCGATTTTGAAGCCGCACAGCAAACGCAGGCACCAACCGGAACGCTCGTAGCCCGCTACCGGCCGATCCCTTCGTTGAGTGATCCAAAATACTATTCACACTTCACCCTCTCAAAGTTCCGCAATGGAACCTTCCAACTCCTCAACTACGACGAAGGTGACGTAGATATGGGTGGAGGAGCCACCTGGTCGAACTTGCTGAAGAATGGTGCACGCCTGGACACAGGATACTATATGATGGTAACCGGTACTCGCATGGCAAGCGGAGCTGTATTGGCTAATGTGACTTTCTTCACCATTGAAGAGGGAAAGACAACAACTGTCGATCTGGTCATGCGCGAAAGCAAAGACCAGGTACAAGTAATTGGTAATTTTAATTCCGAATCGACTTATCTGCCTATAGGAACCTCCGAACCGCAAAGTATTCTTCAGACTTGTGGCCGGGGATACTACGTTGTAGCAGTGCTGGGAGCCGGACAAGAACCCACTAACCATGCCCTTCGGGATATTGCAGCTTTAAGCGGTGAATTTGAAAAATGGGGACGCAAAATGGTGTTGCTCTTCCCTAGTGAAGAACAGTACAAAAAGTTCCGCCCGTCAGAATTCCCCGGATTGCCTTCAACCATTACCTATGGTATCGACGTAGATGGAGCGATCCAGAAACAAATTGCCGAATCGATGAAGTTGCCAAACAGCACCATCCTGCCCATGTTTATTATCGGTGATACATTCAACCGGGTAGTCTTCGTGTCACAAGGTTATACCATCGGATTGGGCGAACAGTTAATGAAAGTAATCCATGGATTATAGAATAAAACGGGCACTTGCCTGAAACATATCCTCCATTAAAAAAGGAAGAAGTTCAGACTTCTTCCTTTTTTAATATATCATGAAATAGAAACAGACATCAAAGATTCCCTCCATACCGTTCACTATTCCCCAAACGTAAATATCCCTTTTATAGGTGTGTCGCCCGGAGAGTAACTTGTTATTCCCACTCTTCCCTCATAATAGGAGCTTTCAACAATAACCGTTACCTTTTCAGCATTATCCAATAACAAGGTTATATCTTCTTTTCCATCAGCAGATAGACGGATGTCAGGAGTTATTTCTTTCCCTTCATGATCCAGCACCCCGTCCGGAAGATAATGAAAGCCTACAATATCCATTGAATATATTCCATAATAGATATATACCTTAGCTTTATAATCCGTATGTATTCCGAAATCATCCTTATATTTCACAATAAAATCTGCGGTTCGCTCATCGGACTGTGGGATATCTCCTTTATCTTCATCATGGCAACTGCAGAGTAATGCCAATAATGCCAATAAAACAATCGAATATTTATGCAAGCTCATAGTGCCTTATAATTTATTAGTTCTCAATATGATATTACTTCCAAATATATAAAAATAATGCCGGACAAATACGATCATGCAACTATTTTTTTCTTAGGATTCCACCTTTAACTATTTTTCCCAATCACTAAATTCAAAACTCAGTTGTTCCCATACTCCCTGATGTTCATCCGCTGCTTCTCTCGGATTCGATACCGAAAGCCCGATCAAGCGAATGGGATGCTGCTCATACTCCACCTCTTTCAGCAATTGTTTGGCAAGGGGCAAGATTCTCTCAAGATTCGTAAGTTCCTGTGCCTGTGTCATGCTTCGTGTTATCTGGCTAAAATCATGAAACTTGATCTTCAGAGTTAGTGTATTTCCCCAGAACTCTTTCTGCTGCAATCGCTCTACAAGCTCCGTAGCTACGTGATAAAGCTCTATAATCACAGACGATCTCACATGGATGTCTTTCTCCAATGTATGCTCACATCCGATTGATTTACGTATTCTCACTGCTTCTACCGGTCGAAGATCGACTCCACGTGCAAAATCATAATAAAGCAGTCCCACTTTACCAAACTGACGTACCAGCATTTCAGACGAACACTCCCGTAACTGAAGTCCATTGCGTATCCCCAGTAAATGCATCTTCCGGGCAGTCACCGGCCCTACTCCCCAAAATGACTCAATAGGCAAACGGGCAATAAAATCGATTGCCTGATCAGGATGAATAGTACAAAGTCCGTCGGGTTTACGAAAGTCCGAAGCTATTTTAGCCAGAAATTTATTATACGACACGCCTGCCGATGCCACCAGGCTCAGTTCTTCACGGATACGTTGCTTGATAGCTTTAGCTATATCCACAGCCAGCAAGATCCCCTGCTTATTCTCCGTCACATCAAGAAACGCTTCATCCAATGACAGAGGTTCAATCAGATCGGTATACTCATGAAATATTTCGTGTACCTGACGGGAAACGGATTTATACACTTCCATCCGTCCGGGAACAAAAATCAATTGCGGACACAGACGTTTCGCCTTTTGTGACGACATAGCCGAACGAACTCCATAACGACGAGCTTCATAACTTGCTGCCGCTACTACTCCCCGCTCCTCGGCATGCCCCACGGCAAGCGGTTTACCACGCAATTCAGGATGATCCCTTTGCTCCACAGAAGCATAAAAGGCATCCATATCGATATGTATAATTTTACGTTCATTCATCTCTGCAATCCTTCTGCATCGCAGTTCTCCTTTCGGATAGCAAAGATAAGAGTAATTCTCTCAATCCAGTCGACCGGATTAGTTAATAAAATGAAGACCGGCAAGGTGGCTCCCTTACCGGTCTTCTGTCGGTCTATAAATTGTTTATATACTTCGTCGGTGAGCCCCCATAATATTTCTTAAACACGATCCCGAAGTATTTAGGATCACTGAAACCCGTCATATCCGCAACCTCAGCCACCGTATACTTTCTGCTCATTAACAAAACCAATGCTCTGTTGAGCCGCACATTACGAACATAGTCCGCAGGAGCATGCCCGGTTATCTCCTTAATCTTATTATAAAAACTCGAACGACTCATATTCATGCAGTCGCTCAGTTCACCAATCTTAAATCCGGAATCGGTCATCCTCTCTTCAATCAGACTTCTCACCTGACGGATAAACTCCTGATCACCTTCTGATGACTCTACCTTTTTATCGATAGGGTCCGAGGCCTCACCCCCCAACGCCAAACGAATATACCTCTTACGGATCATTTCCCGGTTAGCAATCAAAGCTGCAATCTCAGTCTTTAAAGATGATATGGCAAAAGGCATCCACACATAAAGATCGGCATTCCGTTGAATGTACCGGTCATCCTCTCCCGGTTTCACTAACAATATTACCGGAATATGCGCTACTCTGTCATCCGATTTAATCCGAACGGCAAGTTCCTCACCCGAAATACGGGTAAGAACAGAAGAAGCCAGTACTGCATCCGGACATTGTTCACACACAGTCTCAAAGACCGCCTCCGCATCACAAACAGACACAATCTTATACTCCTTCATCAGGATTTGCACAAGATAATTGCACAAATCCTTATTCCTTTCAACCAATACCAGAGAATGTTTCTCTTTTTTCTTATCCGGACGTTTCTGCTCAGAAGTTTTCACTGCCGGCAGCATTCCGGTAACCGACAACAACTCACTATTCCCTGTGGAGAGCTCCGGTACGGATAATATCCCGGAGAATTCAGAAACTCTTTCCGATTGCCGGATGACAATAGGAAAAATTAAAATAAGCACCAGTTTTTGTTCTTCTTTATAAGCAAATTTGATTTTACCTTTATGCAAACAGATTAATTTACGTATAAATAACCAACTCATTGTCTCGGAAGAACCTCCCGAAACGAACCCTTTATAATTTAGAATTTTTTTTTAAGAAACCCGTTATCCTCAGATTCCAGCCTCAATTCCCACTTTTGATTGTTACACGAAGTACTCAGAAGAATTTCGCCACCTCGATCCATACTGTCTGTAAAAGCCATTAACAGGTTTCTAAGAATGGCAGACATCTTATCCTTATCGAGGCATACGGTAGCAAAGGCAGGCTCCTCCGTCCAACGGAGCATAATGTCCTTCTCGCTGATATAATCTCTAATTCGGGCTACTGTCTCTTTCAAGAATATGGATAACTCATAGTCGGCAAGCGACAGACGCCCCGGAGCAGCAGAAACACGACTGATATTTTCCAGCTCAGCCAATAAATTGTTCACTCCCTTTATCTGTTGCAATACGTTACTAACAAGTTCGGAAGATGACTTTTCATAAAGATATTCCAAAGGAACTTTTATCAGTGTAAGTGGCAGACAAAGGTTACGTGTCGTATTCACAAACAACCGTACTTGTTCTCTTGAAAGGTTTCTGTCTTGCCATACGAACCATGAACGTACGGCCAGAGAGCCCAACATAAGTGCCAAAAGACCGTAACATAGGAAAGCTCCACCTGTCTTCCAAAGGGGTTGACGAATGATGATGTGCATATTTCTTTGCGCAAACGGCCGACCGTTATCAATGGATAACGCCCGCACAGAAAAGATATATTCACCCGGAGGAAGGTTCGAAAAACGAATTCTATTATCTACAGACGGAGCACTCCAATCCGTATGATCGAGTTTCCAACTGTAAACTATATCCTGCTTTTCAGTATAGCGAATGGCAGTAGCCGTAAACGAAAAAGTATTTTCATTGTGCTCCAACTGTAACGTAGCTGTACAGTTCAGAGCTTTCTTCAATGGAGAATTCTCCGTTTCGACGGTCACCTCTTTGTCCAAAACCCGAAGTTCGTCCAAGTAAAATCCCAAACAAGCTTTACGCAGCGGTCGAGCCTTTTGTTTATCATACTCAATTGCGCCTTGATAGGTGCCCAAAATGTATCTTCCATTACCTAAGAAAGTACCCGATGTAATCCGAATTCCTTTACTCAGAAACCTGTAATATGAATGTTGTACAAGATCGAGCGAGAAAGCAAACCCATCACTGCTTCCCATTAACCGCCTGCTATCATCCGACCAAACAGCATATACATTACCGGTTCCTAAAGCAGCAACCGTATCCATCTGCTCATGCTCCGGATGATAGACCATTAATCCGTTTCCTTCAGTCCCAATATAAAGACAATCATCGGACTGATGCAAAGCATGAATGTGTAAACCGGACAAGCGTTTTACCTCCACGATACTATCGTTTTCCGGACAATAAAAAAACACCCCTTCATCCGTTCCAATCCAAAAACCGTCTTTATCCTTACGACACAATGCGTTTACTCCTGAAATACGTACATACGGTGTAACCGAATAATTACTTTTCTTTCGGATGAAGAACAAACCGTGTACATAGTTCCCGGCACATATCTCTCCCGGCTTTACTTCACACAATGCAGTATACATCTGACAAGGAAGAGGCGTAACAATCCGGTTCCATAAGCCTGTCGACGGATGAAAACAACTGATACCGTGATCCGTTGCAAACCAGACATCCCCATCCGAATCATGCAGAACCGCATTTACCCGATTGTTGGTCAGTGAATGACTGTCCCCGGACCGTGCCCTGTACCATTTATAATCATCAGGAGATTCCACATCGATCATTGATACGCCTTCCGGATAATCCGCCACCCAGATAAGTTTCTGATCATCTACAAACACGTCAGCAATCCGGTTGGTACGAATTGAATTATCATTCTCAAAATCAGTTTGTATAAAAGATGTAATATCCGGATTAACGATATCCATACGAAATATTCCCTCACCATCTGTAGCTACCAAAACAGTCCGGTCATCCCATATCCTCAGACCACTGACCCGACTATTCAACAATCGGTTCCAAGTACCAACCAATTGCTCCGACTTCATATCCCATACCCCTAATCCTTCCGAATAATCAAACACAACCAATCTTTGGGTATAAGGATGAAAAAGTATTTCATGTATCCGGTTACATCTTTTACCGGACAATTCTCCGGTTTGCCTGTCAACGGCATAATTCTTTATTGTAATTCCGAACAGACCTTCATCCGAACCTACAAAATACTCTCCCGGAGCCACCTCTACCATACAGGAAATCGTTGCCAGGCTATGATCCACCCGATGAAAAGTATTAGATAGTATTTGATAGGCTATCAACCGGTTTCCGACAGAAAACCAGATATGACTACTGTTATCTACGCAGAGAAAATGAAGGGAAACATCATTCGGAATAACCAGATGATTCCTGCATTCGAATTTATCCAATGATGGATTGTACATCCATAAATATCCATTACGGGTGACTACCCACAACCCATTCCGATTATCTGTAAGCAACCGGCAATTGCCCATATAATAATCCATGGTTCGCCCTTCGGCCGGCAGTTTATAGTGTTTTAGCTTGGTCCCATCAAACCGACTGATTCCGGCATGGTTCATAAACCACATATAACCCAGAGCATCCCTTTGGATCTGATACACTTTACGAGTATTCGTTTCACTTCTTTCTACAATGTGTTTGCAAACGATGGCATGACATAATGAACCATACAACATCATCATGAAGTATATAATATATTTCATTCTATTTGTTTGTTATAATTTAAATGGAGTAGTTTATAAAAAGCAAGAATCAAACAAGAGGTAGCGAGGGGGGGAAAAGAAATACTACCTTCTTCACGTCACGTAAGGAGGTGATCGGATTTGTAGCGCTCCTACACGCTTTAAATCCCTCTCAGTTATCGTAGTGGATATTAACAAAATAACAGCAATGAGATGTTCACATAGTTTATTTATTAGTAACAAGACATTGAGAGAGGTGACTTACATGAAAAATCAATCTGATCTACATTAGAACGGGATAATATTCAATTTGTTTTCCAAATATGGTTTCTAATAAAAAAAAGACAGATTAACGGGGCATTTTCCAGAATATGAATTAGGAACAAATATGGGTAGACAATAATTTCCTTAACCAGACTTGGAATCAGATTGTTTTTCATTTGTCGATTCTCTATGACAAATTACTCCGAAGCCAAATGTAGAGTGTTTATTTTAAAAAACAAAATAAATTACCCGGACAAATAATTGGGGATAAAATGAAGTTAATCCAATATATTTCAACAACTTACGTTAGAGAAGAACTTTATAACCCGGACAATTGGGATCTTATTAACCCAAAAAGTCCCCCTGAATTTATAAGTTCAGGAGGACCTTTTTGTCATAAAGTGGAGCTGGAGGGATTCGAACCCTCGTCCAAACGAGGAAATCATAAGCTTTCTACATGCTTATCTTTGCC
>ERZ772858.3011-NODE-3011-length-11047-cov-2.216703_pt1 | contig 11047 bp, 8 predicted proteins | sample MGYA00512136_ERZ772858 | MGnify/ENA primary metagenome ERZ772858 (study PRJEB29015, sample SAMEA2737726) | human gut metagenome | biome: human gut; feature: human-associated habitat; material: faeces | place: China | collected 2012 ...
AACAAAAAGCTTCTTTGCCGCCTCATTCATGGATCTGGAATCTGCGGCCCGAATTACGTAGCGAAGCTGTTGTAATGTCATAAGTAAAGTTCCCTTTCTGGTATAAATTAATACGCGAAACTGCCATTCGCGGTGGAGAGAAAATGCCGCGGATGGCAGTGTTCGCTGATATCTATTATTTTAAAATCTGAAGCTGTTCCCTTTTATTTGGCAAATAGGGCTGTGGAATAGTATCTGTCTCCGTTATCCGGCAGGAGCACAACGATGGTTTTGCCTTTATTTTCCTCTCGTTTTGCGAGCTGGATCGCCGCATACAGAGCTGCTCCGGAGGAAATTCCTGCGAGAATCGCTTCCTCGGCTGCCAGATATCTTCCGGTCTCGAAAGCGTCCTCATTTTCTACTTTGATGATTTCATCGTAAATGCTGGTGTTCAGGGTATCCGGCACAAAGCCTGCGCCAATTCCCTGGATTTTGTGCGGTCCGGAAACGCCGTCGGACAGTACCGGGGAGGATGCCGGTTCTACTGCTACGATTTTTACTTCCGGTTTTTTCTCTTTTAAATATTCACCCGTTCCGGTGATGGTTCCGCCGGTGCCGACACCTGCAACAAAGATATCAACCTCTCCGTCGGTGTCTTCCCAGATCTCCGGTCCTGTTGTCTTTTTGTGGGTTGCCGGGTTTGCCGGGTTCACAAACTGGCCTGCGATAAAGCTGTTCGGAATCTCTTTGGCAAGCTCATCGGCTTTCTCGATTGCACCCTTCATTCCCTTCGTTCCATCGGTCAGAACAACTTCTGCGCCGTATGCTTTTACAATATTGCGGCGCTCCACACTCATTGTCTCCGGCATGGTAAGGATCATGCGATAGCCTTTTACGGTTGCTGCCGCTGCCAGTCCGATTCCAGTGTTTCCGGAGGTCGGCTCAATGATAACCGAGCCTTCTTTTAAGAGACCTTTTGCCTCAGCGTCCTCGATCATCGCTTTTGCAATACGGTCTTTTACGCTACCTGCCGGGTTAAAGGATTCTACCTTTGCGATCAGTTTCGCCTGCAGTCCTTCTTTTTCTTCAATTCTTTTCAACTCTACCAGCGGTGTCTTTCCCACAAGATCCAGAATGCTGTCATATACCTTTGCCATCGTTGATTTCCTCCTTACTTTTGCGCTCTTTTCTCTATTTCCTTATTTCCTATTGATTTTGTATGTTTTAAGTTGTTTCCATCTTATTCCAATCGTTTTGAAATGTCAACACATTTCACTGATATGATCAGAAAAGATGGTTAGAGCAGACCTGCAAGCGCAATACTGACCGCCATTCCGACCAGGGAAGAGAGCAATGCACCCGCCAGTGTGTACCGCGTTTTTTTGATGTGGACCGCTCCGAAATAGACCGCCATCGTATAAAAAACCGTCTCCGTGCACGACATCATAATCGATGCCGCCCGTCCGGCAAAGGAGTCACAGCCCGCCTCTTTGTAGAGATCCAGCAGAAGACCCACCGCCGCGCTGTTGGAAAAGAGACGCACAACACCGAGCGGTACCAGCGCAGACGGGATTCCCGCCGGTTCCAGCACGGTTCCAAGCAGTTTTCCAAATTCCTCCAGAAATCCCGATGACCGCAGCACACCGACCGCCGCCATCAGCCCGATTAAGGTCGGCACAATTCCGATCACCGTCCGCATGCCGTCCTTCGCCCCGTTCAGAAAATCGCCGAACACATCCTGTTTCATCAAAAGCCCCAGTCCGACCACATAAAAAATCAGCACGGGAACCATCAGATCTGAAAGCGCCGAAAGAAAACGCAAAAAATCCCCTCCCCAGAAAAATCCTATCAGATACACTCCGATACAATTTATTCCGCGGGCGGGGATTTATGTAATTTTATTTCACTTTAATCTGAAACAGACGCGCCATATACGTCTCCGGGAAGTGAATCTGCAGCGTCTTGCTGTAGTCATCGTAATGGAACACATCACCGCATGCTTTCGGGTAAATGCAGGAAACCTCCAGCTCTTTTCCCGGGAATGCACGGTCAAGCGGAACCTCAAAACCGGCCTCTCCGCCGCGTCTCCACACACCAAGATAAATTACATCTCCCGGCACACGGATTCCGGCTGCGAGGTGTTTTTCTTCATTGTCTGCCCATCCCATCGGCCAGAACGGAACGCCGTCCTTGATGCCGCTGCGGATCTCTTTGTAGCAGTCAATTCCCTCTTTTACAAGTTCAAACCGCTCCGGCGAAATTTCTGCGAGATGGCCGCTTTGGTGAATACGAAGCAGCAGCGCATTGACCATATTGAAAATAACTTCCTCTTTTGTGCCGTCCCGCAGCGGATATGACCAGATCGCCGCCTGCTCCGGCGTCACGCCGATGGCTGCATTCGCCGAGATCGTCGCATAATTGCGGTAATCCTCCTGATCGCTCGTCGACTGAATGCTGTTTCGCGCCAGCATCGCATAGTCCATCCGAAGACCGCCGCTCGAGCAGTTCTCAATGACAAGATCCGGGTACTTTTTATAAATGCCGTCCAGCCATGCCAGATACGCTCTCTCATGCTCAAGAAGACCGTCTCCAAAACTGTCCGCATCCACTTCCGTGCCAATACCAGGCTCAATATTGTAGTCCATCTTGATATAGCCGACACCGTAGTCCCGTACCACACGGTCGATGACTTCGGTCACATGCTCAATCACAAGCGGATGACGGAAATCCAGCTGATAACGGCTTCTGTCATACACACGCTTGCCGTGGCGCAGGAAGAAGCACTCATCCGGCAGAATGGAAGCCTTCTTACAGTTGATACCCATAACCTCCAGCTCCAGCCAGACACCAGGAATCATGCCCTTCGAACGAATATAATCCGTCACCTCACGCACTCCATTCGGAAAGCGCTTTTTACTCTCCTGCCACTCACCGACACTGTCCCACCAGTTGCCGTCCGCATACCAGCCGGCATCAATGACAAAATACTCACATCCGGCCTTCTCTGCCGCATCCACCAGTGGGAACTCTTTTTCTGTGGTCGGATCTCCAAACAGACAATTCATATAATCATTGAAAATAACCGGCAGATTTTCATTATCTTTGTTCGGACGGCGGATCTTTCTGCGGTACTTCGTCAAAGTACCAATCGCTTCCTCGAAATCATCATGACCTACGCCGACAGCCACCGGAACCGTTGTAAAGGAATCTCCCGGCTTCAGGTTCTTCGACCAGTGTGACTGAATCTCTGTCGGACCGCTCACCGCCAGATAAAAATGGCAGTTCTGATCTCCGATCTCATAATGCCAGGAACCACTGTGGTCAATCTCAAAAAACAGACTCGAATCTGCCGCACTGTTTCCAATATATCCCATCGGCACATATTCCTTCGCCGACCAGTTGCCCGTATTCGTAATCTCAATCGTCTTCGAAGTTCTCTGATAATTATGCGGCTGCGTCTGCGCCATGCCAAGATCTGCAAACCGGTACTTCTTCACCGTCAGCTCCTTCTGCCATCCATTGTGAACCACAACCATCGACATCTTGTCATCCGAGCTGACAAGCTCTGGAATTCCCTCTTTCTGTTCCTTCTCAATACCCCAGTAACTAAAACTCGAAATGTACTCCAGTGTCTGGTCTTCCTTTCCTTCGTTCGTCACTGTATTGTACATTCTCGCAACCGGAATCCCATCAAAAAACTGCATCACAGACTCCACCTTCGCGCCCGTCACATCATCCGACTGCACAATCCGAAGCAGATCCCCGTTCTCATTTCTCTCCTCCGAAATCGAATCAAACTTCAGCATAAAGCCCGGAGCCGTCACAATATACTTATTTCCATGCTTCTCATACGGCCGGTTATGCCCCGAAAAATTCACCTGCACCAGCTGGAAGCTCTCCTTAATCTGAGCTTCCCGCATTCCTTCCATCATCCACACTCCATCCGGCTTCCGGCAAAGATTCTCCGCGTCAAACGGTGCATGTGAAAAATGAAACAGCTTCAGCTGATTCTCTTCCGTCACCCCAAACACAATATGAATTCCATTCACATCATAACAAATCAGCTCTGCCTTGATCGGGGTCTCAATCCTGCTCGTCCATTTCTGCATCTTAAAAACCCTCCTTTGGAAATTTTTCTCATATTTCCAGCATATAACTTGTCCCCTTTAAAGTCCAGCACATTCTTGCTTTTTCCATCCTATTCTTTTCAACCATCTTGCGCCGATCCGCCCTCCAGGCGGATCCAGACTTTCCTCCCGTTCTCACTCCTATCTCACGCGCCAGCCGTTATTTCACAACCCCAAACGTCGCAATCTCAAACTCCCGGAGTGTCACATGATACACCCCGTTCTCATCCGGGCAAAGTACCTCACCCTTCTCTTCCACTACATTACTGCGGTAAACCTCTTTCATCCAGCTCTCCTTTCGGAAGGAAAGTACCTCATCCTGCGGCATATTGTTCACAAACCGCACAAACAGATCGTCCTTTGCAAGTCCCTTCTTAAACGCCGTCAGATGAATTCCTTCCCCTTCAAAGCGGAGGAAGCTCATTTCCAGCGGCATCTCGCCCGATACGAGTTCCGGTTTTACCTGACCCGGCTTTCTGAGCCATGCCTTTGAAAGACCGGCCTGTGCTGCTGTCAGATCCTGCTGGAATGCGTAACCCTCGGTAAATGCCTCGCCCGTCTTACCGGCTGCATACGGCACAACTTCAAACTCCAGGGTAAACGTTCCGATCTGCTGCGCCTTTGGCGTCGGGAAATAACCCCAGTCGCCCATCTCCGCAACGGAGCGAAACAGCGTTACCGCAATCGCATTCTCCTCATCCGCCAGAACCTCATATTCATACAATCCGCGGTTTGCCACAAGAAGACCATTTGTCTCATCTTCCATTGCAGCAAAACACTGCTGTCTTTCACATCCGCAGGGATTCGTCCAGGTATCATTATGACGGTTATTTCTCTTTACAACCTCAAAGGCAGAATCTGCCAGATGCGTAGACGTATTCAGACCCGTCGGCATTACAACGCGGACTCTGTGATCCTTTGCCTGATTGCAGATTGTCGTTGCAACGTGCAGGCCTTTTCCCGATTTTTCCAGTGTCAGAACCGTCTTTACTTCCATCGGAACCAGTTCCTTCGAACGGTTTGCCACACGCGTATATGGGTCAATACACATCTCACGCTGTCTCTGCAGTTCCTCTCCCATACCGGACGGAATCATCATTTCGTGACAGATCTCAACTACCGTGCGGAATGCATTTTTCTCCACACAGCGAATCTCAGCTTTCATGCCTTTCGTTGTGATTGTCTGTTTTCCAGAGTCCTGAATATAAATATATTCATTTCCCATATCTCCGGTATCTTCATAGAGTCCCAGATTTTCATACGTTCTTCCGGTTTCCTTATTCAGAATCTGGTAGGAACCGTCCTCATTGACCGTAACTTTCAGATTTTCATTTTCCAGAACACGCTCATTCGCAAAATCTGCAGAGGTTTCCTGGTTCTGATCCGGCTCTGCCTGCTCCAGATAATATGTTGCATATCCCATCGCCGGAACTTCTGCCTCAAACGTTACCAGCACCTTCTTTGCCATATATGGCTGACGGAACCGGTCATCCGGCAGATCGTACCCGAAGGAAATTCCTGCATTTTCGATTTTGGCCGGAACTGCATTTCCGTTTGCATCGCGAAGCACCAGATTTGGCATTTCTACAGCCTCGGCCGCCTCATAACCATCCCATACAAACAGATTGTAATCGCGGAACAGGTGCAGTTCTTTTGCAATGACCTGTTTTTTCGCGGTGCCAGAAGTATTCCATACAACGAACGGAATCTTTTCACTGTTTCCAGGAAGTGCCGCGATATTCACCTGATCGGTCAGATATTCTACACTCTCATCGTAAATCGCATCCGCCACCTGTCTGCTCTTCGCAAAGCGGGTTTTCATTTCTTCATTTACTTCATCGACGCTGCAGCCGCAGATGCTGTCATGCGGATGATTCTGCATCAGCTTTTTCCAGCTGTAAATCATCTGGTCTTCCGGGTATGCTTTGCCAAGCACCTCTGCCATGGCTGCCGCCGGTTCTGCTTTCCGCTCCAGCGCTGTTTCGCCGGCACGGTTGTCCACTTTCAGTCCCATCCAGGAAGAAGCGGTGTTTGCCAGAGTCCATCTTCCGTCTGTTTCCTGACTTGTCAGCTCGCCCTTTACCGTAGAGAAATTCTCGGAAATTTCTTTTTCCATTGCCTTTACATAGGTTTTGAAATCCGAATGAATAAATTCAATGTCCGGGTATAGTTTCCGTGCGACACGGATTGCCTCGGTAATGTCCTTCTGCAATGGCTGATGGTCGCATCCGTTCATCATCAGAAGCTGATGTGTTGCCGCAAATTTTCTCGCATCGGCCAGTTTTTTGTCCCAGTAAACTTTTGCTTCTGCCTCATCCACCGGAATCTCCACTCCGTTGTTATACCAGTTTGCAAACAGAATACCCGGCAGTTTCGTTCCGTCCGGGGATGCCCACATCATTTCGGAATACGTGGACTCATACTGTCCTCCGGTTACCTCATTATTCGGTCCGATCGGTTTTACACCGCGTCCGAACACAACCGCATCCATGCCCGCCTGCTTCAGCACCTGCGGCATCTGTCCCGCATTTCCGAATGCATCCGGGAAATAACCGACATTTCCGATCGCTCCGTAACGCGCTGCTTCCTGCATGCCGACCTGAAGATTGCGGACACATGCCTCACCGCTGGTCAGAAACTCATCCTGCAGAATGTACCACGGGCCAGTCTGGATTTTTCCTTCACGGACGCATTTTTCCACCTGCTCGCGTTTTTCCGGGCGCACTTCCAGGTAATCGTCCAGGGCAATCGTCTGTCCATCCAGGAAAAATCCACCAAATTCCGGATCGTTCTCTGCTTTTTCCAAAATATTGTCTACCAGCTCAATCAGTTTCATTCTGTGTTTTTCAAAAGACTGATACCACTCTCTGTCCCAGTGGGAATGGGAAATAATATGAACAGTTGTTTTCATGATGTGTTTCCTCCTGTTATAAAAATGATTTTCAAACTTAAAACTCTTTCTATATTAAGTTTTGTTCCTGTATTGCCGTGTTGATTTGATATATCATATCATAAAAAAACGCAATGCTTCTGTCAAGTATTTCCACGTTTTTCCATGATTTTATATCATTTTCTTTTTATTTGATATATTATTTTTAGTTTGACTTATCTTTTTCCCGAGATTATAATACAAAGCAAGTCGATATCACACTTTTACAAATACAGTTGTCACCAATCATACTATTTGAGGAATTTTACAGGCATGGATAGAAATAAAAGAATAACGAAACCCAAATATGAAATCATCAAAGAAGCTCTTTTAGAGCGCATCCGCACCGGACAGTTTTCTTCCGATGCCGTGTTCTGCACGGAAAAAATGCTCTCGGAGCAATATGAGGTAAGCCGCATCACAGCAAAGCGGGCGATTGAAGATCTGGAACAGCAGGGAATCCTGTATCGAAAACGCGGCGTCGGAAGCTTTGTCTCGCAGAAAATCCCACCGGTTTCCTCCTCCGCATCAGAAAACGACAGCAAATCAAAAATGGTTTCCCTGCTGCTTCCCTTTGCCACAACACAGGGAAACATTTCGGAAACGATTGGTTCCTTAAGTGCCGCACTGGCCGAAAAAGGATACTTTTTAAGCATTCATATCACCGGCTCTTCCTCTCCGAAGGAACGTACGACACTGGAACTGCTCCGTTCTCAGAATATCGCCGGACTTGTCTACTATCCCAAGCGTGACAATATCCACCTGGAACAGTTAAACGATTTCCTGTTTGCAAACCGCCCGGTTGTCATCATCGACAAGCAGACCGACTGTCCGTATTTAAACAATGTTGTCTGCGACAATTACGATGGCGGACGGCAGCTCACCCGTCACCTCCTGGAACAGGGGCATCGCAACATCGCCTTTTTCGCAACAGCTCCCCTTTCCGAAACCTCGTCAGTCCGTGATCGTTTCGGCGGATTTTTGCACGAAATGAAAGCTGCCGGAATCATGCCCGATTCTCAGCAGCTTGTCACCTGGCCCCATTCTCTTTCTGAAGAGGATGCCCTTTCCACAGAACTGACTTCTTTTCAGCAGCAGCTCCTTGCTCTGCATCAAAATGGAATCACTGCTCTTCTCGCAGAAAATGACCAGGTTGCCGAACTTATTTTCCTTGCCTGCCGTACCATCGGCCTTAGGATTCCGGAAGATCTCTGCCTCTGTGGTTTTGATGACACGAGTCTCAGCCGAAGCCTTGAAATTACCTCTATTCATCAGGACTTTGAAAGCATCGGACGGGAAGCCAGCCGGATTCTCCTTTCCGCACTGGAAAACCCTGCGGCGGAACCGGAAAAAATTGTACTGCCGGTGACACTTGTTCCCCGGGCATCCTCGCTTCGAATGATAAAAACAGAATCCTAAAACCAGATCATTTTTCATCTGAATTTTCTTCCAGAAATTTTCGGATCTTCTCTGGCGGCAGCAATGCATAAATACTTTTATGGAATGTTGCCGCCACTTCCAGTTCTCCGTAATATCCTGTACGCACATCACAATTTCCCTGGAATGCCTCCCGCAGTGTCGCATTCAGCGCTGCTCCCTCATCACTGTCCATAAAATCTTTCAGCATCCGGCAGCAGGTGTGCGTGTTTTCATAATAGCGGCGGTATGCCGGATGAAATTCCCGCATCCATCCGCTCACGGATACACAGAACAACGCCGTTGGATGGATCACCGGCTGATAAAAAAGACGCCATTTTTCCTGCTGTACCGGATCTGCCGCAAATGCAAGCAAAGAAACTTTCAGCTCTTGCACAAAACCCGGATAATCTTCCTCCGTCAGAGAGATAATTTTCTGATTGCGCAGATACTGGTTGATATTCGTCGCATCAATCTGCTCCGGAGAAATGTACTGTAAATAACGGGACATCATTTTCAAATCCGTACCTGCGTGCTCAATCGTATGCTGTGTGATTTTCTGCCACAAAAACTGCTGATATTCCGTAACCGGCGTATCCAGATATGCCATCCACAAATACTGTGCCAGCAGCCGGGCATCCCGGGATTCCATCTGATTCCGGGTAGGATCTTCCGGGCAAAAATCGGTATCTGCAAGCATCCCCGCAAGCTGGTCAAGCGACTGGCACACAGGAAGCTGTCCACTCAGACGATCCATTTCGCTGATCGTCTGCTGAATGGTAAGCATCTGCGACTGGAGTGCATTCAGCTGTTTATGCAGATAAAATGGTGTTGTGCGCGGCTTGTGAAGAATCGCGCGGATATCCGCCAGTGAAAGTCCTGCCTCGCGCAGCTTGCGGATGATAAAAAGTTTTTGAATATCTGCTTCTGAAAAATCATGGTAACCGTTATGTTCATCAACAACAGGCGAGATCATCTTCTGATCGATATAATAATAAACCGTCCTCCTGGACAATCCTGTTTTTTTGATTACTTCCTGAATTCTCATTGTTGCACCCCGTTTTTCCTTTTGTCCAGTCATTCCCCCGCATTCTGACCGTTTCTCTTTTTTTCACTCTTTTTTCTTTCTGTTTTTCCGCTTTTTTTCGTTTTGATTTTATAAAAGCATACACCTGGTGTATACTTTTGTTTCCTATTATATCCTGTTTTCCCTCAAAAAGCCACGTAACAATTCTTTTTTTCCATAGAAATCTTCTGCTTTTGAGAAAAGAATGCTGTTTATTTCTGAAAAAATTTGCATTGACTGTCCACCAACGATATCCCGTATAGTAAAGGAAAGGATTTGCAACAAAATTTAAGAGAAAGGAAATATCCCGTTTTTTGTATTCTCCAAAACGAATCGTCATTCAAAGTCAAATGATTTTTCATGCAAAATTCATTTTTCTCCGAATCGTTAAAAAAATAAAAACTACAGCCTGCATAATCAGTTTTCATTGATATAAAAAAACGGGATCGGGTGAATAGTATGATGTTAAAAGATAAAGTTGCAATTGTTACCGGCGGAACCAGAGGAATCGGCTATGCCATTGTGCACAAATTTCTGCAGAACGGCGCGAAAGTCGTCCTGTTCGGATCCCGGGAAGAGACCGTTGTAAAAGCGGTTGCATCTTTAAAAGAAGAAAACCCGGACTGGGAAGTTTCCGGTGCATGGCCAAAGCTGACCGATGCAGCTGCCATGGTAGATGAGATCAACAAAGTCAAAGAAAAATACGGCAAAATCGATATTCTTGTGAACAATGCCGGTGTCTCAGACAGTACGCCAATTGACAAGTATACCGCAGAGCGCTTTGCCGGTGTCATGGATCTGAATGTCAACGCCATGATGAACGGCATTCTTCCAACCGTTGCTATTATGAAAGAACAGGGCGGCGGCTGTATTTTAAATACCAGCTCAATGGTCAGCATCTGCGGCCAGCCGGGCGGCGTTGCCTATCCATCCAGTAAATATGCGGTCAACGGTCTGACCTGGTCCCTCGCACGGGAACTTGGTCCTTTCCATATCCGTGTAAACGCGGTTGCACCTGGCATCACCCGTACCGATATGGTTGCCGCACTTCCAAAAGAAATGATTGATCCACTCATCAACCGCATTCCTCTTCGAAGAATTGGTGAGGCAGACGACATTGCAAACGCATTCCTCTTCTTGGCAAGCGATATGGCTTCGTATGTAACCGGAGAAATTCTTTCCGTGGATGGTGCGATGAGATCCTGATTTATTTTTCATCCAGTTGTATACCATTTTCTGATTTTGAGGTTATCTGCGTAAAATCTATAGTTTTATAATAGGAAAAATCCTGCAAGACGTTAAACTATCTCTCAACCTTCCGCTTTTCATTTTGAAGATTGGGAGGCCGTTCATGTCCCACAGGATTTTTTCCTATATAGCAGCAGATATTCTCAATCCGATTCGCTGCTTATTGTTTTTCACCATGGAAGCAAGGGACTTCCTTGATTTGGTTAAATCATATTTGAAAACTTCTAAAGTGTCAGTCGACGTAGTTAGAAAAACAGCATCACCACTCCCAGCGCACAGAGC
>ERZ772858.3021-NODE-3021-length-11014-cov-3.289990_pt1 | contig 11014 bp, 10 predicted proteins | sample MGYA00512136_ERZ772858 | MGnify/ENA primary metagenome ERZ772858 (study PRJEB29015, sample SAMEA2737726) | human gut metagenome | biome: human gut; feature: human-associated habitat; material: faeces | place: China | collected 2012 ...
GCATTGATTTGTAAGATGACAGATTTTGAAGCAATCCTTCATTTTATCAAAGATCAATTCCCAGAATGTAAACAAGTAACTTTATACGGATCGCCAAGAAGCATTTTGATGAAACAACAAGAAGATTTGGACAAATTAAGAGAACTTGGAATATCTATGATCTATATGGGATTGGAATCAGGAAATGATGAAGTCCTTACATATATGAAAAAAGGTGTAACATCACAAGAGATGATAGAGGCAGCACAGAAAGTAAAACAGGCAAAGATCCGTTTATCTGTGACAGCTATATCAGGGTTAGGTGGAAGACGGCTATGGAAGGAACATGCAAAAGATACAGGACTTGTTTTATCCCAGATGAAGCCAGATTATATAGGATTGCTTACATTAATGATAGAAGAAGATCTTCCGTTAGCAGATAAGATCAGAAGCGGAGAATTTGAACTGTTAAATCCATATGATATTTTGATCGAGACAAAAGAAATGTTAAAATATATGGATTGCCCAGATTGTATTTTCAGATCGAATCATGCATCTAATTATGTGAATTTAAGAGGAACATTAAATCAGGATAAGGAAGCAATGATCAATCTGTTAGACGAAGCAATCAAAGGAAATGTTCATTTGAAATCAGAGTGGATGAGGGGATTCTAATATAGCTAGAATCAAGGAACGAGACAATAGGAATATTATGAGCCTATTGTCTCGTTCCTTTTTATGCAGAGAAACTCATAACTTAATGAATTCAGGTTTCTTATCTCGAAAGACGGTATAATAACGAATTCCAAGATTAGACAGAAAATCAGGTAATTTATAAAAATCATAAGCCATATGTTTTGGACAATGGCCATCAGATCCGATCGTAATAATTTCACCACCAAGTTCTATATATCTTTTTATGATCTCATGATGAGGATTTGGATCACTCATTCCGTATTTAAGTCCAGCAGTATTCACTTCAATACCTTTGCCATTTTCAATGATCATCCTTAAAATGGCATCTAAAAGATCAGAATAATCTCTATAATGGAATTCAAAAGAAGGATCCTTGATATAACGTGCAGCATAATCAAGATGTCCATAGACACAATAATGATTAAAAGAAGAAATATTTTTTAAGATATCTTCAAAATAATGAGCAAGTCCCAGACGGGCAGGATATGTTTCAAAATAAATCGCATCATATGGATCCATAAAATCAACAATATGAGTAGAACCAATGATAAAATCAAAAGGCTCATCCTTGACGAATGCAGCACATTGATCTAGGGTTGTTGGCATTAATCCAAGTTCCACTCCATAATTGATTTCAATCTGATCCTGATAGTGTTCTTTCATTTTAAATATTTCTTCTTTATAGGAAGGAAGATCTAGAAGGAAATCAAATCCATCAGGATTAACAGGATAATCAATATCGTGATGCTCTGTAAAACAAATAGTTTTAAGACCAAGTGAAACAGCATGTCGGATCATTTCTTCCATAGGAGATTCAGAATCGGAAGAAAAACTGGTATGTAAATGATAATCTGCAAGAATCATAAAAAACTCCTTTGTAAATAGTTAATATAATACTTTTATTATATACATTATGACAGAAAGGTAAAGAAAAAATAAAATCTATGTAAAAAGTTCTTTAAATATAAGAGTAGGTTTGTTAAAATTATTTATGTCGGAATAACGACAAATGAAATATATGTGGAAGATCCAATAAGAGGGTCTGTAAAAACACAGGAGGAATCGTAAAAAATGAATACACTAACACATGTCGGTAATCTGTTTGCGTTTATCGGCGGACTTGGAATGTTCCTGTATGGAATGGATATCATGGCATCAGGACTTCAAAAGACAGCAGGAAATAAGATGAAAGACCTGCTTGGCTATTTAACAAATAATCGTATTTTAGGTGTACTTGTAGGAGCACTGGTTACAGCAATTATTCAGAGTTCATCAGCAACCACTGTTATGGTTGTAGGTTTTGTAAATGCAGGGATCATGAATCTTACACAGGCAGCCGGTGTTATCATGGGAGCCAATGTAGGTACAACGATCACGGCATGGCTGGTATCAGCTAATGAATGGGCGGGAGCGTTAAAACCAGATTTTTTTGCACCATTTATTTTAGGAATCGGAGCTTTCATCATCACATTCTCTAATAAGCAGAAGATGACACAGAAAGCGGAGATTGCCGTCGGATTTGGTATTTTATTTATTGGATTATCATCTATGTCATCATCCATTGGAGTATATCAGGATAGTCCGGTATTCTACAAAGCATTTCAGGTATTAGGAGGAAATCCGATCCTTGGTATTTTAGTCGGCGCTGTTGTTACAGCGATCATTCAGAGTTCATCTGCATCTGTCGGTATTTTACAGACATTAGCGATGAGAGGAATCGTAAACTGGAGATCAGCGATCTTTATTACGTTAGGGCAGAATATTGGTACTTGTATCACAGCAATCTTATCTAGTGCGGGTGCAAATAAAACAGCAAAAAGAGCAGCTGTGATCCATTTAAGTTTTAATGTATTAGGTGCAGCTATTTATGGGGTGATCATGACGATTTTCTTTGGAATCTTCCCAGATCTTGCAATGCAGCATATATCCAGTACACAGATTTCCATTTTCCACTCGATCTTTAACATATCTGTGACGATACTGTTATTCCCATTCGCGAATGCATTGGTAAAATTATCTGGACTTATCATTCGTGAAGAGCCAGTAGAAGACGAAGAAGAAGAACCAGAAGAGAAAGCATTACGTCACTTAGATCCACGTATTCTTGAAACACCTGCATTTGCAGTTGAGAATGCAGTGAAAGAAGTGGTACGTATGGGTGAGATCGTATTAAAGAATTTAAATCGTGTAACAAAAGAAGCAATGAGTGGAGAACCAAGACAGAGTAAGATCGATAAAGTTCATAATGATGAACAGGTGATCAACCATTTAGAACCAATGATCACAGAATATCTTGTAAAGATCAGTCATTTGGCGATCACAGAAAAAGAGATGAAAGTTGTCAACAATCTGTTTGATTCGATCACAGATATTGAGCGTTCAGGAGATCATGTAGAGAATATGGCAGGATATCTGCAGCATATCAAGGATATGAATGAAAATATTTCAGAAGATGCGATTGAAGAGCTTAGAAATATGAATAATATTGTAAGAGCTGCATTTGAGTCAGCAATCCGTGCGATTGAATTTGACGATACCAAAGAAGCAAAAGAAGCATTATCTTATGCAGAAGATGTATATTGTACAAGAAAGATCATCAGAAAGAGACATATTCAGAGAATGAAAGATGGAGATTGTTCTCCAGATATTGGTGTATATTTCCTTGATATCATTTCTAGTATGGAAAGAATCGCAGGATATGCATTTACAATTGCAAGATACATTTTAAGTCAGAATGATGAAGAAGAATAAGGAAAAGTTTTTTATTCATTGTGCCGAAGAAACGGGATAAAATTTGGTAGAATTGTACAAAATCGTTTTATTGTATACATGATAAAAATACTAAATTTCACTTGAATTTTTTGTCAGTATTGTTTAAAATAAAAAGGAAGTTTGTCAATAGATTAACAGATTGGCAAATCCATCAAAATTTAATTAATCAAGACTTAGGAGGAATTTGAGATGGCAGTTAAAGTAGCAATTAATGGATTTGGACGTATTGGACGTCTTGCATTCAGACAGATGTTCGGAGCAGAAGGATATGAAGTTGTAGCAATCAACGATTTAACATCTCCAAAGATGCTTGCACACTTATTAAAATACGATTCTTCACAGGGAACATATGCATTAGCTGACAAAGTAGAAGCTGGTGAAAACTCTATCACAGTTGATGGAAAAGAAATCACAATCTACGCTGAAGCTGATGCTAAAAACCTTCCATGGGGAGAACTTGGAGTAGACGTAGTACTTGAGTGTACAGGATTCTACACATCTAAAGAAAAAGCATCTGCTCATATCGAAGCAGGAGCAAGAAAGGTTGTTATTTCTGCACCAGCAGGAAACGATCTTCCAACAATCGTTTACAATGTAAACCATGAAGAATTAAAAGCAGAGGATACAGTTATTTCTGCTGCATCTTGTACAACAAACTGCTTAGCACCTATGGCAAAAGCTCTTAATGATCTTGCAGCAATCAAATCTGGAATCATGTGCACAATCCATGCTTACACAGGAGATCAGATGACTCTTGACGGACCTCAGAGAAAAGGTGACTTAAGAAGATCTCGTGCAGCAGCAGTTAACATCGTACCTAACTCTACAGGTGCTGCTAAAGCAATCGGACTTGTTATTCCAGAATTAAACGGAAAATTAATCGGATCTGCTCAGCGTGTTCCAACTCCTACAGGATCTACAACAATCTTAACAGCAGTTGTTGAAGGAAATGTAACAGTTGATGAAGTAAACGCAGCTATGAAAGCAGCTCAGACAGAATCTTTCGGATATAACACAGACGAAATCGTATCTAGCGATATCGTAGGAATGAGATATGGTTCTTTATTCGATGCTACACAGACAATGGTTCTTCCATTAGATAATGGAACAACAGAGGTTCAGGTTGTATCTTGGTATGACAACGAAAACTCTTACACAAGCCAGATGGTAAGAACAATCAAATACTTTGCTGAATTAGCTTAATTTGATATTGGAATGAGGACAGGCCTGTAATTATACAGTGTAATAAGACTCAGATAAGGGGTCCGGTCTTTTGGACCGGGCCCCTATTTTTAATCAAGGATTGAGAAACCCTGATCAATTAAGATATGCCTTATGGCATACAATCTTAGGAGGAAAAACGAAACATGTTAAACAAAAAATCTGTAGATGACATTAATGTAGCAGGAAAGAAAGTCTTAGTACGTTGCGATTTCAACGTGCCTTTAAAAGACGGACAGATTACAGATGAAAATCGTCTGGTAGCAGCACTTCCAACAATCAAGAAACTGATTTCTGACGGTGGAAAAGTAATCCTTTGCTCTCACTTAGGAAAACCTAAAGGAGAACCAAAACCAGAATTATCTTTAGCACCAGTAGCAGTACGCTTAAGCGAACTGTTAGGACAGGAAGTTAAATTTGCAGCAGATGACAATGTTGTCGGAGATAATGCAAAAGCAGCAGTAGCTGCTATGAAAGATGGAGAAGTAGTACTTCTTCAGAATACTCGTTACAGAGCAGAAGAAACTAAAAATGGTGAAGCATTCAGCAAAGATCTTGCAAGCCTTTGTGATGTATTTGTAAACGATGCGTTTGGTACAGCTCATAGAGCACACTGCTCAAACGTTGGTGTAACAGAATATGTTGACACAGCCGTTGTAGGATATTTAATGCAGAAAGAGATCGATTTCTTAGGAAATGCGGTTAATAATCCAGAAAGACCTATGGTAGCCATCTTAGGTGGAGCGAAAGTTGCTGACAAATTAAAAGTAATTGATAACTTACTTGAAAAATGTGATACACTGATCATCGGTGGAGGAATGGCTTATACATTCTTAAAAGCACAGGGATTAGAAGTTGGTAAATCTTTAGTAGACGATGAAAAAATCGACTATTGTAAAGAAATGATGGCAAAAGCAGAGAAATTAGGAAAGAATTTATATCTTCCAATCGATACAACAGTAGCAGACGGATTCCCAAATCCTATCGATGCTGAGATCGAAGTATCTGTTGTAGCAGCTGATGCAATTCCAGCTGATAAAGAAGGACTTGATATTGGACCAGCTACATGTGAGAAATTCGCAGAAGCAGTAAAAACTGCTAAAACAGTTGTATGGAATGGACCAATGGGTGTATTTGAAAATCCTATCCTTGCCAAAGGAACAATTGCCGTTGCTCAGGCTTTAGCTGATACAGATGCAACAACAATCATCGGTGGAGGAGACTCTGCAGCAGCTGTTAACCAGTTAGGATTTGCAGACAAGATGACACACATCTCTACAGGTGGTGGAGCTTCTCTTGAATTCTTAGAAGGAAAAGATCTTCCAGGTGTAGTAGCAGCCAACGATAAATAATCATTGCACTTAAATATTTAATATTTAATACACTTTATAAACAAAATGTCAAGAAAGAAGGATATTAGTCTTATGCGTAAAACAATCGTAGCAGGAAACTGGAAAATGAACAAAACTCCTAGCGAGGCAAAAGCATTAATCGAAGAATTAAAACCATTAGTAGCAAGTGAAACTTCTGATGTAGTATTCTGTGTACCAGCAATCGATATTCCAGCAGCAATTGAAGCTGCAGCAGGAAGCAATATTGCAATCGGTGCTGAGAATATGTACTTTGAAGAAAGTGGAGCTTATACAGGAGAAATCGCTCCTAACATGTTAACAGATCTTGGAGTAAAATATGTTATTCTTGGACATTCTGAAAGAAGAGAATACTTTGCTGAAACAGATGAAACTGTTAACAAGAAAGTATTAAAAGCTTTTGAACATGGAATTACACCAATCGTTTGCTGTGGTGAAACTCTTGCTCAGAGAGAACAGGGAGTTACAATCGACTTCGTTCGCCAGCAGATCAAGATCGCATTCCAGGGAGTAAGTGCTGACCAGGCTAAGACTGCAGTTATCGCTTATGAGCCAATCTGGGCTATTGGAACAGGTAAAGTTGCAACTACAGAACAGGCTCAGGAAGTTTGCGCAGCAATCCGTGCATGTATCGCAGAAGTATATGATGAAGCTACAGCAGAAGCAATCCGCATTCAGTATGGTGGATCTGTATCTGCAGCCAGCGCACCAGAATTATTTGCACAGCCAGATATCGACGGTGGATTAGTTGGTGGAGCATCATTAAAACCAGACTTTGGTAAAATCGTAAACTATAAATAAATTTGATTAATTAAATGATGGGTCCCTCGGATATTGAATATCCGGGGGATTTTTTCTTTTTTATATAATGGTAGAATTCGTTAAAAGATTAAAGAAATAAAAGACTAGAAGCAAGCAATAAATCGGTTTATAATAAGATCAAGCACAAAAAAGATTCCGAGAGTAGATGAAAAGGGGGCATATGATATGGAGAAATACAAAAGAATTTTTGTCATTGTCTTAGATTCCTTGGGAATCGGAGAAATGCCAGATGCAGCCAGATTTGGAGATCATGATGTAGACACCTTTGGGCATATCTGTGATACCGTGGGAACATTAAATATTCCAAATCTAAAAAAACTTGGATTGTTAAATTTGCATCCAACAAAAGAAATGGAAGAAGAAAAACATCCAATTGCCTACTATACCAGATTAAAAGAAACTAGTAACGGAAAAGACACTATGACAGGTCACTGGGAGATGATGGGACTTAAGATCGAGAAACCATTTCTTACCTTTACAGACACAGGTTTTCCACCAGAATTGATCCATGAATTAGAAGAAAGATGTGGAAAGAAAGTTATTGGCAATAAATGTGCCAGTGGAACGCAGATTTTGGATGAATTAGGTGAAGAAGAGATTAAAAATGGTTCAATGATCGTATATACATCTGCCGATTCTGTGATGCAGATCTGTGGAAATGAAGAAACTTTTGATCTTAAGAATCTTTATCGCTGTTGTGAGATCGCAAGAGAGCTTACGATGAAAAATGAATGGAAAGTCGGAAGAATCATTGCAAGACCATATGTGGGAAAGAAAAAAGGCGAATTTGTAAGAACAAGCAATCGAAGGGATTATGCTTTAAAACCATTTTCAAGAACTGCTTTAAATGCATTAAAAGATGAAGGATTTGACGTAATTTCAGTAGGAAAGATCAATGATATTTTCTGTGGAGAAGGAATCACAAAAGCATATCATTCTGAAAGCTCTGTGCATGGAATGCAGCAGACCGTGGATGTATGCAAAGAAGATTTTCATGGACTTTGTTTTACCAATCTGGTAGACTTTGATACACTCTGGGGACATCGAAGAAATCCAGTCGGCTATGCAAAAGAGATCGAGAAATTCGGCCTTAAGCTTGCTAAATGATCTGACTGTAAGCGAAAGGTAAAGGAGAATATACTATGGTAAAAATCATCATGCACGGCTGCAACGGACATATGGGCCAGGTCATCAGCGGCATTGTGGAGAAAGATCCGGATGCTGAGATCGTAGCAGGTATTGATATTGCAGATCAGGGAAAAAACAGCTATCCGGTATTCACCGATATTGACGCATGTCAGGTAGAGGCAGATGCGATCATTGATTTTTCTTCCGCAAAGGCAACAGACAAGCTTCTTGAGTACAGCGCGGCACGCCAGATCCCGGTTGTTCTGTGCAGTACCGGTTTAAGCCAGGAGCAGCTTGCAAAAGTGGAAGAAACATCCCGAAAGGTAGCAGTGCTGAAATCCGCAAACATGTCTCTTGGTATCAACACACTTCTGAAGCTGGTTCAGGACGCAGCTAAGGTTCTTGCAGCTGCAGGCTTTGATATGGAGATCGTAGAGAAGCATCACCGCCTGAAATTAGACGCACCAAGTGGTACTGCACTTGCGCTGGCAGACAGCATTAATGAAGCTATGGATAATCAGTATCATTATGTATATGACCGCAGCCAGAAACGTGAAAAACGCGATGATAAGGAGATCGGTATCTCCGCAGTTCGCGGCGGAACTATCGTAGGTGAGCATGAGATAATTTTTGCAGGTCAGGACGAAGTGATCGAGTTCAAGCATACTGCATATTCCAAGGCTATTTTTGGAAAAGGTGCTGTAGAAGCAGCCAAATTCCTTGCCGGCAAACCGGCAGGACGTTATGATATGAGTGACGTGATCGGCTGATCCTGACAGATTGAGCCGCAACAGAATAAAATTACAGGTAATACAGACGGGGTTCGTGTAAGATCGGACCCCGTCTTTTTTGGATGAAATTGCGGTTTTTGAAATTTTTCCCAGAATAGGATAGCGGAAAAAGTGCCATATTAGGAATACAGAATTTTTCAGAAAAAGGAGAAGATCATATGAAAAAATGGAAGGCGATTCTTTTTGGTACTTTGCTTACCCTGTCTCTGTGTACATTTACAGCCTGCGGCACAGAGGTAAACAATGCGGATGAAACAGTGGATGAAAAAGATAAAAACACGAAGGATAAGGAAAAAGATACAAACGAAAATACTGCCGCAGAAGATGAAACTATGGAAGAAAAAGCAGACAATGACGGTGTGAAGGACAATGGAGAGAGCATTAAGGATTCCGGCACGGATAACAATGAGATGTCCGATGGAAATATTACCGTGACGCCTGCAGGAAATGGAAATAACGGGACAGCAGCACCCGGAGCTGCGGATGCTGACAGAAACGAAAATGACGGAACTGTATCCGGTGAGCTGGGTGACAGTGTAAAGGACCTTGGCGACGGCGTAGGTAATGCAGTGGATGATATCGGAAACGCAGTGGGAAATGCGGTAGAAGGAAGATAACAGATATTTTACCACAGCATTGCATAAAACTGTTTCAGATGCTATTATCAGTGCATGGAAAGAAAATGGAGGACAGGATTATGAAATTCAGACCATGCATTGATATACATAACGGAAAGGTAAAACAGATCGTAGGAGGAAGCCTGAAGGATCAGGGGGATCAGGCGGCAGAAAATTTTGTGTCAGAGCAGGATGCGGCATTCTATGCAGAGCTTTATAAGAAGGCAGGATTAAAGGGCGGTCATGTGATCCTTCTGAACGGAAAGGATTCCCCGAACTATGAAGCAACGAAAGCCCAGGCACTTCAGGCTCTGGGAAAATATCCCGGAGGGCTTCAGATCGGAGGCGGCATCTGCCCGGAGAATGCGGCAGAATATCTGGAGGCTGGCGCCAGCCACGTGATCGTAACCTCCTATGTGTTTAAAAACGGAGTGATCTCCTGGGAAAATCTGGAGAAGATCCGTGATGCTGCAGGGAAAGAACATCTTGTACTTGATCTGAGCTGCCGCAAAAAAGATGGCAAATATTATATTGTCACAGACCGATGGCAGAAATTTACAGAAGAGATCGTGACACCGGAGCTGATGGAAAGGCTTGGAAGCTTCTGCGACGAATTTCTGGTCCATGCAGTGGATGTGGAAGGAAAGGCAAGAGGCATTGAGGAACCGCTGGTTCGTATGCTTGGAAGCTGGGATGGAATTCCTGTGACTTATGCAGGAGGGGTCGGAAGCTTTGATGATCTGCGGAAGCTCAAGGAGCTTGGACAGAACAGACTGAATGTGACGATCGGCAGTGCACTGGACTTATTCGGCGGTCCTATGAACTATGAAGAGACTGTGAAATTCATTGCGAAATAATGTGAAGAATGGTATAATCTAGGTAACAACTTAGTAAAGGAGTGATTTTATGCGTTACATCATTAGCGGCAAGAATCTGGATATTACCGAGGGCCTTCGTTCGGCGGTAACTGACAAGCTTGGAAAGCTGGAGAGGTATTTTACTCCTGATACCGAAGTTCATGTGACTTTGAGTGTGGAAAAGGAACGTCAGAAAATCGAGGTTACGATTCCGGTCAAAGGAAATATTATCCGTTCTGAACAGTCCAGTACAGACATGTATGTATCTATTGACCTGGTTGAAGAAGTCATCGAGCGTCAGCTCCGCAAGTATAAGAACAAACTTGTGGCAAGACAGCAGGGGGGCGGCAACTTCCAGAAAGAGTTCCTTGAGAAAGAGGCAGATGATCAGGAAGTTAATATCATCCGTACCAAGAAGTTTGATATCAAACCCATGTATCCTGAAGATGCATGTATCCAGATGGAACTTCTGGGACATAACTTTTTCGCATTTGTCAACGCAGAGACCGATGATATCTGTGTAGTTTATAAGAGAAAAGGCGGAACCTACGGTATTATGGAGCCGGACAAGTAGATGATATGGATCCCCGGAGAGCGATAACAATATCCCCGTTCTCCGGGGATTTTTTGCGTTTCAAAATAATATCGGATTCCAAACATGAATTGAGAAAAACACTTATATAAGGTATAATGGAAATCAGAGGTTCTATTCAGTGAAGAATACAGAAGAAGTGACAGAGGAATGAGCGACATGGGATGTG
>ERZ772858.3045-NODE-3045-length-10940-cov-6.066330_pt1 | contig 10940 bp, 4 predicted proteins | sample MGYA00512136_ERZ772858 | MGnify/ENA primary metagenome ERZ772858 (study PRJEB29015, sample SAMEA2737726) | human gut metagenome | biome: human gut; feature: human-associated habitat; material: faeces | place: China | collected 2012 ...
AATAAGACATTATATTATCTATAAATCGGGCGCAAAGGTAGGAATATTTTCTTGACCGACAAAAGAATACCCAAAGAAAAGATGGTAATATCCGTATTTTTTGTAATATTGCAAATCTAATATTATACGACTTTCAACATGAACGGAACATTGGACAAAATCAGGGTGCAGTTTGATTATCTGCCACTTATTAATTTCGCGATGCAGCAAAACAAAGTATCGGTCATCCATCAGCTTTCGATTGAAAATATGACGTCCGAACCCTTCAGAAACATTCAGGTACAAATCACGGCCGAGCCCGACTTCGGCAGTATCACTCCTGTGATGATGGAAGCGATTCCCGCCAATAATTCCGTGTGTCTGCAATCGTTCAGCCTGGTCTTGTCCGCCAATTATTTCGCCCAGCTGACCGAGCGTATGTCGGGAAGTCTGAAAATAGAAATCCGCTCCGAGGCGGAAACGATCTTTACCCGGACCTACCCCATCGACATTCTGGCATACGACCAATGGGGCGGAATCAATATATTCCCCGAGATGCTGGCAGCATTCATCACCCCGAATCATGCCGTGCTCACTCCTATTATCAAGAGAGCCGCCGCCATTCTGGAACAGTGGACCGGTACTCCGTCACTGGACGAATACCAAAGCCGCAATCCGGACCGTGTGAGAAAGCAGATGGCAGCCATCTACACCGCTCTTACCGAACAGCAAATTATTTACAGCACCATTCCCGCCAGCTTCGAAGAGCACGGGCAGCGTGTCCGTCTGACAGATTCCGTACTGGCACAAAAGCTCGGAACTTGTCTGGATATGGCACTGCTTTATACTTCCTGCCTCGAATCCATCGGACTGAATGCCCTCATCGTCATCACCAAAGGACATGCTTTCGCAGGTGGCTGGCTGGTGCCGGAAACCTTTCCGGACCCTGCCATCGACGATGTATCCTTACTGACCAAACGAACCGCCGAAGGAATCTACGACATCACGCTGGTAGAAACCACCTGCATGAATATGGGACATAATGCCGACTTCGACAACGCCGTGAAAAGCGCTAACGGCAAACTGAGCGATCCGGGCAGTTTCATCCTCGCCATCGACGTCAGAAGGGCCAGGCATTCGGGAGTCCGCCCGATCCCGCAGCGCGTACTGAACGGACAAGTATGGGAAATAAAGGAAGATGAGGATATGAACAGAAATACCACGCACGCCACTCCGCAAAGCGTGAATCCATATGATTTGTCGGGCAGCGAAACTCAGACAGTCCTCACCAAACAGTTGCTTTGGGAGAGAAGACTGCTGGATTTGAGTCTGCGCAACAACTTGCTGAATATCCGGATTACAAAGAATACTCTTCAGCTGATTCCGGCAAACCTTGCCTGTCTGGAAGACGCCTTGGCGGAAGGAGATGAGTTTCGTATCCTCCACCGTCCCGCCGAATGGGAGAATCCGGCGATGGAGTTTGGCATTTATTCTTCCATACCGGAATCGGATCCGATAGCCGACTTCGTTAATTCGGAGCTTTCACAGAAAAGGTTACGTTTTTACTTGCCGGAGAATGACTTGGGCAAAGCACTGACTCACCTGTACCGTTCGTCCCGTACTTCTATCGAAGAGAACGGAGCGAACACGCTTTATCTGGCTCTCGGACTTCTGAAATGGTACGAAACACCTTCCAGCGAACGTCCCCGTTATGCACCGATATTGCTGCTGCCAGTCGAAATCATCCGCAAGTCAGCCGCCAAAGGGTATGTGATTCGTTCGCGGGAAGAAGAAACGATGATGAATATCACCTTATTGGAAATGCTTCGTCAGAACTTCGGCATTTCCGTACCGGGACTTGATCCGCTTCCGACGGACGAAAGCGGAATCAACGTAAAACTGATTTATTCCATCATCCGGCACTGCATCAAGAATCAGCGGAAATGGGATGTGGAGGAACAGGCTATTCTAGGTATCTTCTCCTTCAACAAGTTTATCATGTGGAACGACATCCACAACAATGCTCCCAAACTGACTCAAAACAAGATTGTCTCCAGCCTCATCAACGGAAAGATCGAATGGGACGTAACTGCGAAAGAAGTGGATGCCGCCTACATGGACAGGCAGTTATCTCCGGCAGATATTGTACTGCCTATCATTGCCGATTCATCTCAGCTGGAAGCGATTTATGAAGCGGTGCACGACAAGACTTTTATCCTGCACGGCCCTCCGGGAACCGGAAAGTCCCAAACGATAACGAACATCATCGCCAACGCGCTTTATAAGGGTAAACGAGTCTTATTTGTTGCCGAGAAGATGGCAGCCCTCTCCGTCGTCCAAAACAGACTGGCGGCGATAGGACTTGCTCCGTTCTGTCTGGAAATTCACTCCAACAAGACAAAGAAATCCACTGTCATCTCGCAACTAAAGGAGACAACCGAAATCATCAGACGAACTCCTCCCGAAGAGTTCAAGAAGGAAGCCGAACGCCTGCTGAAGTTACGAACGGAACTAAACAAATACATCGAAGCCTTACACAAGGAATATCCTTTCGGACTTTCCCTCTATGATGCGATCATCCACTACCAGTTAACAGACGTTGAACCCTGCTTCGATATCCCGTCATCTTATCTGGACGATCTGGACAAGGATCGATTCTCACATTGGGAAGATGCCATCGAATCTTTGGTCAGTACCGCCAATGCTTGCGGCCACCCGTATCTTCACCCATTGACAGGGATTTTCATTCGGGAATATTCGTCCGCCATCAAAGAGGAAGCCTTACAAACGCTCGCCACTTTCATCGGCTTATTGACTGCCATACAGTCAAAACTGCCTGTCTTCTCCGCTTTACTGGAAGATACGGACATTCATCCCACCCGCAAGGATTTCGATATAATCACCGCCATTATCCGGAAAATACTCGAAATTCCGGAACTGACGCCCGAACTGCTGACCACTCCTTTATTAAATGAAACGCTGGAAGAGTACCGGAAAGTGACGGAACACGGCAGGAAACGCGATGAAATCAAAGCAGAAATAGAAAACGGATTCACCAAAGAAGTACTGAAGATAAACGCCGGCCCCATGCTGGCCGAATGGAATCGGGTATCCGCCCAATGGTTTCTCCCACGGTATTTCGGACAAAGAAAAATAAAAAAGGCGATTCGTCCTTACGCTCTGCAGCCAGTAGAGCCGGAGACAGTCCAGCCTCTGCTCCATCAGGTCATCCGGTATCAGGAAGAGCTTGATTTTACAGACAGATACACCGCCAAGCTGCCTTCTTTATTCGGAAGATTCGGAAGAGATGAAGAGTGGCCCATCATCGATCAGATCATCCATGAGGTATCTTCGCTTCATTCCCTGTTACTGAGTTATTCAAAAGATGTGGCGAAAACATCCCGGATCAAACAGAATTTAGCGTTACAACTGACGGAAGGTATCCGGACATTCAGAGATATCCATTCTCATTCTCTGAATGAATTGCATCAGCTGGCCGACACGCTTACGGCAACCGAGCAACGGCTTTCCACCACTCTGGGCATAACCGTAGAGACGCTTTATACAAACTCCGCCGACTGGATCGGCATCGCCCTACAGCAAGCCGCAACATGGAAAGAAAATCTGGACAAACTCAAAGACTGGTATCAATGGCTTCAATCCTACAACAAGCTGAACGAACTGGGTATCGGATTTATCGCAGAAGAATATAAGGAAAAGAATATTCCTACGGACCTGCTCACCAGCAGCTTCTGCAAGAGTTTCTACCAAGCCGTTATTCACTATATCATCGCCAAAGAACCGACACTGGAATTATTCAACGGCAAGATATTCAATGATATTATAGCCAAATACAAGCAAGTATCCGCCAACTTCGAGGACATTACCAAAAAGGAACTGTTCGCCAGACTGGCTTCCAACATTCCGTCCTTCACCCACGAAGCCATTCAAAGTTCAGAAGTCGGAATATTACAAAAGAATATACGCAATAATGCACGCGGAATATCCATCCGCAAGCTATTCGATCAGATACCTACCCTGCTGTCGCGTATGTGTCCTTGTATGCTGATGAGCCCTATATCGGTTGCCCAATATATCGACACCGATGCGGACAAATTCGACTTGATCGTCTTCGACGAAGCTTCACAGATGCCGACTTACGAAGCGGTAGGCGCCATCGCCCGAGGCAAGAATGTAGTCATCGTAGGCGATCCCAAACAGATGCCGCCTACCAGCTTCTTCTCCGTCAACACCATTGACGAAGACAACATCGAGATGGAAGATCTGGAAAGTATCCTTGACGACTGCCTTGCTCTCTCTATCCCTTCCAAATACCTGCTGTGGCATTATCGAAGCAAACACGAAAGTCTTATCGCTTTCAGCAACTCCGAATATTACGATAATAAGCTGATGACTTTCCCGTCACCGGACAACATCGAATCGAAAGTCAGAATGGTCGCCGTAGACGGTTATTATGACAAAGGAAAATCCCGTCAGAACCAAGCGGAAGCGCAAGCCATAGTAGACGAAATAGCGAGAAGGCTGAGGAGCGAAAAATTAAGGAGAAAAAGTATGGGGGTAGTTACTTTCAACGTGGTTCAGCAGGCGTTGATAGAAGATTTGCTATCCGATCTCTTCGCCTTTCATCCTGAACTGGAAACCTTTGCGCTGGAATGTGAAGAACCCCTGTTCATCAAGAACCTTGAAAATGTGCAGGGAGACGAACGGGATGTGATACTGTTCTCCGTCGGCTATGGTCCCGATGCCGAAGGGCGCGTCAGCATGAACTTCGGTCCGTTGAACCGTGCGGGAGGTGAAAGACGGTTAAACGTAGCCGTCTCCCGTGCCCGATACGAAATGATCATCTTTTCTACGCTGAGATCGGACATGATTGATCTGAACCGAACTTCTTCTATCGGAGTAGCCGGACTGAAACGCTTCCTTGAATATGCGGAGAAAGGAACCAAGCGCATACTGAATACCTCGACTAATATTCGGACCTCGGAAGAAGAAACTTCTATCGAAAAGATTATTGCCGACAAGTTACGTTCTTCGGGATATACCGTACATACTGATATAGGCTGTTCCGGATATAAGATCGATATTGGCATTGTCGATACTCAAACCCCGTCCAACTACCAATTAGGTATTATCTGTGACGGAAAGAACTACAGACGTACCAAGACTGTCCGTGACCGGGAAATTGTTCAAAACAATGTACTCAAAGCACTGGGATGGAATATCTGCCGTATATGGACGATGGACTGGTGGGAAAAGCCGGATGAAGTGATGGCGTCTATACAAGCAGCGATTGCTCAGGATATGAAAGCGGAGAAACCGGTTATAGTAAAAAAGGAACAAGAAAAAAGAGAAAAGAATGTGCAGGAAACGCCGATGCAGCTAAAATCTGCATGCGCATACACAAACTTTTCCTTTATCTCCGTACAAAATTATAATAGTACTAAAATACGTCCGTTCCTGTACGCTGCCGACGACATCTTCGCTAAAAGAAATAATCCTATTATTGTCTCCCAAGTCCAAAAGATAATAGAAAATGAAGCCCCGATCAGCAAAACCTTACTTGGAAAGAAAATCATATCCGAATGGGGAGTCAACCGTGTAGGACCACGAATAGATGCTCAATTGGAAATAATATTCGACACATTACATCTTTACCGCATAGAACATGACGGGCTTATCTTCTGCTGGAAAGATGAAGCGCAATACCGTTCTTATTCAGAGTACCGTCCCGATTCCGACCGAGATGCAGCGGATCTGCCACCCGAAGAAATAGCCAATGCCATCCAACAAATATTAATCAATTCCATCAGCCTGCCTTTACCCGATTTGGCAAAAGCATGCGCACAAGTATTCGGCTTCACACACATGGGGTCAAACATCGAAGCATCCATGCTCAGAGGGATTCAGGAAGCGGTAAAAAGGAATTATGCCAAAGTTGAAAACGGAAGGGCAACGATCATCGATTAACACGGTAAGGCAGACACAAACAGCCGCCACCCGTCAATACCCCTTCTGCAAACGTTTCAGAGCAGCAATAGAATCAGCTACATACGTATTATCCGGTTCTATGGAACGCCAATAACAAAGCGACCCTATCAACCGTTTCAGATAGGCAGGATCATGGGAGCCGATTCTGCGTTGATGTTCCGCCAGCCCCTTTGTCAAAATGAAATAGACATTCTTGCGAATCTCTCTCTTTCGGGCTTTAGGAATGGTCAGCTTCACACCGGAGCTGACGGATACGCCCGTGATTATCTTCCTGTCATACTCATTCAGAAAACGGGTTTTCTGATGATTCGGTTCAAACTTCTCTTCCCTGATGATTTCCTTGACCCGGGCAAGCACCTGATCTTTCGGAAAGACATCGCCCGAAAAGGTAAGGTCGTCGGCATAACGACTGTAAGTCAGCCCGAATTCTTCCGCCATCGCCGCCAGTTTCCGGTCCATCTCATAAGCGATGATGTTGCTCAGCACCGGACTGGTAGACGCTCCTTGCGGCAAATGCCGGCGCATACAACACAACTCGCCCAGCACTTTCGATATATTCTTCGGATAACCGATCTTTTCGAAAGTCTTCTTCACCCTCGGACTGCGTATGGAAATAAAGAAATCGTGGATGTCCGTCTTCAAGACATAGCGTTTTCCCAAATGGGGACGGACGTTATCGACGATGGAATGCTGACGCCGGAATCCCGTAGCGGCAGGATGCACATTTACAGACAGTAATATACGGTGATAAATAGTATCTTGAATGGCTTTCAGTTCCTTGTCCGGAGCAGAGATCATGCGGTATCCCCCTCTCCGCTTTCTGATCCAGAACTCCCGATAATGCGAAGAGACATCCTGCAGTATCTCTTTCAACCTCATCACCTCTATTCCCAACAGATTGGCACACCACACCACCGCCTCTTCATCAAATACAGGACATGTTCTCATTTTAGGAGTGACTACTCCTAAAGCATGCCTGAGCCAGGCTCCATGTTCCCATTTGTTTTTGGAAGTCTCTTCGTTAGTAGTATTACCGCTGCCTGTTGCTTTCCATCTCTTGTATCCTTCCTGTTTCCGGCTCGAAGAAATCAATTTATAAATCAGAAAACCGGTAACAATAAGTATCGTAATTAAAATTCCGTCCATCTTGTTGTTACATATATAAAAAGGAGAAGAAGAGGATGAGATTTTACTAAAATAAATAGAGGTATTTATACCAGAGATTTATTTTCCAGGAAAATACCTGTGCCTGCGAGGCGACTACACCTCTTTTCTGCTAAATTTTTCCTCATCCTCTTCCTCACAAAGATATGTATTTTCTATACATTATGCAACTGTTATGAAGAAAAAACTATCGGTTAAACAACTCGAAAGTAAATTTACATCCGATCCCGCTGAACTTCCAGTTCTCACTGCTGACGAATACTCCCACATCAAAGACATGCGTACCGATACCATAACCCACTTCCAGATATGGCTGGAGATGCGGCATAGAGAGCGCACTGATATAAAGACGTTCGTTCTGCACATAGCGGGTATATTTCATCAAATGCCGGAGAATGAGGAAAGGGGCCTCATAAGTGAAATGTCCGCGTACATAGCGGCGGGAGGAGTTGTACCAACGTCCGTCAAGCACCTGAAACACACCACCGATTTCATCATTCCACCCTACCGGCAGATTATGACGGGCAAAATTGGCAAAGTCCACAAAGTACAGTTCATCCTGATTGGTAAATGCCCCGAAGCCGAAACGATAATAAATATTTCGCATCAGTCCCAGCTGAATCTTATGTTGAAGATCGAATTCTATCCGTTCATATTCTCCGGTACTTTTGAATACTCCTTCTATCCCCCGTTCATAGTCCACCGAAAATGTCGGATAGTCAGAACGGAGATTGATCTTACGCTTTCCGTTCATATAATAATAAAGCGCCGGAGTCCATTCCACCCGGATGCGCGGGGCAAAGCTGATATAGGTATTTCTGAAGCGTTCCATAAATTCCGGCGGAGGCATCGGATAGTCACCCGTAATCACAAAACGGGATTTCTCGACAGCTGTTCTCTTGTGTGCCGAGAAACCGAGGCTGATATCCAGTCCGTTGGTAATTTCAAAACTATGACGGAAGTTGAAATACAAGTCCTTGAAATAATCCAGATGGATGAGGTCGAAATTAAAGATACTGTCCGGCATCGCTTTCAGTTCGTCCAGCATCTTGCTGCTATAGATACGGTTACCATTACCCACACTCAACCGGAAAAAGCCCCGTTTCTGCGGCCAGTACTCAAAGTCGGCATTCAACGACCAGTAGAACTCTTTCCGTGTAAAGTTATAACCCAGTTTGGGTACGATGCGGAGCCACTTGTCGCCTCTGAAAATCCGGTTGTAACGGAAATCCTGTCGGTATGATAATCCGTTGCTTCCGCTATAACTGAACAAAAGCGGATTGATAAACGGCGAGAAGCGGACACTTCCGATATTGGACAGATTGAATTTATAATCTTCCACCATCAGGTCGCCCATCGTTCCCCAGAAAGCCTGACTCTTGGTTTTCTGTTGCACCGACACGGTATCCCGCCTGTATGTATAATCTTTGTAAAGTTGCTTTTCTCCTTCACTCAAAGGGATGGGGCGTAGCACGCCGAACGTGGACGCATCTGTTTTATAGGCATTCGTATCGCACTGCAAGGAGAATGATTCCGACAGATTATACTTTTTCTTCTCTTTCTTCCGAACCTTTCTTTCTTTCAGTTCTATCGATTTATAGTCCAGCGAGGCGGTATAATTGCCGTCCACCTTATTGCCCAGGAACTTAAAAAGGGCCTCCACGTCATAACGTATCGGGAGAAATTCATCTTTCTTTCCTACTTCCCCCATCTTGATCCAGCAAGTAAACGTAATCAGTTCCGACCGCCCCGAAAAACGGATTTCACGCACGCTCCATACATTGCTGCTGACAATCATATAGCCGCCCACCAGCTGGTCGCTCTTGGTACGGGGAATGAAACGTATCCGGTAGTCGAGATTATTGGGATCGCCCATCACACTGTCTATCCGGTATTTGTAGTATTTCTGCCCGTTCTTGGCAAGCGGAGACAGCAAGCGTTCGTCATTCAGAAGAGAAGATGAGTAGATATTGACACTAAAATATTCAAGTAATCCCGGCAATCCCCTGTTTCCTCTCACGGTGCCTTGTGATGCCTTAACTTTCTGGTCATAGATATTGGGAGCTGTATAATGCAGGTCACTATACGTTTCGAGCAAGTATTCACGTACCCCCTTCTGCAAGCGAAACATCGAAGGAACGTACCGGAGGATAAAATTCTTCTTCTGAATATTCATCTTACCTTTTATATATAGGTTCGCGCGATAGTCGCTCACTATACTTTCATAAGAAGGAGCAAAAGTCATGACACGCTCAATGATGGAATCAGCAGATATCTCCTGACTTGTATAAGGATTAAGAACAAGATTGGCTGCCCCCTTCGGAATAAAAGAGAACAAGCACAACATACATCCTATCAATATCTTATATTTCAATCGTCGTATCTCCTTGTTTATTGTAGGCAAATATAAAAAAGAATATCGAAAAGCAAGGGAATTAAGCTGCAAAAAAGAGTTAGCAAGGAAAATCCTTTCCCCACGCCACGCATCATATCAGTTTTCATGGACATTTTTCTACTTATGCTACATTCACATTTCTATGTAGAAGGTGATTCATTCTTGCATGATTTAAATCACTTCTGCATAGTTATGAGTCATCTTGAGGCAGGCTATGAACTAATCCTGATTAACACGTTTTTTACCTCTTATCTTTAATAAATCTATCTTCGACTATACATAAAACTATTCGTCTGACAGCTGTTATTTTTTCGTCTGACAGCTGTTAGACGAAAGAGTAACAGTTGTCAGACGAAAGTTCAACAACTGTCAGACGAATAGATTTAAGTATAATGGGGACTAGCTCTTTGCAGATACAGAATTAAATCTTAATAAAGAAGACGAATGATTAGTTCATGAACGTACGGAAATGAACTAAAATGCTTATCATTCCTTTTAGGCACGAACAGGGTTTAAATAAAGAATGAGTCCCTTCCAACTAAACGAAAGTAAAAGTAACAGCATCAGTATAAGGCATCCCTGCATATCCGTGTTAAAGTTATCCTCACCTGCCTTTTATTTTCCACTTTATTCTTGACGAAAAAGAAAAATGTTGTATCTTTGTTATGCATTTCATACCAGAAGGCGGGGAAACCTGCCAATCCTCGTGGCAGGCATTTTTATGCCTGTCCACGTTCATATCTATATGGCGGTTCCGTACCCCCGTGTAGAATGTTAATGCATCTACTGCCTTCTGGTGAAATGCAACGGGAAAGGCGGAACCGCTCTTATTATTTTAGAAAATCTTCGCCTACCACACACTCATAATCACTTATTATGGAAACAGAACAAGTTGCCGTTCAACCAACGGTGGGAGGTATCACACAAGCTCCCCAAAATGTATTTATTGTTAATGACAGAGAATTAAAGGACTTCTACCTCAAATTCGCCCTCTTCCTGAACCCGGATTCCTGCTCCGTAAACCGCACTGAATTCGAAATGCTAAACATTCTGCTGAAAGACCTGAAGAAAATTGTGGGAGCACTCACCCATCTCACCATGCACGCTTGGGATGATGGCATGGCAGAAATCCTGCTCTCCTGCGGTGCCTACTCCATACAGGACGACTTAAACAAAAAAACGCGTATGCAAATGAACGCATCGATGGGGAAGCATCTACAGTTCCTCACCCAAATGGCTATGGACAGTCCTACAATGAAGCTGCTATACAGAAACATGAACAAGCATTATATGCAGGTAGAAATGTTAGTCAAACAGATGGCTGCGGAAATCGACCGGCAGAAAAACAAGGACGGACAGCAGGAAATACTGGAATCCATCTCTTAATCGGTTA
>ERZ772858.3049-NODE-3049-length-10923-cov-5.675929_pt1 | contig 10923 bp, 8 predicted proteins | sample MGYA00512136_ERZ772858 | MGnify/ENA primary metagenome ERZ772858 (study PRJEB29015, sample SAMEA2737726) | human gut metagenome | biome: human gut; feature: human-associated habitat; material: faeces | place: China | collected 2012 ...
AAATACCGCCCACGCAGCGCAGCGATGATTTTGTCGGGTGAATCGGCGGCAAAATGAATCGGGTGTGTTGCGGGGCGGTTAATCTTTCAGGGATGATCCACGGCGAGGCAGTGTTCAAAATGAACACGACCACATTTTGTGGGTGGCTTCAAACCAATCCACAAGAGCGGTGGGATTTACAAGAAAAATACCACGGTATGTAGGATACGTCAAGATGGTTTTGTAAAATTTATTGTGCTAAAGCAGTGGATAGTAGGACTTATCTACTGGAAATTGAAGCATCTAGCAAAGAATTTATGTGCACAAATTGGAAAATCGGCATATCTGTGCTATACTCAAAGCAGAATTTGTTGAGCTAAAACGGAGGTATTGAACCATGGCAGAGAAAAACACCGCCGACATTGGATTTGAAAAGCAGATTTGGAATGCTGCCTGCGTGCTTCGGGGCAATATGGATGCTTCAGAGTATAAGGGTGTCGTCCTTGGTCTTATTTTCTTGAAATATATTTCGGATCGTTTTGAAGATAAGTACAATCAGCTGGTTGCAGACGGTGATGGCTTTGAGGAAGATCGTGACGAGTACACATCGGAAGGAATCTTCTTTGTGCCTGCTGGTGCGCGTTGGAGCGATGTTTCTGCAAAGGCACATGACCCGGAAATCGGTCAGGTAATCGATGATGCAATGCGCGCTATCGAAAAAGAAAACGTGCGCCTGAAGGATATCCTGCCGAAAAATTTCGCGCGCCCGGAACTGGATAAACGGCGGTTGGGTGAAGTCGTTGACCTGTTTACGAACATCAAAATGATTGAACACGGCAGCGAAAAGGACATTCTGGGGCGCACTTATGAATACTGTCTGTCCATGTTTGCAGAGCAGGAAGGCAAGCGTGGCGGCGAGTTCTTTACACCGTCCTGTGTTGTGCGGACACTGGTGGAAGTGCTGCAACCGTTTAAGGGACGAGTGTATGACCCTTGCTGTGGCAGTGGTGGTATGTTTGTTCAGTCTGCAAAATTTGTAGAGAACCATAGTGGAAATATCAACGATATCTCGATTTATGGACAGGATTCCAACCCGACCACATGGAAACTGGCGCAGATGAACCTTGCCATTCGTGGCATTGAACCCGACCTTGGAAAGTATGCGGCGGATACATTCCTTGACGACCAGCACCCGACCATGCGGGCAGACTATATCATGGCGAATCCACCTTTCAACCTGTCAAACTGGGGCGCAGAGCAGCTCAAAGATGATGTACGCTGGCAGTATGGTATGCCGCCTGCAAGCAACGCGAACTTTGCATGGCTTCAGCACATGATTTATCATCTTGCGCCGGGTGGCCGCATGGGTATGGTGCTTGCAAACGGTTCGCTCTCTTCTCAGTCTGGCGGCGAAGGTGACATCCGCAAAAATATTGTGAATGCTGACCTTGTGGACTGCATCATTGCCATGCCGACACAGCTGTTTTATACGACGCAGATTCCGGTTTCGCTCTGGTTTGTCTCCAAACGCAAGAAACAAGCCGGAAAAACGTTGTTTATTGACGCCCGGAAGATGGGCGTTATGGTGAGCCGCAAACTGCGTGAACTTACAGATGGCACAAAAGAAGAATACAAAAACGAAGATGGTACATTAAAAAATGACATCAAAAAGATTGCCGATACCTACAATGCCTATGTTAATGGTACACTGGAAGATGTAAAAGGTTTCTGCACAGTTGTTGATACAGAGAAAATTGCGGAGCAAGATTATATTTTAACACCGGGTCGTTATGTTGGCGTTGAGGAACAGGAAGACGATGGTGAACCGTTTGAAGAAAAAATGGCTCGGCTGACTTCTGAACTTTCGGATTTGTTCAAGCAGTCACATAAGCTGGAAGCAGAAATTAAGGAGAAGTTGGGGGCGATTGGGTATGAAGTTTGACATTTGGAAAGAGTGCCCGAAAGTACCGTTGCCCAGTGTTCTTTTAACGGTTGTTGACAACCGAGGAAAAACTGTACCAACTGCCCCTTCGGGACATAAACTAATTGCAACAAATTGCGTCAGAAATGAAAATCTATACCCTGTATATGAAAAAATTAGGTATCTCTCAGAGGAAACATACAGAACGTGGTTTAGAGCGCACCCTGAACCTGGAGATATTATTTTTGTGTGTAAAGGAACACCTGGAAGGGTGTGTTTGGTGCCCGATCCAATAGATTTTTGTATTGCGCAAGATATGGTTGCATTAAGAGCCGATCCTAAAATTGTATATAACAAATATCTTTTAGCTGTTTTGCGTAGTTTTCAAATTCAAGAGCAAATTCTAAGTACAAGTGTAGGTGATGTGATTCCACATTTCAAAAAAAGTTTTTTCGATCAAATAATGATTCCGATACCGAATATGGATATTCAAAAGTCAATCGGTGATTTTTATTACACAATATCCGAGAAAACGGAGTTAAACAAAAAGATAAACGATAATTTAGCGGCTTAGAGCTGAATACTCGCGATATCAATTGCGCTAGACATTAGTTTAGGTAACAGACTATCTCTTAGCATAGCAAGTGAATGATTTTGCTCTTCCAAGATTTTTTGTTGCGCAAAGATTGGCGCACAGAAACTATTAAATTGGTCAAGTGTGTTCCGATCAGGAATGATGGCGGGGATATTCTTCATGGCACTTCCTGAAATTTCTTTGAATGTCGAGCCTGATGCTGCACTCTCAATAACCGGAAGACTGTGTTTCAAGAAAAAGTATACAAACGCTGTTCCAATTTCCGAGTAAGGTATAACAGACTTAAAGCCTTGATTGGTTGTAACTTCATTAGATGCAATTGCAATATATCCGATGGGAGCACGTGATGAAAACAATACTGTACCCTTGGGCATGACTGTTGCACTGCTGTTCTTCAAACCAAGTTCTGTGATATCATTTTCGCCATGAGATATGAATTTGGACTTGTTGATAGATAAATCTTTTGGCGTTATCCACGCAATACCATTATTGGTATAGTATTCAGGCTTGGTTTTTGAAGGCGTACTACCGCCCACAACAGTTCCAAGGTCACTTATTGTGCTGATTTGCCACATGGGATTTGCATTGTTGATAAATAATTCTTGAAAATAGGTGGCGGCTTGCTGCTCTAAATTATCGTTTGCCAGATTTTTAATAACTCTCACCAGTGGCGGGAGATTCTACGGAGCAACTGCCACTGCCGTCGTTCTCTGAACTCGTAATAAGGAGATACGGCGATGAAAAATCAAGTTATCAACGAGATACAGCGAAAAATGCTGCCGTATCTCAATAATGAACAACTTTTGTATTTGAAGGCGGTTCTGGAAACATCTTTGCAAGGTGTAGTGATTGAAAAAGGTGAAGAGCAACCAAAGGCTGAGGAACGAGATTCGGCAGCAGCGTTCATTACAGCAAAACGGATAGAGGGCTGTTCCGAAAAAACACTGACCTATTATTCGAAAACTATCGAAGCAATGCTGAATGGTGTGGGAAAATCACCGCAGCAAATTACAACGGACGATTTGCGAAAGTATCTGACGGATTATCAGACACAGCGGCACTCAAGCAAAGTTACGATTGACAATATCCGGCGTATTCTTTCCAGTTTCTTCTCGTGGCTGGAAGATGAAGATTTCATTGTGAAAAGCCCTGTCCGCAGGATTCACAAAGTGAAAACCGCCAAAATCATCAAGGAAACGTACACCGATGAAGCACTGGAACTGATGCGTGACAACTGTTCAACAGTACGAGATTTGGCGATTATTGATTTGCTGGCATCTTCTGGAATGCGTGTCGGGGAATTGGTGACACTTAATCGTGAGGATATCAACTTTAATGAGCGTGAATGCGTGGTATTTGGCAAAGGCAATAAGGAACGATTGGTATATTTTGATGCACGAACGAAGATTCACCTTCAAAATTATCTGGATGAACGGTCAGATAGCAATCCAGCACTCTTTGTGACCCTGAAAGAGCCGCACGAACGATTGATGATTGGTGGTGTGGAAACGATGCTTCGTGAATTGGGGCGGCGATTAAAGCTAAATAAAGTGCATCCACACAAGTTCAGACGGACGTTGGCAACGACAGCGATTGACAAGGGAATGCCGATTGAACAGGTGCAGCAGCTTTTAGGACACCAGAAAATTGACACAACGATGCACTATGCAATGGTAAAACAACAAAATGTGAAATTGGCACATAGGAAATTTATAGGATGAGGAAAAATATGATTGTGACGCTAAAAGATATTACGACCAAAATAACAAAAGGGACAACGCCGACATCTATTGGATGTAAATTTGAGAAAAGCGGCATTAATTTTATTAAATCAGAGTCTTTAGTCGATGGGAAAACGATTGATAAAAGTAAATTTGCCTTTATCTCGGAGCGGACACACGAAAGGCTAAAAAGATCTCAAATTGAGAAAAACGATATCCTTTTCTCGATGGCCGGTATGTTCTTGGGCAAAACGGGAATTGCAACCGCTGAAGTGGTGCCAGCAAATACGAATCAAGCGGTTGCAATTATAAGGGTAGATGATACAAAAGCAAACTATGAGTATGTGTACTACTACCTTAATCAAAAGTCTGTCATACATACTATTAATACGACATCTGCACAATCAGCTCAACCGAACATTAATTTGAAACAAATTGGGGAAATCAAGATAAATCTTCCTGACAGAAAAAAGCAAGATCAAATAGTTTCACTTCTTTCTGCAATAGATTTGAAAATTTCAAATAATGTAGAGATAAACGATAATTTAGAGCAGCAAGCCGCCGCATTGTTCTCAAGCCTCTATAATCGATCAAATACTGAGGTTAGATACACTGATTTAATACAAATACTCGGCGGTGGAACCCCCAAAACAGGCGAAACTGCGTATTGGAACGGTAATATTGCTTTCTTTACTCCAAAAGATGTTGGCACACCATATACATTTATCACAGAAAAGACTATTACAGAAGAGGGACTTTCACATTGTAATAGCCGACTATATCCTGTGAATACAGTTTTCGTTACGGCAAGAGGTACTGTTGGCAAAGTTGGTCTGTCCGGAGTTCCGATGGCTATGAATCAATCCTGTTATGCACTTGTCGGTAAGAAAACACATCAACTTCTTGTCTATTTTTACACACTCAAAGCTGTTGATAGACTTAAGCATAAAGCAAGTGGAGCTGTATTTGATGCGATTACCACTAGAGATTTTGATTCAGAGCAAATCATGAAGCTATCTGATGATGATGCTAAAGCGTTTCTCTGTGTTGCAGAGCCAATGTTTCAGGAGATACTTAACAATAGCATCGAAAACTTGCGGCTTTCAACACTACGGGATTTCCTGTTGCCCAAGCTAATGTCTGGTGAGATTGGCGTCTCTTCCGTTCAGCTCTAAGCTGCTAAATTATCGTTTATAAAAGATATGAAGGGATAATATGGAAGATTTTGATAATGCTAAGACAAGAAATCCGAGGGAATGCGTTGTTACAAACCTTAATAGCTACCTGACCTACATTTCTGATATAAAGGAAACCATAAAGAAAGAGGAAGGCGCGGAAGTAAGCGCAAAGCATTATTTCTTCCGTGGACAGGCCAGCAACGAATGGAACGTCATGCCGGGAGTGTTCCGTGGTGGGATGCTGCCACATGAAGCAGAATTGATAAATGCGGCTTACACACGAAATCCCGATGACTTCCGGCAACTGACAACAGATTTTGAAAAACTCGCAAAATTGCAGCACTACGGGTTGCCGACAAGACTGTTGGACGTGACGGAGAATCCGCTAGTAGCACTGTATTTTGCTTGCCAAAAAAATCAAGAGAAAAAGATAACTGACGGGAAAACTACATTATTGCCGCCGACCGATGGAAAAATCTATTATAAGCGTGATTACGGAAAAAGTTATAGCGACATAGAGATCAAAGTGCTGGCATATTTAGCGAGCCATGAGATTTCGGGCGATTGTACATTAGAAAAGCTGCTTTCGGATTTGAACAAGTATGGAATTTATACAGATAAAGAAGCAGAAGAGTGCAGGGTAAGTGAGTATAAAAGCTTGCTTTCGATTATTCAAAGAAATTATTTTGTGATTTCCAATTTGAATAATGAAAGATTGGTGCGGCAAAGCGGTTCTTTTTTAATCTGCGGAAAATATAATGTTCAGCTTAAAGAAAAAATCGGACAGAGCATTGTTAAACGGGCATATAGCGATGTTCAAGACGAGTTTGAACTACAAAGTTTTAGAATACCAGCGGGAAGAAAAGACGCGATTTTAGAGGAACTGAGTTTTTACAATATCAACGAAGGAACGCTGTTCCCGGAACTTGAGCACCAGATGGCATATATTAAAAGCAATTATGCGAACACGCAAAAGCCTATGGTTGATCGGTTTGTGAAAACAGAAGTTCCGATAACAAGTATTAAAGAAGTGCGCAATTTAGATGTTTCAGACGATAAAGTGGACGAGATTATTCGAGAAGCATTGCATAATGCTGTGCATCCAGAAATTTTTGATGATTGTTACGTTGCAATTCAAAAGAATTTGATGCCGGATTGGTATCGTAAGGAAATTGGACTCAGTAAAGTTCGATTGGCACTAACGGATACATTGGATAATGGTACGCCGATGGGACGCGCGGTGGCAAAAAGAGCGGCGCATTCTATCGTTACAAAGATTGTGAATGCCATTGAGCAAGAATCGAATACAGCAACTTCGGATAATAGTTGAGGAGAAAAATCATGCTTTCATTTACCGAAGATACCTTTGAGCAAGCAGTCATAGAGTTATTTGAAAATATGGGTTACACCCACATTTACGCTCCTGATATGAACCGGACGGATTACAGCCGCCCGCTGCTGGACGATGTTTTGCGGGATTGTCTGGTGCGGCTGAATCGCAGCCTTCCGGCTATGGCGATTGATGAGGCAATCCTGAAATTGAATGATTTTGATGCAGGAAGCCTATTGCAGAAGAATATTATTTTTATGGACTATCTGCAAAACGGTATCACGGTCAAATACGCAGTCAAGGGTGAAGAACGGTCTTCGGTAGTAAAGCTGATTGATTATGCAGATGCAGACAAAAATGATTTCTATGTGGTAAACCAGTATACCTTCGTGGAAAATGGAAACAACCGCCGCCCGGATATCATTCTGTTTATCAACGGAATGCCACTGGTCTTGATGGAACTGAAAAGTCCTTCCAAGGACGAAGTGGGTGCAGAAAACGCATACAACCAGATTCGGAACTATATGCAGGACGTTCCCTCCATGTTCTATTATAACGCCATCTGCGTGATTAGCGACCTGTCCACCAACAAAGCAGGTACGATTACTTCCGGGCTTGACCGTTTTATGGAATGGAAAACAAAAGACGGTGATTATGAAAACACTGCGTATGCGCAGTTTGATACCTTCTATGAGGGGATGTTCCAGAAAGCACGGTTGCTGGATATTCTGAAAAATTTCATCCTGTTTTCCGGTGATGGGCAGAAGCCGATTAAAATTTTGGCTGGGTACCACCAGTATTTCGCTGTACGAAAAGCCATCGAAAAGGCCAAAATTGCCACCAAAACAGACGGCAAGGGTGGTGTGTTCTGGCATACGCAGGGCAGCGGAAAATCTCTGTCGATGGTATTCTATGCCCATTTGCTGCAAGAAGCTCTGGACAGCCCCACCATCGTTGTGATGACGGACCGCATTGACCTTGACGATCAGCTCTACACGCAGTTCGCCAGGTGCGCGCCGTTTTTGCGCCAGACACCTGTACAGGCAACCAGCAAGGAAAATCTAAGCAAGCTGCTGGATGGTCGAAAAGCAAACGGCATTATCTTCACCACGATGTTCAAGTTTGAGCGTGGCGAGAAGCCACTGTCCGAACGTAGAAATATCGTGGTAATGGCGGATGAAGCCCACCGTGGACAGTATGGTTTTGATGAAAAAATTGTCATCAAAGAAAATGAACGGGGTGAAAAAGAAGCACATACGGTCATTGGCAATGCCCGTATCATTCATGATGCCCTGCCGAATGCAACTTACATAGGCTTTACAGGAACACCTATTTCGGCAAAAGATAGAAATACGCGTGAAGTTTTTGGTGATTATATCGATATTTATGATATGACACAGGCGGTGGAAGATGGTGCAACGCGTCCGGTTTACTATGAGAGCCGCGTTATCAAACTCCACCTTGACCAAAATACGCTGGCCTTGATTGATGCGACCTACGATGCGCTGGAACAGCAATCGGACGCTGCAACGATTGAAAAAAGCAAAAAGATGTTGGGGCAGATGGAGAGTGTGTTGGGAGCAGAGTCTACCATTCAATCCCTGTGCGAAGATATTGTCAACCATTACGAAAAGTACCGCGCTAATCTTTTGACGGGCAAGGCGATGATCGTGGCGTATTCGCGCCCGATTGCGATGAAGATTTATCGAAAACTTCTGGAGCTGCGCCCGACATGGAACGAAAAGATCGGCGTAGTTATGACGGGTGGCAACAATGACCCGGAGGATTGGAAAGAAATCATCGGTACAAAATCTCACAAAGAAGAACTTGCCCGGAAATTTAAAGACAACGATGACCCGATGAAGATTGCCATTGTTGTGGATATGTGGCTGACAGGTTTTGATGTGCCTTCACTGGCTACGATGTATGTTTACAAGCCAATGCACGGATACAATCTGATGCAGGCCATCGCGCGTGTCAACCGCGTGTTTAAGGACAAAGAGGGCGGCTTGATTGTAGATTACGTTGGCATTGCATCTGCCCTCAAAGCCGCTATGAAGGAGTATACCAAGCGTGATCAGTCCCGATATGGCGATATGGACATTGCCAAAGTTGCTTATCCAAAGTTTCAGGAAAAGCTTCAGGTGTGCAAAGATTTGTTGTACGGCTTTGATTTTAGCGGATTTATTGGCGGTTCTCCGTTGATGATGGCAAAGCTGGTCACTGGCGGCGTAAACTTTGTTCTGGACGCAAAAGCACCCAAGCGCAAAGATCTGTTTCTGCGAGAAGCTCTGTTGTTGAAACAGTCGCATTCGTTGTGTTCCAGCATGACCACGGAGCAGGAGCGACATGAAGCGGCCTATATGGAAGCAGTCCGTTCTACGGTGGTGAAGATCACCTATGGTGGGAGTGGCGGTAGGACACTTTCTTTGAAAGAAATCAATGCTCAAATCAATGAACTGCTGAAGGCAAGTATCCAGAGCCAAGGGGTTATCAGCTTGTTTGACAGCAAGCAGGCAGATGAAAATATCAGTCTGTTTGACCCAGCGGTGTTAGATGAAATTTCCAAGATGAAGGAAAAGAACATTGCCGTAGAAATTTTGAAAAAACTGATGGCAGAGCAAGTTTCACTGTATAAACGGACAAATGTTGTGCAGTCTCAGAAGTTTTCGGAAAAGATTACACAGTTGATGAACTCTTACTATAACGGCCTGATTACAAACGAGGAGGTCATCAAGGAACTGCTGAAAACGGCACAGGAGATTACAGAACTGTATAACAACGGTAAAAAGCTGGGTTTGACGCAGGAGGAATTGGCTTTTTACGATGCTCTGACAAAGCCAGAAAACATCAAGGATTTCTACCAAAACAATGAACTGATTGACTTAACCAGAGAGCTTACGGAAATGCTGCGCAAAAATCGGACAATAGACTGGCAGAAAAAAGAAACTGCCCGTGCGAGTATGCGTAAGATGGTGAAGCACCTCCTGAAAAAGTATAAGTATCCGCCGGAAGATTATGATACGGCAATCAGCACGGTCATTAGCCAGTGTGAGATGTGGACGGACAATGAGATGTGGACGGACAAGATGGTAGTATGAATTGTATGAAATGTCGTTGATTTGTGCTTGACAATCGGATTCCTTTTCTGTAAAATGATTTTAGAAAATACTATTATTGAAAATAAGAAAGGCTGTTTTATGGGAAAGATGATCTTAGATGACCTCCGCAAGCGTCTGGAACGTCTGGACGAAGACGCAGACCTGATGATCGACAATAACGACCGCTATCAGATGGTAATTGTGGGCGGCAGTGCGTTCATTTTGCTGGGCAAGTTGACCCGCGCTACTCATGACATTGATGCCTTGAGTGTTCCGAAAGAACTGTACAGTTTGCTTGGCAAGTACGACATCAACACCGATGTGGAAGCCTACATCGACAATTTCCCGTATAACTTCCAAGACCGGCTTCAGCCGCTACCCTTTGGTGGTACAAAGGTGCAGTTCTATACACCCAGTCTGGAGGACTTGGTGATTGCAAAGCTGTGCTCTTTTCGGGACACTGACAAAGCAGACGTAGAGAGTGAGGCTGTGCGGAATTCGTTGGATTGGGATTTGCTGGAACACCTTGCAACGGATGAAGATGAGTTGAGAGCCAGCATCTTGAACGACTGGCGGTATCGGGATTTTTATATCCGTTATCAGGAGTATGTGGAGAGGTGGAGGCCATGCGAAAGCTGACATTTGAGGGTTTCTTGAAGCAGTATGTGGCAGAGCTTTCCGGGGTGCAGACGGCTAGTATTCATAGGCTGGCAGATTGTCTGAGCGAGAATCCCCGCCTGAAAGAACCGCTGTTTCTCTATGCGCTGGCATTTAATAAAGTAGAACTGCTGCTCCGCTACACCGCAAACAGCACGATTGCTGCGGAATATGAGCAACTTTCTAATCTCTATTCGCTGGAGCAAATGCTGGTGCTTCTTGAAAAGCAATCATCAGAACTGCCGGAAGGCTATTTGAAGGTTTGGCGCAGCTATTGCTCGGTGCGGGATGCCGCCCTTGCGGACAATGACACAAAAGAACTGATTCATCGCCGGGTATTGGAACTTCAACAAAAAAAGAAATTGACGAATTATCGTCTTTACAAGGACTTGAAGCTGAATCCGGGCAATGTGAATGCATGGCTCAAACACAACGATTCCA
>ERZ772858.3062-NODE-3062-length-10880-cov-4.826420_pt1 | contig 10880 bp, 11 predicted proteins | sample MGYA00512136_ERZ772858 | MGnify/ENA primary metagenome ERZ772858 (study PRJEB29015, sample SAMEA2737726) | human gut metagenome | biome: human gut; feature: human-associated habitat; material: faeces | place: China | collected 2012 ...
CGGATGAAATATCTGGATGCTGCGGTGGATCTTCTGTTTTGGAGTGCAGCCGGACTTTTTTTATTTTTTACGTGCCTGAGAGAGAACGAAGGGAGAATGCGGGCGTACCTGCTCTGCGGAATTTTGCTGGGAGCAGGTGTCTGGTATTGGGGAATCGGGCATTTTTACAGAGAATTTGCATTTATTTTGGCAAAAAGGTTGCATTTTTGTTTACAAAGAGTTACAATTTTTTTACTTGTAAAAATGCGCAAATTCTGGTTAAAAATGCGTAAAGACCTGGGGATAGATAAAAATAAGGGAGCGTGGAATGAGAGGAAAGAAAAGTGCTGCGCGAAGAAAAAACGCAGGAGCACGTCGGATAAAAGTACAGAATAGAATCGCGATGATTTCTATCAGTCTGGTAGTCTGTATGCTTGTGGTACTGCTTGCTTTCAAGGAACATTCGTTACAGGTAAAATATCAGGCGAATGAGAATCGGAAAGCTCAGCTGGAAGAGGAGCTGAAGACGGAAGAAGCCCGTACCAAAGACATCGAAGATATGCAGGAATACATGCAGAGCGACGAATATACAGAAAAGATTGCAAAAGAAAAGATCGGTCTGGTAAAGGACAACGAGATTATCTTTGGTATGTTGACCCCCGAAGTCAACGCACTGAAAGGCATGGGCTACCATCCGCAGGCATTCATCTCTGATGATAATGTTGCCATGGCAGTTCTGGATATGCTGGAAAAGGGCTGGAACGGTGAAAACTTCAGCGAGATTACCAACAACCTGCGCAACTCTGACCCGTACATGGTCCTGGCTGACTTCAAGGATTACCGCCGTGCCCAGCACACCGTGCAGGAACTGTACAAGCAGAAGCAGACCTGGAACCGTATGAGCCTGATGAACATCTCCAACGCCGGCATCTTCTCCGCCGACCGTTCCATCATGGATTACTCTCGCGATATCTGGGGCGCTACCCCGGTTAAATAATCTGCCCAAAGCAGAGCTTTAACCGCAGTGCGGGCGCGTGTGCAGCTGTGAACGTACACGCGCTGCCCGTACAATAAAATAAACGAACAGCCGCGATCCCGGCCGCCGACTTGAATTTGCCGGCGCCAGTGGGTCACGGCTGCTTTTGTACACTTGTTCAATGTGAGGATTGATTTGTTTGCCTGAACAACCAACGCATACTTTTTTTAACTCCCGCTGTGCGGAGTATAAAACACCGTTTGGCGCAGTTCCGGCGGGGCAGACCGTTACCTGGCGGTTGACTGTGCCGGAAAGACTGGGCTATGTGGACCCACACCTGGTGCTGACCAAAGACCGCGAAGACCCCGTGCATTACCGCATGAATTTTGACGGCCAGACCCCCGGCGTAAACCATTTTGTGTTCCAGCTGGCCCCCACCACATCGGGATTGTATTTTTACCACTTTGACCTGTACACGGATTTCCGCAAGATTTATCGCACCGCCAACGGGGAAGGTGAGCTGACCTGGGTGAATGGCCTGGATTGGCAGCTGACGGTGTACGAGCCGGACTTCAAGACCCCGGACTGGATCAAAGACGGTACGATGTACCAGATCTTCCCGGACCGCTTTTATGAGGGCGTACCCAACAAGCCGCTGCCCTTTGCGGACCGCATTTACCGTCCGGATAAAACCGGCGAGCCGTATTTTTGGCCCAATGAGCAGAGCGAAGGCTACCTGAACATGGACTATTACGGCGGCGATTTTGCGGGCATCCAGCAAAAGCTGCCTTACCTGGAAGAGTTGGGCGTTACCTGCATTTACCTGAACCCCATTTTTGAGGCCCACGCCAACCACCGCTACAATACGGCCAACTACCTGAAAGCCGATCCACTGCTGGGCACCAACGAGGATTTTGCCGCCCTGTGCGCCGAGGCCAAAAAGCACGGCATCCGCATTATTCTGGATGGCGTGTTCAGCCACACCGGTTCGGATTCGCTCTATTTTAACCGCGAAGGCCGCTATGGCCCCGGCGGCGCTTACCGTGACCGCAATTCGCCCTACCGCAGCTGGTATGACTTCGATTCCGGTTATGTCGGCGGCTACCGCAGCTGGTGGGGCTTTGAGACCCTGCCCGAAGTGGAGGAGGAGGACCCCTCTTATGGCAACTTTGTCTGCGGCAAGGGTGGCGTGATTGATACATGGCTGGGGCTGGGGGCTTCCGGCTTCCGGCTGGATGTGGCGGATGAACTGCCTGATGATTTTATCGAAAAGATCCGTGCCGCCGTCAAAGCCCACGGCGAGGACAAGCTGCTCATCGGCGAAGTGTGGGAGGACGCCACCACCAAGGAAGCGTTCGACCACCGCCGCACCTACCTGCGCGGCCATGGGCTGGATGCCACCATGAACTACCCGTTCCGCAATGCAGCTGTGGCTTTTGCCCGCGGCGAGGATGCCAGCGCGGTGGGGGAGCAGATCATGTCCATCTGCGAAAACTATCCCAAACCGGCGCTGGACTGCGCAATGAACTTCCTTTCCACCCACGATACCGAGCGCGGTATTACCGCCATTGCAGGCGAACCCGCCAATGGCCGCGACCGCTACTGGCAGAGCAAGCGCATGATCCCCGGCGACCGCATTGATGATGCCCTGCGCCGCGTGCTGCTGGCTTACGCCATGCTGTACACCCTGCCCGGCGTGCCCTGCGTGTATTATGGCGATGAGATCGGGATGCAGGGCTACCGCGACCCGTTCAACCGCGCGTATTTTGACTGGAACTCCACCGAGCGCCGCCTGCGCGTGCCGCTGAGCAACCTGGCTCGCCTGCGCCGTAGCTGCGATGCTTTTGACGGCGGCAGCATGGAGCTGGTGGAAGCCAGCGCCGATGTGCTGCACTACCGCCGCGTGGGTAAGGAGCAGTCCGCGGAGATTATCCTGAACAGCGGCCCGCACCTGATTGTCCGCACCGCCTTTGGCAAGCAGACCGAAGTAAACCCCGGCGGCTTTACCATCCTGGTAGAAGATAACCAGCCGCAGCATGTGGGGTATTTTAAGTACTACTGATTTGATGGGGCAGGCGCTTACTGGGTGAAAGCGAACGGAATTGCAGAATTAGCAATTAGGAATGAGTAATTAGAAATTGTAGGAAAAAGCCACGGCTTTGCGTTTGATGCAGGGCCGCGGCTTTTGGTTTTATTCGATTAAAGGGATGGAGTAGAAGGCAGGGGAGCGGGACGGAACTTTTTGCTGGCAACCAGCAGCAGGGTCAGGATGGCAATAGCAGACCATGCGCCGGTGAGGTAGAGGAACCAGTTGCTGATATCCAGAAAAACAGCTCCGGCGGCGGTGAAAAGCAGATTGTACAGCTCAACGACTGCAATATACCCGGCGCTGAAACAGAACAGCCGCGCAAACAACCGCGGAAGAAGCTTTGGTGCCCGGAACACAAACCGGAAAAACATCAAAATACCGATGCAAAAAAAGCAGAGGAACTTGAGGTAAGCGTGCGGGTCATACCCCTGCAGGCAATGCAGAATGTTCAGCGGCGAAAAATCCCAGCAGACCTCCTTGCCCGTTAGGCCGAAGCGGTAGTTCGTAAAACCGACACTGTGGTACAGCTGCCCGCCAAGGAACCAGAACCGCATAAAGCGCAGATCGTTGTAAAAACATACCCCCGCCGCCAGCAGAAAGTCAAAGATCAGATTATAAATTTTGTGAGATTTCACCATGACGAACGGACACCCTTCCTGTTATATACCGAAAATATGCGGACACAATATTATAGGCAACACCTCCGAACTGAAGAAATATAAAGTGATGCACAAAAGATAGAGCAGAAGAATTCTTAGTGTAATTGAATCATAGCACGATAGCAAATATTTGTCAATGAAAAGTATTGACAAAATAAAAATATATCGGTATAGTTAAAGTGCACAAAAGCATAGATATAGAATGAGGAATGTAGGTCAAAAGTGAAAAACGAACGAAGCGGCACACCTGAAGGTATGCAGGATATGCTGAAAAAAGCAACCACAGAAATGCTGGTTCTTTTTATGCTACGGCAGCGGCCCAATTATATTTACCAGCTGACGCAGGAAATAGAACGATTAACGGATAAGCAGTTGAAATTTAATACATTATATCTTGCGGTGTATCGTCTGGAAGCAAATGGGCATATCTGTATTTCAGAAAAGCGTGCAGAAGGAAGTCATCTCCGCGTGTACTATGCAATTACGCCGCAGGGGGAAACATATTATCAGGCCTTGAAGCAGACATTTGTGTCCTTTACAGGCGTTATTGACCATCTGCTGGCGTTAGATGAAGAAACGTGTGAGAAGGGGGAAAATAATGTTTGAAGCAGAGATACAAAAATACGTAAAAGAGGGACATAAAGCACTGCCGTGCAAAGCGGCTAAAAATGCGTTTGACCGTTATATTGAAACGGTGATACACGATATTACAGAAAATGATCCGAACTGCACGTTTGAAGCTGTACTGGAACAAATTGGAGAAAAACCAAAAACCGCAGCAGAGGATTTTCTTGAGAGCCAGCCGGCAGATGTAATTGCAGTGTGGAAACATCAGGAAAAAACAAAAAAGCGTTTGAAACTTATAGTATATGTCGGAATCGTTGTACTGCTGGCTACTGTAATAGTGGCGCTTGTGCGGACAAATGGTGTATTGATTATAAATACCGAGACTACTATTGCTGAAATACCCGATGACAGCGACTTGGCAGGGCTTTCATTGGAGGAACAGGCGAAACTGATTTGTGAAGCAGGAATACCAGAAACGGAGAAAAAGTAAGCATATGAAAAAGAAATTTATAACAATGGTTTGTATTGCAGTTATGGTATTTGCACTGGCATTGCCGTGCTTTGCCGAAAATGATACAAAAATTATTAGTACATATACAGAGGATATGGGAAATGGAATCAGCGCAGTTGTAACGATTGAGGAAATAACAGCGCGCGGAAGAACATCAAAAACATATTCAAAATCAGAAAGCTATTATAATGGAGGAGCTTATATCGGAAGAGCAACTTTGACGGCAACATTTTCATACAATGGTTTAACATCCAGTGCGACAAGTGCGAGTGGATGTGGTATTAGCTCAAATGGGTGGAGCTATGGCGGACAGCGCACATGGACAAGCGGAAAAAATGCCTATTTAAGTGCAGTTCTTTCGAGTGGAGGTGGCAATGTTGGTGTAAACATTTCCTTGAGCTGTGATGCAAACGGAAATGTGAATTAAAAGGAAAAAGCTCGATGCAGCAAAATCGCTGCATCGGGCTTTGACTCTATAATAAGCAATATGTATTATTAAAGTTTCTTCGGTTCCTTCTTTTCAAAGAAGGAATAACAACCCCCGTAACAAAACTCAGCCCAGGCTGATGCCCATGGAGCGGGCAACGTTGAGCATATCGCAGTCATCGGGCACGCCGCGGGTCTTGCCGGCGATGTCTACCAGCGGGTTGGCGGTAACGTGGTTGTTCACCATGGCAACGGTCACGCCAAAATGGTCGTCCGCCACCAGGCGTGCGGCATAGGTGCCAAACTGGGTGGCCAGCACGCGGTCATAGGCGCTGGGGCTGCCGCCGCGCTGCATATGGCCCGGCACACAGATGCGGGTCTCGGCACCGGTCAGCTCCTCCACCTGCTTGGCAATGCGGTTGGTGGCGGTGGTGTAACCGGCAGCGGCGCGCTTGGCGGTCCATTCTTTGCGCTTCATCTTGGATTCCTCGGTGGAAAGCGCACCTTCGGCAACCGCCAGGATGGAGAAGTTCTTGCCGGCCTTCTGGCGGCGCATAACAGCTTCGGCCACCTTCTTGATGTCATAGGGGTGCTCCGGAATCAGGATGATGTCCGCACCGCCTGCAATGCCGGAATACAGCGTCAGCCAACCGGCCTTGTTGCCCATGACCTCAATGCACATTACGCGGCTGTGGCTGCCCGCAGTGGTGTGGATGCGGTCAATAACGTCAGTGGCAATGTCCACAGCGGTATGGAAACCGAAAGTAACATCGGTGCCAAAAATATCATTGTCGATCGTTTTGGGCAGGCCGATGATGTTCAGACCCTCCTGGCTGAGCAGGTTTGCCGTTTTGTGGGTGCCGTTGCCGCCCAGGCAGAGCAGGCAGTCCAGCTTGGCGTCCTTGTAGGTCTTTTTCATGGCGGCAACCTTGTCCACCTTGTCATCGCCCACAACGCGCATCATCTTGAACGGGGTGCGCTTGGTGCCAAGAATCGTGCCGCCTACCGTCAAAATGCCGGAAAACTCATCCGGTGCCATGACGCGGTAGTTGCCGTTGATCAGGCCGTCATAACCGTTCAGAATGCCAATGATCTCCACCTTGTCGCCCATGCGCTGATACAGCGCTTTGGCCACGCCGCGGATGGTTGCGTTCAGGCCGGGGCAGTCACCGCCGGATGTCAAAATACCAACACGCATCTTCATAGAAACCTCCCTGTCAGGCCGGTGCCGCTGGCGGCACGCGTACCGCGTTGCTGCACAATGCCGGGCAATGTGCATACAATTTGCATATTCTATCTTTTACAATACGCCACGCAGGCGGTTTTGTCAATGCGGTGCGGGGGAGGAGCAGGGGGAAAATTTTTGTAACCATTCCAAAACCGGGCAGAGAGGGTGCAGATGCCGGATTTTTTACATGTTTAACAAAAAAATCACAAAGATAAAGCGTTTCTTGTGTTTGATGCAGGTATATGGTATAATGAAACTGCAAAAGAGTACCTTCTCTTTTGGTCCGCAGATCACCTTGCAACAAGGAGATATAGATATGAAAAAGCGTGTAACGTTTTTGGCAGCTCTGCTGGTTGCGGCATGCTTTGGTGCAACCGTGGCGATGGCAGAAGGCAGCGCCAAAGTAACCGCCCAAAGCGGCCTGAATATGCGCCAGGGCCCCGGCATCAATTATAATGTGGTGACGGTATTGAATAACGGCGCAACCGTGAATGTTGTTACCCCCGATGACGGCAATGGCTGGGCTTATGTGACCAGCGGCAAAAATGCGGGCTGGGTGGCAACCAAGTATCTCAGCGGCAGCGCCGCCACCACGCAGGCACCGTCCTGGCGCGGCAGCGCCGTCAACTGCACCGTTAAAAGCGATGCGAACATCCGCCGCGGCCCCGGTACGGACTTTGGCGTGCTGGGCGTTGTGCCCGCAGGCTTTACCGTCAGTGTGGACAGCTACCAGGATGGCTGGGCCAGTGTGACCTGGGGGGATGTTTCCGGCTACATTGCAACCAAGCTGCTCAACGGCCTGCCTGCCGCCAACGGCGGTACCTCCACGGCCAGCAACTCCACCAGCGGCCGCTACGAGGGTGCGGATGTGACCTGCACCCTGAACAGCGACGCCAACCTGCGCAGCGGCCCCGCCACCAGCTATGAGGTGCTGACCGCCGTTCCCGCGGGCTTTACCGTTACGGTACACAGCTATGCCAACGGCTGGTCCTGCGTGACCTGGGGCGATACCACCGGTTACATTTCCAACAGCCTGATCAACGGCCTGCCCACCGCCAACGGCGGCAAGGGCGGCAGTTCTTCCGGCAGCACTGCCGGTACCAGCTGGTACGGCGGCCATGATTATTCCAACGTGTACGACTACAGCTATTACCGCAGCCAGAACGCTGATCTGCGCGCCGCGTTTGGCAATGATGCCAACGCCTACCTGCAGCACTTTGTGAACTATGGCATGGCGGAGGGCCGCCAGGGCCGCGCCAGCTTTAACGTATATACTTACCGGGATGAACACCCCGAACTGTGGGAAAAGTTTGGTGATAACCTGCGCGGCTACTACCTGTGGGCGTGCGGGATCCCGCAGTAAAAAAATTAACCAATCAGGAGGTGTCAAGATGACATTTCTGTTTTGGGCAGCAGCCATTGTGGTGTTTGCCATTGCGGAAGCTGCTACCACGGCGCTGGTTTCCATCTGGTTTGCCGTTGGTGCAGCGGCAGCCATGGTGGCCAGTATCTTTACCGCATCGCTGGGCGTTCAGTGCGCCGTGTTTGCCGTGGTGTCCGCCGTAACGCTGGCCGTTATGCTGCCGCTGCTGGCAAAGCGCCGCACCATGCGCCAGCCGCCCATTACCAACGGTTCGCCGCTTACCATCGGCAGCCGCGGCATTGTTCTGCGGAAAATCCCGCAGGGGGATATCGGCCGCGTGCGTGTGGATGGGCTGGATTGGCAGGCCCGCACGGTGGACGGCACTCCGCTGCCAAAAGATGCACGCTGCGAAGTAAAAAACGTGGACGGCGCGGTACTGATCGTATCCGCTGTTCCCGTACCGACTGCGGCACAGCCCGCAGAACAACTGCACTAAGGCAGCCTGCCAAAGTGCCCCGTATTGTTTGAGGAGGCCCCTAATGTTACTGGTTATTGCTATCCTGCTGGTCCTTGTGCTGATCGGCATCGCCCGCTGCATTGTCATTGTGCCCCAGTCCAACGCCTATGTTACCGAGTGGCTTGGCGTGTATAAGGATACCTGGGGTGCCGGTCTGCACCTGCGCACTCCCTTTGTGGAGCGTGTGTCCCGCAAGGTCAGCCTGAAAGAAGAAGCCGCAGACTTCCCCCCGCAGCCCGTTATCACCCGCGACAACGTTACCATGATGATCGATACCGTTGTGTTCTTCCAGGTGTTTGATGCCAAGCTGTTTGCTTATGGTGTCAACCGCCCCATCCAGGCCATCGAGAACCTTTCTGCTACCACGCTGCGCGATATCATCGGTTCTATGTCCCTGGACGAAACGCTGACCAGCCGCGATCTGATCAACACCAAGATCACCGCCAGCCTGGACGAAGCGACCGACCGCTGGGGCATTAAGGTAAACCGCGTGGAGCTGAAAAATATTGAGCCCCCGGCAGAGATCCGCCAGGCCATGGAAAAGCAGATGAAGGCCGACCGTGAAAAGCGCGCTTCCATCCTGCTGGCGGAAGGTGAAAAGCAGGCAGCCATCACCCGCGCCGAAGGCGAAAAGGAAAGCGCCATCCTGCGCGCCGAAGCCGTAAAGCAGCAGCGCATCCGGGAAGCTGAAGGCGAAGCCCAGGCCCTGCTGATGGTGCAGAAAGCCAAAGCGGACTCTATCCGCCTGATCAACGAAGCCGCCCCCAGCCAGAACATGCTTGCCCTGCGCAGCATGGAAGCGATGGAAAAAGTGGCTGACGGCCAGGCCACCAAGATCATCGTCCCCTCCGAAATGCAAAACCTTGCCGCAACCGTGGCAGCGATTAAGGAAAGCTAAGCTCAATTAGGAGTTAGGAGTTAAACGGCGGTTTGAATGTCCGCCGCAAGCCTATAAAATAATTGTAGGGAACGGTTTTGACCGTTCCGAAACCCTGAAATTATTACCCATAATGGGATACGGTTTCAAGGCAACGGAACGGTCAAGACCGTTCCCTACATTTTTGTTTTAATATTCAGACAGAACTTTTTGGCATCTGCGGCCCAAAAAACTCCTAACTCCTACTTCTCCATCCATTCCCTCATCGCATCCATCTGGTTTCGGGCATCCTGGCGGCCGAGCTCATATTGTGCATTCAGAACTTCGATGTCGTGTTCCATACGGCCAACATGCAGGAACTTGCTGGGGCGAATCAAAAAAACATCGCCCTGTTTGGCGGCCTGTTCTACAGCGCACACTTCGGTGTTGTACATCTGGTCGCGGCCGCGCATGGCCTCCACAAAGGCGGGATACTTGCGGTACATAGCTTCAAACGGGGCCATGGCGGCGGGCTGTTTCAGGTATCCGGCGGGCTGGGTCAGCACTACAATGCTTTTGCGGCAGCCGAAATCTTTCATTTTGGCATAGGGGATGCTGTCGCTCACGCCGCCATCCAGATAGAGATTGCCGTTCCACTCCACCATTTTGGAGCACAGCGGCATGGACGCTCCCGCGCGAATCACATCCATCTTGCTGCCAACTTTCAGCTCGTCGCACAGGATATACTCCGGCTTGCCGGTGCGCACATTGGTTACGGTGACATAAAAATCAACGGGGGCTTTTTCAAAAGCAGCTTCGTTAAAGGGATCCAACCGCAAGGGGATATCCTCATAGCAGAACTTGGTGCCCACCACATCGCCGGTGGTCAGCAGGGAATACAGGCCCATAAAGTGCTTATCACTGCGGTATTTGCGGTAATAGCGGATGCTGCGCCCTTTTTGCCCGGCTACATAGCTGCACCCGTGCAGCGCACCGGCCGAAACCCCCACCACAACGTCCGGCATGATACCGGCTTCCAGGAAAACATCCAGCACACCGGCGGTGTAAATGCCGCGCATGGCACCGCCTTCCAGCACAAGGCCAAGGCGCTGGCCGAATGGTGTATTTGTTGCCATATCTTCATTCACCTCGTATTATCGTGATTCGTGATCGTTAGAAGGGCAGTGCCGCGGCACAGTCCTCGTCCGTATAAACGGCAATTCCGTTTTGTTCCAGCAGCTCGGCGGCTACACCGCTGCCGGGAATTTTTTTGCCGCTGAAAGTGCCGTCATAAATCGTGCCGTGGCCGCAGCTGGGGCTGTTGGCTTTCAGCACGGCTACCCGGCAGCCCGTCAACCTTGCCAGCTGCAGGGCAATTTCGGCACCTTTGCGGTACTGGGCGGTCACGTCGGCCCCGGCAGCCGTCACCACGCGGGAACCAATGCGCTCCGCAGGCGTGCGCGGTGTGGGTAAGCCGCCGTACACTTCGGGGCAGACGGGCACCAGCTCATGCCCGGCAGCCTGCAAAGCCGCTACCAGGGCCGGGCGGGCGTTATCGCCGCCGGAATATTTGCACGCAATGCCAAGCAGGCAGGTGCTGATGAGAACTTTCATGCCGGACACCACTTTCAGATAAAAATTGCGGGATGTTTAGAATATAAGGCAATACCGCATAATTCTAAGTGCCGATACGGCGAGCGAGGTGCGGC
>ERZ772858.3063-NODE-3063-length-10879-cov-13.012380_pt1 | contig 10879 bp, 8 predicted proteins | sample MGYA00512136_ERZ772858 | MGnify/ENA primary metagenome ERZ772858 (study PRJEB29015, sample SAMEA2737726) | human gut metagenome | biome: human gut; feature: human-associated habitat; material: faeces | place: China | collected 2012 ...
GAGTGCGCAGGACATCCAGACCTGGTTCACGGGCTACGGGCTGGATGTGGACGGCACGTCCATCACGGCGGATAAGGTCAAGATCCCCCGCAAGTGGGACGACAGCTTCTCGGCCTTCAACGGGGTGGTGCAGCAAAGCGGAATGGATCTTACCCGCTACAAAGGAAAAACCGTGGAAAAGTGGACCGCCCTGATCCCGGCGGCCAGCAGCGGAGAGACCAGCCGCTACGGCGTGCTGCTGGTCTACCGCAAAAAGGCTGTGGGGGCCTACCTGCTGGAAAAGCCGTCAGGCATGGTGATCGGTCTGAAGGATGCCCAGACCGCAATGGCGCAGGCTGAGCAGCAGGATGCCCAGCAGGTGTCCGGTGAGGATTACAGCGGCGACTGGGGAGAGCGCCATGATGAGGAGCTGGGCGCGGCCGGGCAGAGCCAGCAGACAAGCGGGGAGCCGGACTCCGTGGTGCCCGAGGAGGCGCAGTACACCGACCTGCCCCTGGATGCCGAGGGGTACCCTGTTGAATGAATCCGGTGGAAAAATGGGGGCAAAACTTCTGTTCAATAGCACCAAAATTTCTGGCTAAAAATCAGCAATATGGGATGATGAAAAAATAACGAAGCGGGTTTATAATAATAGTAGTATCCCGCAGCAAAATCGGCTGCGTCCGGAGTGGCAGGACCGTCCGGATCTGAAACGGGATGAAGTAAGGAGAAAATGATCATGAAGGAATTCCAGTATACTGTTAAGGATGCATGCGGCATCCACGCTCGTCCGGCCGGTCTGCTCGTGAAGGTGGCCAAGGGCTTTGCCAGCACCGCTACCCTGGAAAAGGACGGCAAGAGCTGCGACCTGCGCAAACTGATGGCTCTGATGGGCATGGGTGTCAAGCAGGGCGACACCGTGACCGTGAAGGTGGAGGGCGACGATGAGGCCGCCGCTGCCGAGGCCATTCAGAAGTTCCTGACCGAGAACGTCTGATCTTTGAATCTGCGGACAAAAGCCCTTGCGGGAGACCCTGCGGGGGCTTTTTCGCACTAAATTCTCAACAAAGGAGAGAGAACGATGCAGGTAGGAACCGGTAAAAGCATCCTGAACGGCATTGCCATCGGCAAGCTGAAAATTTACAAGAAAAAAGATACCGTGATCTCCACCGCTCAGGTCGCGGACACGGCGGCAGAGGAAGCCCGCTTTGAAGAGGCCCGGGCCAAGGCCATTGACCAGCAGACTGCCCTGTATGAAAAGGCACTGGCCGAGGCAGGCGAGGACATTGCCGAGGTGTTCAACATCCATGCCATGATGCTGGATGACGACGATTTTGTGGATGCCATCAAGGAGATCATCAACGGCCAGCACATGTGTGCGGAGTATGCCGTCAAGAAAGCGGGCGACAACCAGGCCGCCGTGTTTGCCGCCATGGACGACCCCTATTTACAGGCCCGCAGCGCCGATGTCATCGACATTGCCCAGGCCATGCTGGACATCCTGCAGGGCGTGGACAATGCCACCCTGCAGGGCACTGAGCCCAGCATCCTGGTGGCAGAGGATCTGGCACCCTCGGAGACGGTGCGGATGGACAAGAGCCTGCTGCTGGGCTTCATCACCCGGGAGGGCAGCTCCAACAGCCACACCGCCATCCTCGCCCGCAGCATGAACATCCCCGCCCTCATCCAGTGCAAGGACATTCAGGACGACTGGGACGGCAAGATGGCGGTCGTGGACGGCTACAACGCCTGTGTCTACGTTGACCCCACCCCCGACCTGCTCAAGAGCCTGAAAAAGCGCCAGCAGGAAGACCAGAAAAAGCAGGCACTGCTGCAGGAGCTCAAGGGCAAGCCCAACACCACCCTCGACGGCAAGACCATCAACGTCTTTGCCAACATCGGCGGCATGGGCGACGTGGGCGCTGTGCAGCAGAACGACGCCGGCGGCGTCGGCCTCTTCCGCACCGAGTTCGTCTACCTCAACTGCAAGGACTTCCCGACGGAGGACTACCAGTTCGAGGCATACAAGCAGGTGCTCGAGAGCCTTGCACCCCGCAAGGTGGTCGTCCGCACCTGCGACATCGGCGCAGACAAGACCGTGGACTACATGAAGCTCGACCACGAGGAAAACCCCGCGCTGGGCTACCGCGCCATCCGCATCTGCCTGACCCGGAAGGACTTCTTCAAGACCCAGCTGCGCGCCCTGCTCCGCGCTTCCGCTTACGGCAACATGAGCATCATGTTCCCCATGATCACCAGCCTGCGGGAGCTGCAGGACGCCAAGGCCGTGCTGGACGAGTGCCGCGCGGAACTGCGGGCTGAGGGCAAGAAGTTCGACGAGAAGCTGGAGGTCGGCACCATGATCGAGACGCCCGCCGCTGTCCTCATCGCCGACGAGCTGGCCGAGGAGTGCGACTTCTTCTCCATCGGCACCAACGATCTGACCCAGTACACCTGCGCTCTGGACCGCCAGAACGCAAAGCTGGAGCCCTTCTTCAACCCGCACCACCCCGCTGTGCTCCGGGCCATCAAGATGACCATCGACGCGGGCCACCGCCACGGCATCTGGGTGGGCATCTGCGGCGAGCTGGGCGCAGACACCGCCCTCACCGAGACCTTCCTGCGGATGGGCGTGGACGAGCTGTCCATGAACGCCAAGAGCGTGCTGCCCGTGCGCAAGATCATCCGCAGCATCGATTTGAGCAAGCCTTCCGATAAGTAAGGAGCGCTTGACCCCAAAAACTCCGCCCCCGGCAGGGAACTTCCCCGCCGGGGGCTTTGCATACCCGAAAAATTTTACCAAAATACTTCAAAACCATAAAGTGCAGTGCTATACTGGTAGCATCAAAATACCTGCTGAGAGGGAATTTTATGACACAACTGCTCATCCGCCTGTTCGTCCGGCACCCGGACGATACCAAGAACGCCGCCGTCCGCACGGCCTACGGCAATCTGGCCAGCCTTGTGGGCATGGCCTGCAATCTCCTGCTCTGTCTGGGCAAGCTGGCGGCGGGGACGCTGTTCGGCTCCATCGCCATCATGGCCGACGCCCTGAACAACCTTTCGGACGCCTCGTCCAACGTGGTGAGCCTCGTGGGCTTCCGTCTGGCGGCCAAAGGCCCGGACGAAAAGCACCCCTACGGCCACGCCCGGTATGAGTATCTGGCGGGCCTCGTGGTCTGCGTCACCATCCTCGCCATCGGGCTTTCGCTGCTGAAAGAATCTGTGCTCAAAGTGCTGCATCCGACGGCAGTGGTGTTCAGCTGGCTCAGTGTGGGGGTACTGGCGGCGTCCATCGGCGTCAAGCTCTGGATGAGCCGCTTCAACAAGACCATCGGCCAGCGCATCAACTCCGAGACTCTGATGGCCACCGCCGCCGACAGCCGGAACGACGTGCTGACCACCAGCGCCGTGCTCCTGTCCACCGTCCTCTCCCACCTGACGGGCTGGGACGTGCTGGACGGCCTCATGGGCGTGGCAGTGGCGGCGTTCATCCTCTGGTCGGGTTGGGGGCTTATGATGGACACCCTCAGCCCTCTGCTGGGCGAAAGCCCCTCGCCGGAGCTGGTGGAGCACATCGAGCACACCGTCATGAGCTACCCGGAGGTGCTGGGCGTCCACGATCTGATGGTCCACGACTACGGCCCGGGGCATCAGTTCGCCTCGCTCCACATCGAGTTCCCCGCCGAGGCCGACCCGCTGGAAGCCCACGACATCATCGACAACATCGAGCGGGATTTTCTGAAAAAAGATCACTTACAGGTCACTATCCACTACGACCCCATCGTGACGTCGGACGCCGCCGTAGGCGTCCTGCGGAGCCGTTTGATGGAAAAAGCCCGCCAGATGGACCCCCGTCTGTCTATCCACGACCTGCGCATCGTGCCGGGGGACAGCCACACCAACGTGCTGTTCGACCTCGTGTTCCCGGCGGGCTACACCGGAGACAAGGACGCGCGGCTGGCCGAGATGTGCAATTTCGTTAAGGAGCAGGACCCGGGATACTGCTGTATGGTGAAGGTGGAGCAGAGCTATGCCTCCGCTCTGCCGGAAGAGGATCAATAAAAAAAGAGGGAAAGTATTATGCTGAACGAGACTTACCGCGCCATGCTGGGCCACAAGAGCGTCATCCGCGAGACTTTCATGTACGGCAAACAGCGCGCCGCCGAGATAGGCTATGAGAACGTGTTCGACTACTCGCTGGGCAACCCCAGCGTCCCCTGCCCGGACAAGTTCACCAAAGCCATGCAGACCCTGCTGGCCGAGGAAGAGCCTGTCGCCCTCCACGGCTACTGCCCCAGTCAGGGCGACCCGGGCTTCCGCACCGCCGTTGCAGCCCATCTGGCAAAGACCTTCGGCCTGCCTTATGAGCAGAAGGATATTTTCCCCACCACCGGTGCGGCGGGCGCTATCGCCCACGCCATCCGCGCTGTGACAAAGCCCGGCGACGAGGTGCTGACCTTCGCCCCCTACTTCCCCGAGTACGGCCCCTATGTGGAGGGGACCGGCGCTGTGCTCAAGGTCGTGCCGCCTCAGGCACCGGCTTTCCAGCCGAATCTCGACGCCTTTGAAGAGAGGCTGACCGAGAACGTCACCTGCGTCCTCATCAACACCCCGAACAACCCCACCGGTGTCGTCTACTCCGCCGAGACCCTGAGCCGTCTGGCCGACATCCTGACCGAAAAGAGTAAAGTTTTCGGCCACAACATCTTCCTCGTCAGCGACGAACCCTACCGTGACATCGCCTTCGACGGCAAAAAGGTGCCTTACCCGGCAGCGTTCTACCCCCACACCCTGACCTGCTTCTCTTTCTCCAAGAGCCTGAGCCTGCCCGGCGAACGTCTGGGCTATGTGGCCGTCCGGCCCGGCTGCGAGGGCGAAGACGTGCTGGTGGACATGATGGCTCAGATCTCCCGCTTCACCGGCCACAACTGCCCGCCCAGCATCATCCAGAAAGCCACTGCCGAGTGCCTCGATGTCACCAGCGATCTGTCCGTCTACGAGACGAACATGGACCTGCTGTACGATAAGCTCACCGAGCTGGGCTTTGAGGTGGAGCGCCCCGGCGGTACATTTTATATCTTCCCGAAGGCGCTGGAAGAGGACGCCAACGCCTTCTGCCTCAAGGCCCGGGAGTTCGATCTGCTGCTGGTCCCCAGCGACACCTTCGGCGTCAAGGGCTATGTCCGCTTTGCCTACTGCATCGACACCGAGAAGGTGAAGCGCAGCCTGCCAGCACTGGAAAAGCTGGCCGCAGCCTATAAAACCTCTCAGTCTCGCTGACGCTCGCCGGCTCTTCGAAAAGGAGAGTCAAATCGGACTAGCTTATGAAAAAGAGGTACTAAAATGCATCCGCTCCCCGAATATCCCCGCCCGAGTATGCGCCGGGACAGCTACGTCAACCTGAACGGCCCGTGGGACTACGCCATCACCCAGAGCTCGGAGTTCCCAGCAAAGTGGGACGGCGCTATCCTCGTACCCTATTCGCCCGAGGCGAAAGCCTCCGGTGTGGGCCGGACGTTGCAGCCCGGCCAGTGGCTCCACTACCACCGCACCTTCACGCCCCCGGCGGGCGAGGGCGGGCGCGTCCTGCTCCACTTCGGGGCGGTGGACTACGCCTGCGCGGTGGAGGTCAATGGCCGTCTGGCCGGGGGACACCGGGGCGGCTACTGGCCCTTTGCGCTGGACATCACCGACCTGCTCCGCCCGCAGGGCCGCAACACCCTCTGGGTGGCCGTGCAGGACCCCACCGGCACCGGAACGCAGGCGAGGGGAAAGCAGACCCTCAGGCCCGGCGGGATGTTCTACCCGGCCCAGAGCGGCATCTGGCAGACGGTCTGGCTGGAGCGGGTGCCGGAAAATTACATTGATACGTTGTCCGTCACCCCGGACTACGACGCCCGGACGGTGACGGTGAAAGCCCACACTGCAAAGCCCGGCGGCGCGGTGAACCTTTGGGCCGTGGTGCGGGCCGGCGGCGTGACCATCGCCGAGGACTGGGGCAGCGACGAGGCCGACCGGGACGGCGAAGTGACCCTGAACATCGCCGAAGAGCATTTCTTCCCGTGGAGCCCCGACAGCCCCTTCCTCTATGATCTGACGGTCGGCACGACCCAGGGCGAAGAAAATGACTTCGACACCGTCCACAGCTATTTCGCCCTCCGCAAGTGGGAGTGTAAAGAGGATGCAAAGGGCATCCGGCGGTTTTTCCTCAATGACAAGCCCATCCTGCTCAACGGCCTGCTGGACCAGGGCTATTGGCCCGACGGCCTCTACACCCCGCCCTCCGACGCGGCTGTGGAGCACGAACTGCACACCGTGCGGGAGCTGGGCTTCAACCTGCTGCGCAAGCACGCCAAGATCGAGCCGGAGCGCTGGTACTACCACTGCGATAAGCTGGGCATCATCGTCTGGCAGGATATGGTCAACGGCGGCGGAGCCTACCCGATGTGGTACGTCACCTACCTGACCAACGCCTTACAGCCCCTGATGCGCCGCGCCCCGGACGGGAAGCTGCTGTGGGGTTTTCTGGGCCGGGGCAGCGCCCACAGCCGGGAGGAGTACGCCCGGGAGCTGGCCGACACGGTAGCCGCGCTGGGTCGGCACCCCTGCATCGGGTGCTGGGTGCCGTTCAACGAGGGGTGGGGGCAGTTCGATGCGCGGAAAGCCACCGAGACCCTCCGCGCCCTCGACCCGTCCCGTCCGGTGGACGAGGCCAGCGGCTGGTTCGACCGGGGCGGGGGAGATGTGCATTCCATCCACAACTACTTCTATCCGCTCCGCATCCGCCCGAACGTGCGCACGGTGGCCCTCAGCGAGTACGGCGGCATTGCATGGCCCATGCCCGGCCATGAGCCGCCCCGGAAGACCTACGGCTACGGCACGGCCAGAAGCCGGGCAGAGCTGACGGAGCGCTACTGCGATCTGCAGCGCAAGACGGTGCTCCCGCAGCTGAAAAAGGGCCTCTCGGCGCTGGTGTACACCCAGCTGACCGATGTGGAGGACGAGGTGAACGGCCTGTTCACCTACGACCGCACGGCCATCAAACCCGATGCCGCCGCCGTCCGCGCCGTCAACGAGGCGCTGGAAGCGGAGTTTGAAAAGGCAGTAAAAGCATGAACGGGCTTTCGGCCATTTTCCCCTGTGCAGGTAGAGCTTTTGCCCTTGTTATAAAGGCAAAGCAAAGGGCAGCTTTTGGGGATCTTTGGCACAAATTTTAGCACGAATGCACATTTAACGGGCAGTTTGCTATTTTTCACGGCTCCCGATTGGACAAAATGCCGAAAACAATACCGTATCTTGACAATCTTGTGAAAATGCACTATACTGAACCCATCGAGACAGACCACGAAGTTCTTGTAGTGGTTTGCCGAAATAAAAAATATTTTTTATTGGAGGAATATCACTATGAAAATGTTCAAGAAGATCATGGCTGTTGCTCTCGTGGGCGTCATGGCTCTGTCTATGCTGACTGGCTGTGCTGTCTCCGATGCTATCGCTGAGGACAAGGCTGAGAAAGCTCTGGAGAATGCTTGCAAGACTGTGACGGGTGAGACTGTCAACTTCAAGTCCCTCAAAGTTGACAGCAGCGTGACTAGCCCTGTTAAGAATGACATCAAGAATGGTGTTATTAAGGTTAAGGACGGCGAAACTTATGCAACGACCGTAAAGAGTGGCGATAAGGTCTACACTGTCGTTGTTGTTACCGAGCCCAAGAGCGCTACCACGGTTGAGAACTGGAAGAATACTGCTTTTAAGGTCCTGACTGCAGCTGTTAATACTACGAGTGGTATCCATCTTGAGGGCACCACCAATAAGACCGCTAAGGTCGATATCACTGTTGACATCGAGGGCAGGGATGCAATCGATAACAGCAAGAAGGACACCTACGCTATGTTCGTCTTCGCTGCCAGTAAGCCTGCTTACGACAAGAAGTAATCAGAACTTCTAAAGCAAAAGTAATTACAGGCACACGGCCTGTAATGATAAACATTATATGTTCGCGCATGTAGTGATTTATCTCACATAGTCTGGGGGCGAGGTTCCGCAAGGGGCCTCGCCCTTAGGCTTTTTATAGGTGCTGGGCTATTGACATTGGAGAACGATTCCTCTATAATTAGGGTGCAGACCAGTTAAAGATGCATGAACTGGAAAATCATGGAAACTCAAAAGCGCAAAAACTGCCCGTTTTGAGATGCCGCAGAAGGCGAAAATGACGCCGGAATACAAGAAAAATGATGCATCTGCATTGTTTTTAAGAGAACGGATAAAAACGTCGGATTGCATCAGAATGCGTTAGAAAGCGTCGGACCGCCCGCCCCAGCCTGAAAAGGCCAAAGCGGCGGTCCGTTTTTATCTTTTGTATTCTGGAAGTTCTGGCGCTTGACAATCCGCGTACGACTGCCTATAATAAAGATAAGGAAAGGCGCTATCCGTGCAAACGGCTAGCTCCTCACCAGTTAAGCATTACAAAAGTAATGACCGCCACCGGTTGGAAGCGTTGGGCGGTCATTTCTTTTTGTGCTTTTTCCTTTGTATTCTTGTGCTTGACAATCCGCGTACGACTGCCTATAATAAAGATAAGGAAAGGCGCTGACCGTGCAAACGGCTAGCTCCTCACCAGTCAAGCATTACAAAAGTAATGACCGCTACCGAGTTGGGGAACTGTGGGCGGTCATTTCTTTTTGTGCTTTTTCCTTTTGCTGCCATAAGAATCATCCTTTTTCCGGTCGTCCATCAAGTGTACGACACTTACGAGAAGTGCCAACAGTGCGATGATCGTCTGGAAAAGCAATAGAATTTCCGATGTAGTCATAAGGCATCCCTCCCTTCGCCGTGAGCGTCGGGAGCGGAACTCCAAAAAGTTGCCCTCCCGCGCTTGCTTTGCTCCGAAGAGCAAGACAGCGAGACCGGTGAGGAGCAATAGCCGCCTGCGTTTGGTTGGACAGCGCCTTTCTGCTAAGAGGATACCATAAAAACTGACAAAAAGCAACGCCGCACGATGCATATCCACGCGGCGCTGGAAGCGGAATTTGAAAAGCAGTATGATAACAGAAAAGCTCCGGGGACCAACAGTTTCCCGGAGCTTTTGTATTATTTTTGAGGAAAATTACTGCTCGTTCTTGATTTTGGAAGCCGGCATCTTCTTCATGGCGGCAGAATCCAGAGCGTGGGGCAGCTGGGCGCCATAAGACTGAATGCTGTCCTGCAGCTCGCCGCTCTTCATGTCGGAGAGGGCCTGTACGCGGAGGCTGTCCAGCGTGTCAGCGTCCAGCGGGTCGAGACGGACGAGCATCATCAGCGCATAGCTGGAATACTGCACGGCGGCGGCCTCGCCGGGCTTGAGGGCGCGGACAGCGTCGGCGGTGCCTTCCTCGGAGAAGGTGGCATCGATGTTGTCAGAACCCAGCAGAGCAGTGGAGAGAGAAGAAGCGTCGGAAGAGGGCTCGCCATCCAGCACCGCGTAGATGTCGGGAAGGGCAGCGGCGACGGCAGCGCTGAAAGCGGAGGTCTGGGCGCTGGCTCCATCGGGGGTGGCAGCGTTGCAGCTCTCGGCGGCGGTCTGGGCCAGCTCAAGCATCTGGGCGCTCTGGTCGTCATCAGCAAAAGCGAAGGTGCTGGTGTTGTAGAGCGGCACGACCACATAGCGGATGTAGACCATCTCGTCCTCGAGGTGGCTGGTCAGCTCTGCGTCGGAGACGGGGGTCTCGCCGTCGGTGCCGTAGCACTTCTCGAGCAGGTCGTTGCTCTTGATGAGGATGCGCTCGAACCGCTTGAGGGTGTCGAGGCCGATGCCGTTGGCCTTATAGAGGTCGCCGTTCTGCTCCATCAGCTGGGAGGCGTAGCTGTCGGCCTGCGTCTCCTCGTCGGGGGTCAGCACACCGCCCAGCTCATCGAAACGGGTCTCGATGGCGGCGTAGGACTCGAGGTTCTCGAGGGTCTTCTGGGCCACATAGTCGCTGACCACGGCGGTCTCGCCGGTGGCGTCATCGACGGTGATGGTGGCCTTGAGGAAGCTGGACACCTTGGTGGCGTCCTGGTCATCGGAAGCGAGGTCGGCGGCGGTCTGGTAGGCATCGAACTGGGCCAGCAGATAGAGGCCGGAAGAGATGTCCACCTCACCGATGGTGCCTACGGAATCCGGGGTGGAGAGGCTGCAGCCCACGAGGCCGACGGCCAGAGCGAGGGCGCAGACGAGCGCGATGAGTTTCTTTTTCATAAGTGTACTCCTAGTGAATTTATTTTTTGCCGGTGTTTTCCTCCGGCGGGGCGGCAAGGATGTCTGCCATCGCCTTGAGGATGCTTTGCAGCAGTTCCAGCGGCTTTTCGTCGGGTTGGAGAGTCACCGAGAGGTAGGGCTTGGTGCCGGCTCCTGCCGTCACCCGGCCATTGAAAGCGATGAGCAGGCCGCGAATCATGGCCACATCCAGCGTCTCCACCTGTAACAGCAGAGTGTCCTTTTTCTGGGTGACTTCGTAGACGCCCACAGCGGTGGCCTGTACGCGCACCAGCGAGACGTTCACGAGGTCGCTGACAGAGGGCGGCGGGTCGCCGTAGCGGTCGATGAGTTCGTCCAGCACGTCGGCGGCGTCTTCGGGGGTCTGGATGGCGGCGATGCGCTTGTAGGCCTCGATGCGGCCCGGGCCGTCGGCAATATACTTTTCCGGGATGAAGGCGTCCACCCGCAGGTCCACGAGGCATTCGCTCTTGTCGCGCTGGATGGGCTCACCCTTGGCCCGGGCGATGGCCTGACCCAGCATCTTGACATAGAGGTCATAGCCGACAGCCTCCATGTGGCCGTGCTGGCTGTGGCCCAGCAGACTGCCTGCGCCGCGAATTTGTAAGTCGCGCATGGCGATGCGGAAGCCGGAGCCGAAGGCCGTGAACTCCCGGATGGCGG
>ERZ772858.3064-NODE-3064-length-10879-cov-3.606523_pt1 | contig 10879 bp, 9 predicted proteins | sample MGYA00512136_ERZ772858 | MGnify/ENA primary metagenome ERZ772858 (study PRJEB29015, sample SAMEA2737726) | human gut metagenome | biome: human gut; feature: human-associated habitat; material: faeces | place: China | collected 2012 ...
GGATCTTATCTGCAGGGACATCCGGATATGAAACATATCCCGGGCGTAGATATGTCCAGCGGTTCTCTGGGACAGGGAATCTCCGCAGCAGTAGGTATGGCGATCGCGGGCAAGATGGACAATGCCGATTATCGTGTATACACACTGTTAGGTGACGGTGAGATTCAGGAAGGACAGGTATGGGAAGCTTCCATGATGGCAGGATTCCGCAAACTGGATAACCTGGTAGTGATCGTAGATAATAATAATCTGCAGATCGACGGAGCAATCGATGAAGTTTGTTCTCCATATCCGATTGATAAAAAATTCGAAGCATTTAACTTCCATGTAATCAACATCGACGGTAACGATTTTGACCAGATCGATGCAGCATTCAAAGAAGCAAGAGCAACCAAAGGAATGCCGACAGCAATCATCGCTCACACCGTAAAAGGTAAAGGCGTATCCTTCATGGAAAATCAGGTAGGCTGGCATGGAACCGCTCCGAACGACGAGCAGTATGCAGTAGCAATGGAAGATCTGAAAAAGGTAGGTGAAGCATTATGTCAGAAGTAAAGAAAATTGCAACCAGAGAAAGTTATGGTAACGCATTAGTTGAATTAGGAAAAAAATACGAAAATTTAGTAGTTCTTGATGCTGACCTGGCAGGTGCTACAAAGACCGGAACATTCCAAAAAGCATATCCGGAACGTCACATTGACTGTGGTATCGCAGAATCCAATATGATGGGAATCGCAGCAGGTCTGTCTACAACAGGAAAAGTTCCATTTGCAAGTACATTTGCAATGTTTGCAGCAGGACGTGCTTACGAGCAGGTGCGTAACTCCATCGGTTATCCACATTTAAATGTAAAAATTGGTGCAACTCATGCCGGAATCTCTGTTGGAGAAGATGGTGCAACGCATCAGTGTAACGAAGATATGGCACTTATGAGAACCATTCCAGGCATGGTGATCTTAAATCCATCTGATGATGTAGAGGCAAAAGCAGCTGTAGAAGCAGCTTACCTTCATGAAGGTCCTGTTTATTTACGTTTTGGACGTCTGGCAGTGCCGGTTATCAATGACAGACCGGATTATAAGTTTGAAATCGGAAAAGGTATCGTGCTTAGAGAAGGAAAAGATGTTACAATCTTTGCAACAGGTCTTTGCGTAAGTGAAACTTTAGCAGCAGCAGAAAAACTGGCTGAAGATGGAATTGATGCAAAAGTAATCAATATTCATACTATCAAACCATTAGATGAAGAACTGGTTGTAAAAGCTGCAAAAGAAACAGGCAAAGTCGTTACAGTAGAAGAACATTCTGTAATCGGTGGTCTTGGCGGTGCAGTAGCGGAAGTGTTAAGCGAAAAAGCTCCGACACAGATGCTTCGTATCGGTATCAATGATGTATTTGGTGAGTCCGGTCCGGCAGTAAAATTACTGGAAAAATATGGAATCCAGTGCAAAATGTTTGCACCAATTCGTCCGGTCTTTTCCAGTCATTATAATAACCGCGACCACAGAAAAATTGTTGTGATTGATGGAAAAGTGGCTTTTACGGGAGGAACAAATCTCGCAGACGAATACATTAATAAAAAAGAACGATTTGGTCACTGGAAAGATACCGCAGTAATGATAACCGGAGATGCCGTACAGAAATTTACCTGTATGTTTTTGGAAATGTGGCATACAACAGAAAAACAAGAACCGGATTATGAAGCGTATCTGACACCAAAATCAATATTAAAGGAAAAAGATGGTTACGTGATTCCTTATGATGTCATGCCTTATGGAACAGAACGTGTCGGAAAACAGATTTATCTGGATATTTTAAATACTGCCTGCCAGTATGTACATATTATGACACCGTATCTGATTTTAGATTATGAAATGATTAGTGCACTGACCTATGCGGCAAAGCGTGGAGTAGAAGTTTCAATTATTATGCCGCATATTCCGGATAAGCAATATGCATTTGCACTTGCTAAGACGTATTATAATGAACTATTAGAGGCAGGTGTGAAAATTTCGGAATATAAACCAGGATTTGTGCATGCAAAGATATTTGTTTCTGATAACAAGAAAGCAGTCGTAGGAACTGTGAATCTGGATTATCGAAGTTTTTATCATCATTTTGAATGTGGTGTCTTTTTCTACGAGAATTCTGAAATCCAAAAAATTGAAGAAGACTTTGAAGAGACAATGAAAAAGTGTATCCATATATCATTAGCTGATTATAAAAAACTAAAACTTGCAACAAGGATAGAGGGAAAAGTCCTTCGTCTGATTGCCCCTCTTATGTAAAACAGAAAGGATAAAAAAACAATGCCAATTAAAATACAAAGTGATTTACCTGTAAAAGAGATTCTGGAGAAAGAGAATATTTTCGTGATGGATGAAAAGCGTGCCTCACATCAGGATATCCGTCCGATTCAAATTTTAATTTTAAATCTGATGCCGTTAAAAGAAGATACGGAACTTCAGCTGCTTCGTTCCTTGTCAAATACTCCGCTTCAGGTGGATGTCTCTTTTATGATGGTGGCAACCCATGAGGCAAAAAATACAGCGACCAGCCATTTGAATAAGTTTTATGAAACATTTTCTGAAGTAAAACACAGAAAATTTGATGGAATGATTATTACCGGTGCACCGGTGGAACAGATGGAGTTTGAAGAGGTAGATTATTGGGAAGAATTAACACAGATTATGGATTGGACAAAAACCAATGTCACATCTACAATCTATCTGTGCTGGGGAGCACAGGCAGGATTATATTACCATTATGGTCTGAAAAAGAGACTGATGGATAAAAAAGTCTTTGGATTGTTTAGACATCGTGTAGAGAATCGAAAGATTCCGCTGGTTCGGGGATTTGATGACGAGTTTTGGGCACCACATTCCCGTCACACAGAGGTTCCGGCAGCAGAGATTCATGCCTGTGAAGCATTAACTGTACTTGCAGAATCGGACGAAGCAGGAGTATTTTTATGCATGGCAGAAGATGGACGTCAGATTTTCGTGATGGGACATCCGGAATATGACCGTGTTACTCTGGACGGAGAATATAAAAGAGATAAGAGTAAAGGGCTGGATATTGAGATTCCGAAGAACTATTATCCGGAGGATAATCCGGAAAACAGACCATTGCTTTTATGGCGTTCTCATGCAAACAATTTATACACAAACTGGTTGAATTATTACGTATACCAGACGACTCCGTATTCTTTTATTAATACTGCTGAAATTATTGGAAAATAATGGAAGAAAAAAAGAACGATTTCTATATTGACGTCAGAATGAACTTTGGATATAATAAACAGCGGAATTTAAGCGGTACAGCGTTGCCAAACAAAAGCGTAGAAGCGTAAGCCCGTAAAAAATGATGGGTCGAAATTGCGAAAGGAGAAAAAAAGGTTTGGGAAAAGAAAAAAAACAAGTAGAGTACACGAGTGAGTATGAACTGGAAGGACGAATTCCACTGGGGAGAGCCATACTGCTTGGTATGCAGCATGTGCTTGCAATGTTTGTCGGAAATCTGACGCCGATTCTGATTATCGGAGGAATGTGTGGACTGGCAGATGCGGGACTGATGCGTCCGGTTTTGCAAAATGCAATGTTAATTGCTGGTATTGTTACGTTAATCCAGCTTTGGACGATAGGACCGGTTGGCTCAAGATTACCGATTGTAATGGGAACAAGTTCAGGGTTTATCGGTGTTTCAAAAGGAATTGTTGCTTCATGCGGCGGAGGTGTTTTAGCTTATGGAGCGATTATGGGAGCCTGTTTGATTGGCGGTCTGATGGAAGGTGTTCTGGGATTCTTCTTAAAACCATTAAGAAAGTTTTTCCCGGCATTGGTAACCGGTACAGTTGTAACAGCAATTGGTCTTTCTCTTATCAGTGTTGGAATTAATTCCTTTGGTGGAGGAAATTCAAATGGAGACTTTGGCTCTATTCCGAACTTATTTGTTGGTACTTTGGTTTTGGTTTCTGTTATTTTATTTAAGCACTTTACAAAAGGAATGACAAGTTCTGCATCTATTCTAATGGGAATTATCGTAGGTTATATTGCCTGTGTGATTATGGCATTGGTGCTTCCAACTACATATACCGATGCAGAGGGGGTTGTGCAGACCTGTTCCTGGGTGATTGACTGGTCTAAAGTGGCAGATGCATCCTGGTTTGAAATTCCGAAATTTATGCCGGTTAAAATGACGTTTGATTTAAGAGCGATTATTCCGTATTTAATCATGTTTATTGTAACTGCAGTTGAAACAATCGGAGATATTTCAGGTGTCGCAGAAGGCGGATTAGACCGTGAGGCAACGGATAAAGAATTATCCGGTGGTGTTGTATGTGATGGTTTTGGTTCTTCATTTGGTTCTTTATTTGGTGTACTTCCAAATACCTCATTTAGCCAGAATGTTGGTCTTGTAGGTATGACAAAGATTGTCAATCTGTTTGCAATCTCAATGGGAGCCATCTTTTTGATTATCTGCGGTCTTGTGCCAAAGGTTGCAGCTTTAGTGGAAATTATGCCACAGTCTGTACTTGGCGGAGCGGCAGTTATGATGTTTTCCTCTATTGTAGTAAGTGGTATTAAACTGCTTACAAAAGATGGAGTTGATTCCCGTGCAGTAACTATTATGTCAGTTGCACTTGGATTTGGCTATGGACTTGGTTCAACAGCAGATGTATTAAATCAGCTTCCATCCTGGGTCAGCTATGTATTTGGCGGTTCCGGTATTGTTCCGGCAGCGGTTGTTGCAATCGTATTAAATATTTTAATTCCGGTAGGAACAGATCCATTTGAAAAGAAAGAAGAAAAAGCGGAATAAAAAAATAAAAATAAAAATGCTCAGAGCCGTTATGACTCTGAGCATTTTTATTTTTATTTAGTTGTCTTCTTCGGTCATTGTATAGACAGATTGACGTTTCTTTGCCATTTCATCACTTTCAAGATATTCATCATAAGTTGTAATCTTGTCGATAAGAATTCCGTTTGGCATAATCTCCATGATACGGTTTGCAGTTGTCTGTACAATCTGGTGGTCATGGGATGCAAATAAGATAACACCAGGAAATTTAATCATACCATTATTTAAGGCAGTAATGGATTCCATGTCCAGATGGTTGGTCGGCTCATCAAAGAGCAGTACGTTTGCACCGGAAATCATCATCTTAGATAAGAGACATCTTACTTTTTCACCACCGGAAAGAATACGTACTTTTTTAACACCATCTTCACCAGGGAAGAGCATACGTCCAAGGAAACCACGAACATAAGTTGCGTCTTTGATTTCAGAATACTGGGTCAGCCAGTCTGCGATGGTTAAGTCATTGTCAAACTCAAGTGTGTTGTCTTTCGGGAAGTAAGACTGGGAAGTAGTAACGCCCCATTTATAAGTACCTTCATCCGGCTCCATTTCTCCGATCAGGATCTGGAAGAGAACAGTTTTGGCAAATTCATTTCCACCGACAAATGCAACTTTGTCGTCCCGGTTCAGTGTGAAGGAAAGATTGTCCAGGATTTTTTCCCCGTTGATGGTTTTGGATAAGCCTTCGACCATCAGAACTTCATTACCGATCTCGCGGTTCGGTTTGAAATCGATGTAAGGGTATTTACGGCTGGATGGGCGGATCTCATCAAGCTGGATCTTTTCCAGGGCGCGCTTACGGGAAGTTGCCTGACGGGACTTGGACGCATTGGCACTGAATCGGGAAATAAAGTCCTGTAACTCCTTGATCTTTTCTTCTTTTTTCTTGTTGGCTTCTTTCATCTGACGGATCAGCAGCTGGCTGGATTCGTACCAGAAGTCGTAATTACCGGCGTAGAGCTGGATCTTACCGTAATCGATATCGGCAATCTGTGTGCAGACCTTATTCAGGAAATAACGGTCATGGGAAACAACAATAACGGTATTGTCAAAGTTGATCAGGAATTCTTCCAGCCATGCGATCGCATCCAGATCCAGGTGGTTGGTAGGCTCATCCAGAAGAAGAATATCCGGATTACCAAAAAGTGCCTGTGCAAGAAGGACTTTGACCTTCTGTGCACCGGTCAGCTCGCTCATCATATTGTAGTGAAGCTCTGTCTCAATTCCAAGTCCGTTCAGAAGAGATGCGGCATCAGATTCTGCTTCCCATCCGTTCAGGGTTGCAAATTCTGCTTCCAGTTCACTTGCCTTGATCCCGTCCTCGTCTGTGAAATCTTCTTTGGCATAGATCACTTCTTTTTCCTTCATGATCTCGTAAAGACGGGCATTTCCCATGATTACAGTATCAAGAACCGGATACTGGTCGTATTTGAAGTGGTCCTGCTGTAAGAAAGAAAGACGCTCACCTGGTGTGAGGATGACTTCTCCGCTGGTCGGCTCAAGCTGCCCGGAAAGGATCTTAAGAAATGTAGATTTTCCGGCCCCGTTCGCTCCGATCAGACCGTAGCAGTTGCCTTCTGTAAATTTGATATTTACATCTTCAAACAAGGCTTTCTTCCCTACGCGGAGGGTGATATTACTTGTACTAATCATAAAAATTCTCCTTATTCAAATAGAATTATCGTTTCAATTTTTGCATTACGTTCATTATGGTAACATGACTGCACAATTTTCGCAAGAGAATAAGCATTAACATAAGGAAGAATTTGTGGTATACTTATAAATCATACACGAAATATACAGCATGGTAGGACGAAAGGAGCGAGTGTTTTGACAGAAGCAGGACTGGTGTTGGAAGGCGGTGCAACAAGAGGTGTATTTACTTCCGGCGCATTGGATTATTTGATGGAAAAAGATCTGTATTTTTCATACGTGGTCGGTGTATCGGCAGGTTCCTGTAACGCAGTCGATTATGTCTCAAAGCAGATTGGCCGGACAAGGGACTGTATGATCCACAGAGGAAAGGAATACAGCTATTATTACGGACTTAAAGATTTCGTAAAAGAAAGAAGTCTTCTGGATATGGATATGATATTCAATAAATATCCGAATGAACTCTTTCCGTTTGATTTTGATACTTATTTTTCGAATGGAATGACCTGTGAGATCGTGACAACCAATTGTCTTACGGGAAATGCCGAATATATGACCGAAGAGAACGACAGTGACCGGCTGATGAAGATCTGCCGCGCCAGCAGCAGTATGCCACTTGTATGTCCGATCGTAAATATAGACGGGATTCCGTATCTGGATGGTGGACTTGCCGATTCCATTCCGGTAAAGCATGTGCAGGAAAAGGGACTGAAAAAAATAGTTCTCATTTTGACGAGACCGGAAGGCTACCGCAAAAAACCAACTTCCAAAGCGGTCGGTAAGTTATACCGAAAGATGTACAGCAAATATCCGGCACTTGTCCGCACCTGTATCCGAAGACCGGTGATGTATAACCGGACAGAAGAATACATAGAAAAGCTGGAAAAAGAAGGAAATATCTTCGTCCTTCGCCCGGAAATGAAGCCGGTATCCAGACTGGAAAAAGATTATGATAAGCTGATGGCTTTCTACGATCATGGCTATGAAATGATGAAAAGAGAGCTTCCGAGACTTAAAGCTTATCTGGAAAAATAAGGAGGTGTGCATATGCATCTGTACGAACATCAGATTGCGACAAACGCATCGCAGCAAATGACAAAGGTAACAGAAATGGTAAGGGAAGACATCGAAAGAAGCGGTGTAAGAGAAGGGATTGCTGTGATCTTCTCACCACATACGACAGCCGGATTTACGATCAATGAGAATGCAGATCCGGATGTGGTGCATGATATGTTGTGTGGCTTTGAAAAAGTATTTCCGGCAGAACAGTTCTTCTACCAGCATGCAGAAGGAAATTCGCATGCACATATGAAGACGACGGTGGTCGGACCGTCACAGACGCTGATCATCCATGATGGAGAGATCGTCTTTGGCATCTGGCAAGATCTGTATTTCTGCGAGTTTGACGGACCAAGAAACCGTACCTTTTATGTGAAGATCATCGAAGGATAGATTAACGGAGTTGTACATCCGTCAGGGTGAATGCATGCGAAGGACAGGCAGGAGCTGCTGATTCTACACCAGCGAGAGTCAGCGTAGTTCCGTCTGTCTTTTTTTCTTTTCCAGCTGTGAGAATGGTACCGGCAAGAAGCTGCGGCATATGCCGGAGAAAACTATTTGCAGTCAGCTGAATCTGTATCAGTTGGTCTTCGCGGTTAATTTTGATCGTTTCTACAGTGCGCACTGTACTTTTTCTGGTACGTCCGTTTGAAAATGCGACAAAGTCATGCGTACCGGTAAGAAGCTGCGCTGCCTGCTGCATGGATTCCAGGTCAAGAGACTCGTTTACAACACAGGTGTAAGGACGGGAAAATAATGCTGCGGCAGGATCTGTGGCAATCCGGCAGGTATAGGTACAGCTTTTTACCGCGAGAGAAGCCACAAAACGTTCATCTGCGATTTCCAGCGAGGTGACTGCAATATCCGCCGGAAGAGCTGCGTTTAATTTCATTTTTAACAGTTCTGTATTGTCTGAAAAAGATTCTTTTTCTAATTGAAAACTTACAATCTGGTGTGTTGCGTGAACACCCGGTTCCGTCTTTACGGCAGCAAAAAGCTGTGTGGACTGTCCGGTTACATCCCTGATCGCCAGTGTAAGCTTTGATTCGATACTGGTGCTTTTTTTCTTTGTGGAAAAGCCCGGATAGCGGCTTCCGTCGTATTCTATGGTAAGTTTGATCGTTGTCATAAGCTCCTCCTGAAGTGCATTTCTGCCGTTCATTATAGCATTGATTGTCGGGCAAGGCAATTTTTATTGCCTTCCGGACCTTGGTGGTTGTTTTCCTGCCTGTATTGTCCGGATCATCTGCACCATCTGGTCGATCTGTGCCTGCTCCTGTTTGCTTTTCCCTTCTTTGATCGCTGAAAGAATCAGCGAAATCTCATCAGGGGTAAACCGGATTCCCCGTTTATTCGCACCGGTGATCAGTGACATCATCACCGGGACCAGTGCTTTCCCGTTTTTGCCGCCGGCTTTCAACGCTGCTGTCCGGATCAGCTCCTGTTTCAACGGATCCAGATTCGCAAGATCCGGATGCTCCATCCATTCGTTCATTTTCATCCATCCTTTCTGTCTGAAATCCACTCATCATATCCGTCATATCCTGTGCTGCCTGAAATCCATTCATCATATCTGCCATATTTGCAGGATCTCCAAAGTCCATCTCTTTCATCATTTCCATCATTTGCCATATTCCGGAAAAGGAATCGAACATTTCTCTTTTTTCAGGAGAAAGATAGGGTACAACTGCTTCAAACATGCTGCCCGGATCTTTCTCCTGCTTTCGTAGCCGCCCTCTGCGATTATGATAATAAGGAGGTTGGAAACAGTAAAAGGCATTCATAAGTTCCGTAAGTTTCACATAAATGCCAGCTATACGCTGAACGTGATCGGGCAGATAGGGAAGAATGATTTTGACAAGTTGCAGAAAATCATTCGTGAGAGACTCGTCAAATGGCGTCATGACAAGGGGCGGTTTCTTTTCCATATGTCCTCCACGGTTCAGCGTTATAAATATATATGTAAAGAAGACGGAAAATATGAGATCCACATATAATAAAGCAAAGGAAGAACTAATGGAAGGATTTTGCTAAATGAGCAGCCGGATTATTATTGATGGGAATGCGATCTATGAAGTGGATGAAGAATGTTTGCGAAAGAAAAAGGAAAAGGAGCAGGAAGAGGAACACGAAAAGCAACGGGAGAAGCGCAAAAACAAAACATAAAAAAGGCGGGGATATAATTTGCCCCGCCTCTGGTCTGTCTGAACGAATAAGATCTGAGTTTCGTAACTAGCAGCCGCATCCGCCGTTGCCACAGCCGTTGCCACATCCGCATCCATTACCGCATCCGTTACCGAATCCGTTGCCGAATCCACCACAGCAGCAGAGAAGAAGGATGATCCACAGGCAGCTGTCATTTCCACATCCACATCCGTCGCCATTGCGTCCCCATCCGCCACAGCAGCAGAGGAGAAGAATGATCCATACGCAGGAAGACATTCCGCAGCCACATCCACAGTTATCCATAGAATTTCCACATCCGCAGTTTGTTGCACTTAATTCACTCATATTTGATAGCCTCCAGTAAGGTTTCTTTACACTTCATCATATGTAAGGAGGCATGTCAGTGTTTCAAAAAAGTTCCGAAGAAATTGGCATCTGATTTCAGAAAGAATATTCTAATAGAAAAAGGATATTTTAAATATGAAAGATTTGAAACGGAAAATCCACTACTGGTGTTCGGATACAATGCGTAACAAAATCACTGGAAAGGGCGTCGTTTGTGCCGTTCTGGATACAGGGATCACACAGCACCCGGATCTTGTCGGCCGCATCGTGGGATGGAAGGACTGTGTACAGGGGAAGAAAACCATATATGATGACAACGGACACGGAACCCATGTGGCAGGAATTCTTGCCGGAAATGGAAAAAGCGGAAGAGGCCTGTACAGCGGAATGGCACCGGAGGCGCAGATCTTTGCTGTCAAGGTGCTGAATCAGAGAGGTGGTGGAAAAATCCGGGATGTGATAAACGGGATCCGGTACGTGTTGTTAAAACAAAAGGAAATGAAGATCCGGATCGTCAATATTTCGATTGGAACTCTTCCTCATAAGAAGGATCCGGAAGATGAATTGTTCCTGTTCTGGGTAGAACGGCTCTGGGATGCCGGTCTGGTAGTCGTAACGGCGGCAGGAAACAAAGGACCAAAGGAAGGGAGCGTCACGATACCGGGAAACAGCCGGAAGGTGATCACAGTTGGGGCGGATGAAGAACTGGGAAAGAAATATTCCGGCTGTGGGCCGACCGGAGATTGTATTAAAAAACCGGATCTTGCCGTGCCGGGGAACCGGATCTATTCCTGCAATT
>ERZ772858.3065-NODE-3065-length-10873-cov-2.722222_pt1 | contig 10873 bp, 10 predicted proteins | sample MGYA00512136_ERZ772858 | MGnify/ENA primary metagenome ERZ772858 (study PRJEB29015, sample SAMEA2737726) | human gut metagenome | biome: human gut; feature: human-associated habitat; material: faeces | place: China | collected 2012 ...
TGATAGGTGCAGAATAATAAGAAAGGTGTTATAATATCTTGCATGAGTGGCAATTATTCCAGTAGATATATTGCGGGGCAGAAGAATCTTCTGCTTTGGGGAAATGGAAGATTGCAGACGAAAGGAGAACATAGAAATTCATGAGTGTAAAAGACTTAAGTGCTTACGAATTAGTAAAGGAAGAAGATTTAAAAGGGATCAAATCCCACGGAATGCTGTTAAAGCATAAGAAGAGCGGGGCAAGGATCTTACTGATAGAAAATGATGATGACAACAAGGTATTCAATATCGGATTCCGTACACCGCCGTCAGACAGTACCGGAGTACCACATATCATGGAACATTCCGTACTGTGTGGATCTAAGAATTTCCCGGCGAAGGATCCGTTCGTAGAACTGGTAAAGGGTTCACTGAATACATTTTTAAATGCAATGACTTATCCGGATAAGACGGTTTACCCGGTAGCAAGCTGTAATGATAAGGATTTCCAGAATCTGATGCATGTATATATGGATGCGGTATTCTATCCGAATATTTATCAGCATGAAGAGATCTTCCGTCAGGAAGGCTGGAGCTACAAGATGGATTCTCTGGAAGATGATCTGGCTTACAACGGTGTTGTATATAATGAGATGAAGGGAGCATTCTCTTCACCGGAAGGTGTGCTGGACAGAGTGGTATTGAATACACTGTTCCCGGATACCTCATATGCGAACGAATCTGGCGGGGATCCGGAAGTGATTCCGGAACTTACGTATGAGCAGTTCCTGGATTTCCACAGAAGATATTATCATCCGTCAAACAGTTACATTTACCTGTATGGAAATATGGACATGGAAGAAAAATTAAACTGGCTGGATCAGGAATATCTGAGCAAATTCGACTATGCGCCGGTAGATTCCAAGATCCGCTATCAGGAACCATTTGATAAAGTAATCGAAAAAGAGATGCCATATTCCATAGCAAGCGATGAATCAGAAGAGGATAATACTTACATTTCTTACAATAAAGTCATTGGAACAAGCCTGGATGAGAAGCTGTATCTGGCATTTGAAGTATTGGATTATGCATTGTTATCTGCACCGGGAGCACCGCTTAAGAGAGCACTTACGGATGCCGGGATCGGAAAAGACATTATGGGATCGTATGACAACGGAATTTACCAGCCGATCTTTTCTGTCATTGCGAAGAATGCGAATGTAGAACAGAAAGAAGCATTTGTGAAAGTAATCGAGGATACATTAAAAGATATTGTTGAAAATGGAATGGATAAGAAAGCTCTCGAAGCCGGAATCAATTATAATGAGTTCCGTTACAGAGAGGCGGATTTCGGAGGTTATCCGAAGGGACTGATGTACGGACTGCAGATTATGGACAGCTGGTTATACGATGACGAAAAACCATTTATCCATATCGAAGCGCTGGATACATTCGAGTTCTTAAAGGCACAGGTCGGAACAGGATATTATGAAGAACTGATCCGCAAATATCTGTTAGAGAATACGCACGGTGCGATTGTGCTGATCAAGCCGGAAAAAGGACGTACTGCAAGAATGGACAAAGAACTTCAGGAGAAGTTACAGGCATACAAAGAAAGCCTTACAGAAGAAGAAAGAAAAGAACTGGTAGAGCGTTCCAATGCATTAGAGGCATATCAGTCAGCACCGGATGCAGTAGAAAATCTTGAGAAGATCCCGGTTCTTTCAAGAGAAGATATTTCAAAAGAGATTGAGCCGATCATCAATGAAGAAAAAAGAATCGCAGATGTACCGGTAGTTTACCATGAGATTGAGACAAATGGCATCGGATACGTGGATGTGTTATTCGATATGTCAGGTGTGGAAGAAGCAGATCTTCCGTATGTCGGAATCTTGCAGGGAGTACTTGGAGTCATTGATACCGAGAATTATAAGTACGGAGAACTCTTTAATGAGATCAACGTGCATACCGGCGGTATCGGAACATCACTGGAACTGTATACAGACATTTCCAAAGTGCCGGAAAAAGAATTCAAAGCAACATTTGAAATCAAAGGAAAGGCATTATATCAGAAGCTGCCAGTCGTATTCCGGATGATGGAGGAGATCCTGACACGTTCGAAACTGGGAGATACCAAGAGAATCAGAGAGATTCTTGCGATGCAGAAGTCAAGACTTCTTATGAAATTCCAGTCATCCGGACATACAACAGCAGTGCTTCGTGCGATGTCTTATGCATCTCCGTCATCTAAGTTAAAAGACATGACAAGCGGCATCGAGTTCTATGATAAGATCGCTTATATCGAGGAACATTTTGAAGAAGAAAAAGACGTATTGGTACAGAAGCTTCAGATGCTGGCTCATAAGCTGTTCCGTGCAGACAATATGATGATCAGTTACACGGCTGCAAAAGAGGGCCTGAACGGCATGGAAGAGCTGGTAGAAGGTCTGAAGAAAGCAATGTTCGAAGATCCGGTGGAAGATACCAGATGCGTACTGCACTGTGAGATGAAGAATGAAGGATTCAAGACTGCTTCCAAAGTTCAGTATGTGGCAAGAGTCGGTAACTTTATTGACAATGGAGCTGACTATACAGGAGCACTGCAGATATTGAAGGTGATCTTAAGTTATGATTACCTGTGGCAGAATATCCGTGTCAAAGGCGGAGCTTATGGATGTATGAGCGGATTCAGCCGTACCGGAGAAGGATATTTTGTATCTTACCGTGATCCGAACCTGGAAAGAACAATGGAAGTCTATGAAGGCATCGCAGATTATCTGAGAAACTTTACTGTCAGTGACCGTGACATGAACAAATATATTATCGGAACCATGAGTAATATTGACCAGCCGATGACACCGTCTGCAAAAGGAGAACGTTCATTTAATCTGTACATGAATAAAGTCAGTGCAGAGACAATCAAGAAAGAGCGTCTGCAGATCCTTGAGGCAGGACAGGAAGATATCCGGAAACTGGCGGATGTCGTAGAGGCAGTGATGAAAGCCGGACAGGTCTGCGTGATCGGAAGTGAAGAGAAGATAGAAGAAGCAAAAGATATGTTTAAAAATGTGACAACATTTTAGGTGTCTTCAATAGTAAAAAGAACAGGAGAAAATATGAAAAAGGATTATAAATCAGGATTTGTAACATTGATTGGCCGTCCAAACGTTGGAAAATCAACTCTGATGAACCAGCTGATCGGACAGAAGATCGCGATTACATCGAATAAACCACAGACGACACGTAACCGTATCCAGACCGTACTTACAACAGATGACGGTCAGATTGTGTTCGTGGATACACCGGGAATCCATAAAGCAAAGAACAAGCTTGGGGAGTATATGGTCAATGTGGCAGAACGTACATTGAATGAAGTTGACGTGGTGCTCTGGCTGGTAGAGCCGACAACATTTATCGGAGCAGGTGAACAGCATATCATCAGCCAGCTTAAGAAAGTAACGACACCGGTTGTACTGGTCATCAATAAGATAGACAGTGTAAAGAAGGAAGATGTTCTTCCGGCCATCGCTGCGTACAAAGATGTCTATGACTTTGCAGAAATCGTTCCGGTATCCGCAAGAAACGGTGACAATACCGATGAACTTGTAAAAGTGATCATGAAATATCTTCCATACGGACCACAGTTCTATGATGAAGATACAATCACAGACCAGCCGGAACGTCAGATTGTAGCGGAGATTATCCGCGAGAAAGCATTGCACAGCTTGAATGAGGAGATCCCACATGGAATCGCAGTAGCAATCGATCAGATGAAAATGAATCATAAAGTGTGTCATATTGATGCAACAATCATTTGCGAAAGAGATTCCCATAAAGGGATCATCATCGGAAAGCAGGGAAGTATGCTGAAAAAAATCGGAAGTACTGCAAGATTTGAGATCGAGCGTCTGCTGGATTGCAAAGTAAATTTGAAGCTGTGGGTGAAGGTTCAGAAGAACTGGAGAGACAGCGATTATATGATGAAAAATTTTGGATACAGGGAAGACGAGATGTAAGCCCTGAAATGCATTTGTGGTAAATTCTGAAGATATTCTAAAGAAAAAAGTGCTGTTCCTTAAAGAATGGCACTTTTTTCTTTAATAAATGCCAAAGCCTATTGTTATTATGAAAAAGTGGGATAAAATAATGTTCAAGGATTGCGGGAAGTGCATAGCAATGGAGCAATCCGGTTACATCATAAAATACTAAAGAAAGATGCCGTCAGATCAGAAATGGTCTGGCGGCATTATTGATGTTACGACCTGTTTGAAACGGAAACGGGCATCAGATTATACCGGATGCAAAAGTCAGAACCCTTTTTAAAAAATTACCATACAATAATATTGCAGATATAAGAAAGGGGAGCCAAAACAATGCAAAATTGCAGAAATAATAATCCATATATGAGACGTGCAAATTGTGGATGTGGCAATAATAACAATAGCTGTAATAGTAATTCATGTATGGCGAACAATGATGGAAGAAATCCATCGATGTCAGCACCTGTTTACCGAGAACGATCTGGATGTAGCGACCGGGACGATGCGTTGGATGGAATGTCGATCGCAATGGCTTATGTGCCATGGCAGAGTTGGAGACACATTTACGAAGCCGGAAAAGGATTCCACAGAGGAACCATATTCGAAGAGCTTGATCTTCCGTTTAAGGGGAAAGGAGGATGTAACGCATGAATGAAATGCCAAATTCCAAACCTTGCAGAAAAGATCTCCTGATGCAGATTGGTCATGCGAGCTTTGCGGTAGATGATGTGAAGCTTTATCTGGACACTCATCCTCGTGATCAGGAAGCACTGGACTATTTTTATGAATATAATAAAAAAAGGAACCAGTTGTTGAAAGAATATGCAAAATATTATGGACCACTCACAGTAGATACCGCTGTTCCTTCCTGCTCAGACAGATGGAACTGGATCAATGAGCCATGGCCGTGGCAGGAAGGAGGGTGTTAGTTTATGTGGAATTATGAAAAACGTTTACAATATCCCGTAAAAATTACCCAGACCAATCCGAAGATGGCCCAGGTAATCATCAGTCAGTTCGGTGGACCGGATGGAGAATTAGCTGCGTCCATGCGTTATTTATCACAGAGGTACACCATGCCGTACAAAGAAGTGACAGGAATTTTAACCGATATTGGCACAGAGGAACTTGCCCACATGGAAATGATATGTGCCATTGTTTACCAGCTTACCAAGGATTTATCTCCGGAGGAAATTAAGGCTTCTGGTTTTGATAAATATTATGTGGACCACACACTTGCACTTTGGCCGCAGGCAGCCAGTGGAACACCGTGGACAGCAACTTATTTTCAGTCCAAGGGTGACCCAATTACAGATTTACATGAAGATATGGCCGCAGAACAGAAAGCCAGGACGACGTATGATAATATTTTAAGGCTTGTAAAAGACCCGGAAGTATGTGATCCGATTCGTTTTTTGAGAAAGCGGGAAATTGTACATTACCAAAGATTTGGAGAAAGTTTAAGGATCGTTCAGGATAATCTGAACAGTAAGAACTTTTATGCAATCAATCCGGAATTTGATAAGGATTCAAATAGTAGTTGTGGCAATTAAAACAGCGCGTATGGAAAAACGTCTCCAATTATGAAAGTCCGGTTTGATAAAAAAGGTGCAACCTCATAGGCTGCACCTTTTTTAAATGCCTGCCTACTAATGTTATTCTGTATATACCATGCTGATATGCGATAATGCATAAGTTCTACCAGTATCTAATAATTAACGAGAGGAATGATCTTGGATATAATCAGCCAGCATCGAAATAAATTCGGATGCGGTCGGTTTGTCAAATACAGGATAACCAAGCAGTGGGCTTAAAATTTTATTGGAATTCTGATTCCAATAACTGTTGATCATTGTGCGGATGGCGGCTTCAACGCACATGTTGGAAACGCCATACTGCTCGCCGACAACACGGTAGAGATTAGAGGTTACGTTCTTCATATAAAATTCCTGATCTTTGAGAACGAGAGCGACTGCTGAAGCAAGATAGTTATAACCAGAGTAGGTGGAACGGAGACCGGCTTTTCTTAATACATGCCTGACGTCATACATAAGTACCTCCTTCAAATATTCATACCGACTATCTAACTATAGAATAAAGGAATTCTATAAATATGTAAATAATTTTGTCCATAACGATATATTTCGTGAGATTTCGATATATTGTGTGAAGCGGATAATGGAAAAATCTGCTTTTTTTTGCTATAATCCTTAATTGGATAGAACAGACAGAATCAATTTCAGGAGTGAAATTTATGAAGATACAATATCAGAAAATAGAAAACGGACTTGAAATTCTCAGAATCTGGCAGGATTCAGGAATCATAAAAGTACCGGAGCAGATAGAGGGAATTCCTGTCATCCGCATTGCTCCATATACATTTTCACTGCATAAAGATGAAGAAGAGAAAAATGCATCTGTTTATCAGGCAGAGACAGATGAAGAGGATGATCGTTTTGCGCAGCCGGAAGAACTCTGCTGTGGTGGAATGGTAAGGGAGATCCATCTTCCGTCTACTGTACAGTCAATTGGAAATTATGCGTTTTATGGATGTATGAATCTGAAACTTTTCCATGGGACAGATGCAATCGTGCGGATGGGGAGCGGGGTATTTACCGGATGCCGTCTGGAGAAGGTGGAGATTGATTTTATGGATGGAAATAAGTCCTGTCTTAAGGAAATTCTGACGGAGATCCGGTATCAGATCATTGCAACACTGCGTTATCAGGGAACGGAGACGAAGATCCTGTTTCCGGAATATTACGCAGATGCGGTGGAAAATACGCCGGCGCGGATCGTGGAGACGCATTATTATGGTTCCGGTGGAGAGTACAGAGAGTGCTTTTACCGGCGGGAACTGGATTATGGAAAATACGACCGGCTGTTTGCACTTTCTGAAGCAAGAGATTCGGAAGAGGCAATTTTCAGTGTGGCTCTGACGCGTCTGCGATATCCGTGGAAGCTGGAAGATGCGGCAAAGCTGCGCTATGAAAATTATGTAAAGGCGCATATGGAAGGAATTGGAGAAAGCTGTATCCATGCGGTGAAAGAAAGACGCGAAATCGCCGCCGGAGATCCGCAGGAGGTTCTGCTTTTTTGCTGCAGAGAGCATTATTTTGATGAACAAGCGTTGGAAAAAACGATTACTTATGCGGCAGATGCAGGACAGACCGAGATTTCAGCTATTTTGATGGACGAGCGTTACCGTAGTTTTCCAAAAAAGAAGAAAAAGTTTGTATTGTAAAAGAAGGTGGAAAGATTGGAAGAAATGTCATTAGAACAGGGGCTGGAAGAAATCGGACATAAAATACTGGTTCTGACGAGGAACGAACTGTATATGAAGATGAGATTTATGGATGTGGCGCTTTCGGCGTTTTATTATGTACAGGATTTTTCAGTAGACCTTCTTGCTACAGACGGAGAGACAATGTATTTTAACGGGCAGATGCTGGGAGGTGAGTACAGGCAGAACCGGATCGAGGTAAACCGCGCCTATCTACATCTGGTTCTGCACTGCATTTTCCGACATGTATTTCGCAGAAATGGACGGGAAGAGCTTGTATGGAACCTGGCGGCGGATATTGCGGTAGAATCTGTGATTGACGACTGGAACCTCCAGAATATACGAAAAAGCCAGTCCTGGATCAGACAGAGAACCTACCGGGATCTGAAAGAGGAAATCAAGGTATTTACAGCGGAAAAAATTTATGGAGTACTGGTAAGATGGAAGCTTTCGGACAGAGAGATGGAGCGCATGGCCCGGGAATTTACCGTGGATGATCACAAGTACTGGGCAAAAGATGAAGATGATGAAAAACAAAGCGAAATGAACCAGAGGTGGCAGGATATCAGCGAGAAAATGCAGACCGATATGGAAACTTTTTCGAAAGAAGCAGCATCAAATACCGGGCATTTTCTGGATCAGGTCCGGGTAGAGAACCGACAGCGATATGACTATCACAGCTTTTTGCATAAATTTGCTGTACTGAAGGAAGAGGTTACCGTGGATGATGACAGCTTTGATTATGTATTTTACAGTTATGGACTGCGCCTTTATGGAAATATGCCTCTGATCGAGCCACAGGAATGGAAAGAAGTGAAAAAAGTGGAGGATTTTGCAATCGTGATCGATACTTCCATGTCCTGTTCAGGAGATCTGGTAAAAAAATTTCTGGAGGAGACCTATGGCATTTTAAGTGAAGCAGGGAGCTTTTTTCAGAGAGTCAATATCCACATTATACAATGTGATGACCAGGTGCAGTCGGACAGGAAGATTACCTGTAAAGAAGAATTACAGGAATATATGGAAAAGCTGGATCTTGCCGGGGAAGGTGGAACGGATTTCAGACCGGCGTTTGCCTATATTGATGAGCTGATCGCGACGCACCGGTTCACTGAACTGAAGGGTGTGATCTATTTTACCGATGGACAGGGGATTTATCCGCAGAAAATGCCTCTGTACCAGACCGCGTTTGTATTTATGGACGACGGGGCAGAAGAACAGGAAGTTCCGCCGTGGGCGATGAAACTGGTTCTGGATGAAGAAGATTTGAGAGGAGTGAGAAATAGATGAATATTAAACGTGCAAAACAGGAAATCAAGGATGCGGTGCAGGCATACCTGATGAAGGATGAATATGGAGAATATCAGATTCCGGCAATCCATCAGAGACCGATCCTTCTGATGGGACCTCCGGGAATTGGAAAAACACAGATCATGGAGCAGATTTCAAGAGAATGTGAGATCGGACTGGTTGCGTATACGATCACGCACCATACCAGACAGAGTGCGATCGGGCTTCCATTTATTCAGAAAAAGATCTACGGTGGAAAAGAGTATTCGGTAACCGAGTATACGATGAGTGAGATCATTGCTGCTGTATATGAAAAGATAGAGCAGAGCGGCATGAAAGAGGGAATCCTGTTTATCGATGAGATCAACTGTGTTTCAGAGACGTTGGCGCCGACTATGCTGCAGTTTTTACAGTGCAAGATGTTTGGTAATCAGAGTGTGCCGGAGGGATGGATCATTGTGGCGGCAGGGAATCCGCCGGAATATAATAAGTCGGTGCGGGAATTTGATGTGGTGACACTGGACCGGATCAAGCGGATCGATGTGGAAGCTGATTTTGATGTCTGGAAGGAATATGCGTATCAGGTTGGAATCCATCCTGCTGTGCTTTCTTATCTGGAGCTTCGAAAAGAGAATTTCTATCGTATGGAAAATACAGTAGATGGAAAAATGTTTGTCACAGCCAGAGGATGGGAAGACCTGTCAAAGTTGATCCAGGTTTATGAAAAGCTTGGTAAAGAGGTGGATCGTGAGGTTGTGCATCAGTACCTCCAGCACTGGAAGACAGCGAAGGATTTTGCAAATTATCTGGAGCTTTACCGAAAGTATCAGAAGGAGTATGGACTGGAGCGGATCCTTGCAGGATATTATGAAAAAGATACCTTAGAACGTTTGAAATTTGCGTCGTTTGATGAGCGGCTGAGTGTGGTAAATCTTCTGGTCGGAAAGATGGCAGAACTTTTTAAAGAAGAATATGAGATGGAAAAATTTGTGGAGGGACTGTTTGCTCAGCTGTGTGCTTATAAAGAGGAATTGCAAAAGGAAGGTGCAGTTCCGGGAGAGGTCCTTGCTGCGAAAATTCAGTCTCTTAGGCGGGAAGTTGAACAGAAGAAGGCCGCCGGACAGCTTACAAAGGCGGAAATGCACCGTATGGAGCGTATTTTATGCAAATTAGAAGAATACCAGAAAGCTCCGGAATTTGAGTCTGTAAAGGCCACATTTGACAGCGAAGAAGAGCAGAGAGAGCAAATGGCAGATAAGACACTGGAAACACTGAATCACTGCTTTGAATTCCTGGAATCTGCTTTCGGCGAGAGCCAGGAAATGGCAGTATTTGTCACGGAACTCAACAGTAATGTGTACAGCATTGCGTTCCTGCGGGAAAATGACTGTGCGATGTATTACAAATACAACAAAGGTTTACTTTTGGATGAACGCCGTGAAGAAATCCTGGAACAGATGGATGCCGTGGAAAATGTAGTGGAAAGAGGACTGGTTGAAGATTAAAGAGCAAGAACTGACAGAATAAGAACGACTGTGCCTGTGGTATCATATAATGATAGAAAGCAGAAGAAATGGGAATGAAATTCATGCCAGATCTGCAATTTTGTAAGGAACTTCCCGAAATAAAACCGGGGGAGTATCGCCTGAAATATGATCTCACTTTGCGCGTGTCTCCCGGTCTTGGAACTGCGTTGTGCCGGGGAAACTATCACCGGGAGAGCTGCCTGAAAGCGGAAAGTAAGGTGTATATCTGCCAAATCAGATATTTGAGCAGATCTGTATGGGGATTGATAGAGAATACGGGGTGGATATGCCTTTATATGAATCATAAATGGCTGATAACTACTATAGCATAATTATAAAAATGACATTTTATGCCTGACGAGCCTGTTGGAGTGAAACCCCTCGCCAAAAGCGGTACCTTTTAAGCGTTGGCTTGCTCAGAAAAAGGACGCTGATAATTTCATATCAACGTCCTTTAAATCTGTCAGTATTGGGATATACAATTATTTATTGTTTACTTCAAGATTCTTCATCGCACGAACCTTCAGCGGAAGTCCGAACAGAGTGATGAATCCGCTTGCATCATGATGATCGTACATATCACCAGTTGTGAAGCTTGCCAGAGATTCATTGTAAAGTGAGTATGGAGAAGTAGTTCCGGCTTTAATGATATTTCCTTTGTAAAGTCTGAATTTAACTTCACCTGTAACATATTTCTGGGTAGATTTTACGAAAGCACGAAGAGCTTCACAAAGTGGTGTGAACCATTTTCCTTC
>ERZ772858.3070-NODE-3070-length-10860-cov-3.062471_pt1 | contig 10860 bp, 8 predicted proteins | sample MGYA00512136_ERZ772858 | MGnify/ENA primary metagenome ERZ772858 (study PRJEB29015, sample SAMEA2737726) | human gut metagenome | biome: human gut; feature: human-associated habitat; material: faeces | place: China | collected 2012 ...
AAAGCGCGGATACGCGATACGAAAGGGTAGACAGTCATGGCGGTCAAGACAGATACAGAAGTGATCATCGGAGGCAGGGTGCTGACGCTCAGCGGCTACGAAAGCGAAGAATACCTGCAGAAGGTTGCATATTACATAAATAATAAAATGACCGAGCTGGGTCAGCTTCCAGGTTACAGCCGTCAGTCTCTTGAAACCAAACATACGCTGTTGGATTTAAATGTTGCAGATGATTATTTTAAGGCAAAACGTCAGGCAGAATTGTTTGAAGAAGAACTGGAAACAAAAGACAGAGAAAGCTATGAATTAAAACATGATTTGATTACGTCTCAGGTTCGGCTGGAAAATGCAGAAAAAGAAATTGCATTAAAAATGGAACAAATGGAAAAATTACAAAAGAAGATAGAAGAGTTGGAAAAGGAACTTGGCGGGCGTCTTAAAAAATAAGCAGCTGCAAAAGATTCCGAAATTGAGAGGGCGCGCTTCGAAAGAGGGACACGCCCTTTTTCTGTCATAAAATCTATAGTGGAAAGTTGATTTGAGTCAGTTAAGCGGATGTTTGGCTTGTAATTCATTTTTGGGCTTGATTTGGTTAAATGATTAAAAGTTGAATGACAGGAAAGAATCGGAAAATAAGAAAGGAATGAAAATTTTTATGAAATCAGAGTTACTGGCACCTGCCGGTTCGATAGAAGGAATGAGAGCTGCAATAGCAGCCGGAGCGGATGCCGTTTATATGGGAGGAGAGTTATTTGGGGCAAGAGCTTACGCAAATAATCCCGAGGAGGAAGGATTAAAAGAAGCCATTGATTATGTGCATCTCCACAAAAAGAAACTGTATCTGACCGTAAATACGTTGTTAAAAAATAAAGAATTAAAAACACAGCTTTATGATTATATTGCACCTTTTTATGAACAGGGATTGGATGCAGTGATTGTTCAGGATTTTGGGGTACTTACTTTTTTAAAAAAAGAATTTCCCAAACTGCCTTTACATGCAAGTACACAGATGGCAGTTACCGGAGCAGAAGGAGCAAGACTGTTAAAGAAATTTGGAGTTTCAAGAGTCGTAACAGCAAGGGAACTTTCGCTTTCGGAGATAAAAGAAATCGATGAGCAGACAGGAGTAGAAATTGAAAGTTTTATTCATGGAGCTTTGTGTTACAGTTATTCAGGAATGTGTCTGTTTTCAAGTATGTTAGGGGGAAGAAGCGGAAATCGTGGACGCTGTGCCCAGCCCTGCCGACTTCCTTATAAGGTGGAATGTTATGGAAAAAAAACAGGCAGCCAAAAAGAGGAATATCCGTTAAGCCTGAAAGATATGTGTACGATTGAACTGCTTCCTGAAATTTTAAATGCGGGAGTGTACTCTCTTAAGATAGAGGGGCGCATGAAAAAACCGGAGTATGCAGCAGGAGTGACCCGAATTTATCGAAAATATCTGGATTTATATGAGAAAAATCCAGCATCCTATCATGTGGAAAAAAGTGATTTTGAAGAATTACTGGAACTGTATCAAAGAGATGGATTTAGTCAGGGATATTATAGGCAGCATAATGGAAGGAATATGGTGGCACTTGAAAATTTAAAACAGCAGAAGAAAGAAAAAGGAGTATGTCAAAGAGATGAAGCACTTTTTCATACATTAAAGAAAGAGTACACAGAAAAAAAACTTCAGGAAAAAATAAATGGAACTTTAATGCTGTATACGGGAGCACCGGCAATTTTAGATTTGGAATATGATAAGATTCGGGTGTCAGTCGAGGGTGACAGATTCGAGATGGCGCAAAATCAGGCACTGACACAAGAACGCATCAGAAAACAGATGATGAAAACCGGAAATACACCGTTTTGTTTTGAAAATCTGGAAATTCAGACAGATGAACAGGGATTTCTTCCGATGCAAAGTTTGAATGAGCTGAGAAGAAAAGGGCTTTCTTTGTTAAAAGAGCAATATCTTAACAGTTTTAAACGTACACTTCCTGAAAAAACAGGAGAGCAGAACAATAATTATGCAGAATCAAAATCATCAGAGTTAGAAACTTCAGAAGAAATTTATTATTATGCATCAGTTGAAACCAGGGAACAGCTGTCTGCGGTACTCGAGCGTCCAGAAATAACGGGAGTTTATTTTGACAGTACATTGGTGTGGGGAAACTCAGTAGAGCAGAAATTAGATCAGATAGTCGAAAGGATTCATAAAAAGAAAAAAGAAGCCTATCTGATGCTTCCTTATATATTAAGAAAAGAGAAAACAGACCAGATAAGAAAATTAATTGAGTATAGTGCAGAACGTCTGGAGGGATTTTTGATTCGCAACGTAGAGGAACTGGGGTTACTTGAAAAAATGGGGCTCTTAAATCAGGCAGTCTGCGATTTTAGTCTTTATACGATGAATGATGAGTCGAAATGCTTTTTTGATAAAAAAGGAGTCAAAAGAACCACGATTCCTCTTGAATTAAATGAGAGCGAAATCAAAAAGAGAGAGAACAGTGACAGCGAAATGATTATTTATGGATATTATCCGATGATGATTTCGGCACAGTGTTTAAAAAAGACCTGTGAGCGTTGCGAAAAGAAAGCAGATATTGTAACATTGACAGACCGATACAAGAGCAGATTCCGAACAAAAACCGTCTGTGATTTTTGCTATAATGTAATTTATAACAGTATTCCTACCGGTTTTCTTCAGGAAGAAGAAAAGATAAAAAAACTTGGAATAAAAAATCTGAGAATCAGTCTGACAACAGAGAGAAAACAGGAGTCAAAAGAACTGCTTGAGTTGTTTCTTGGAGTTTACAAAAATAAAAAAAACGTGCCGAAAAATGTTTTAGAATTTACAAAGGGACATTTTAAGCGTGGAGTAGAGTAGGTGAAAATTTGATTAATTTGATTGTTACACTTTCTAAATATTTACTTTTGATTTTAATTGCACTTTATACTTTAGAGAGTTTTATTGTTTTTGGATATCGTTATGAGGAAGATAAGAGATATATCTTGAAGAAACAGCTGATGCTTATCTTTTTCATGGATTTTATGGCATTTCTTGTAATTTTTTTGAAAAAGCAGGAATTGGAAATTATTTATTTTTTTATAGTACAGTTATTGTATTTTATTGCGGTTCAGATTTTATATCGGATTTTTTATAAAAATTCATCTCTGCTTTTACTGAATCATACCTGTATGTTACTGTCAATTGGTTTTATTATGTTGGCGAGACTGGATATGGAATCAGCAGTGCGTCAGTTTGAGATTGTAGTTATTGCCACAATCATTGCGATGGTGATACCGGTTATGATTCATAAATTCCGGTTCTTAAATAAATGGACCTGGTTTTATGCGGTGGTAGGACTTTTGCTCTTGCTTACTGTGCTGGTGCTTGGAAAAAATGTAAATGGGGCAAAAATCAATATTTCCTTTGGGGGATTTGCGTTTCAGCCATCTGAATTCGTGAAGATTATCTTTGTGTTTTTTGTAGCATGCAGATTGTATAAGAAAAAGACGGAGTTTCGGGATTATGTGATTACAACAGCAATCGCAGCGGTTTATGTGTTGATTTTAGTGTTATCAAGAGACTTGGGAAGTGCGGTTGTATTTTTTATTACTTATGTGGTAATGCTTTATGTAGCGACAAAAAAACCGCTTTATCTGTTTGCAGGACTGGGATCTGGTTCTCTTGCAGCAGTAGTAGCATACTTTTTATTCAGCCATGTAAGGCAAAGGGTGATCGCCTGGAAAGACCCGTTTTCTGTTTATCAAAGTTCCGGTTATCAGATTGTTCAGGGGTTATTTGCAATCGGAACAGGAGGATGGTTTGGAATGGGGCTTTGCCAGGGCTCACCGAATATGATTCCGTTTGTAAAACAGGACTATATGTTTGCGGCAATTTGTGAAGAATTGGGTGGATTGTTTGCAATGTGTCTGATTTTAATCTGTATGAGCCTGTTTGTTTTAGTAGTGAATATCTCACTGCAGATTAAACGACCGTTTTATAAACTGATTGCCCTTGGACTTGGAACAGAATATGCATTTCAGGTGTTTTTGACAATTGGAGGTGTAACAAAGTTTATTCCAATGACAGGAATTACACTTCCGTTAGTCAGCTATGGTGGAAGCTCTGTTCTTAGTACGATTATTATGTTGGCAATTATTCAGGGATTGTATATTTTAAGAGAAGATGAGGATGATGAACTTGAGAGACAGAAGAGACGAGCAGCGCAGATGGCAAGACGAGAAGCGCAGAGAACAGCAGGCGAAGCTCACAGAAAGAAGAGCACGAGAGGCTAAGAAAATACGAAATCGAGAATATACGATAGTAAGTTACTTTTTTGTTTGTATTTTTATTTCATTGGTTGTCTATATGGTATATTTTGAATTGGAAAAAAAAGACAGTATTATCAACAGTCCGTATAATACAAGACAGGATCAGTTTGAAGACCGTGTTGTGCGGGGAAGTATTTTATCGGCAGATGGACAGACGCTTGCGTATACACAGGTCAATGAAGATGAGACAGAGACAAGAATTTATCCGTTTAATAATCTGTTTGCACACATTGTCGGATATGATTCAAATGGAAAAAACGGCCTGGAATCTCTGGCAAACTTTGAGCTGATGACATCTCATGACGGCTATGTCAAGCAGGTCAAAAATGAAATGCAGGAGACGAAGAATCAGGGAGATAATGTGGTAACAACCTTAAACACTTCTCTTCAGCAGACCGCTTATGATGCGCTGGGAGACAATCAGGGAGCAGTTGTTGTGATGGATCCGAAAAGTGGAGCAGTGCTGGCTATGGTAAGTAAGCCGGATTTTAATCCGAACACTGTTTCACAGGATTGGGATTATCTGACCAGTGATTCTTCAAACAGCAGTTTGTTAAATCGTGCAACACAGGGAGCTTATCCGCCAGGGTCAGTTTTTAAAATTGTGACAACACTTGCTTATCTTAGAAGTGAAAATGGAAATCTGGATAATTTTACTTATACCTGTGATGGAAGTATTACTGTAGATGATCATACTATCAGTTGCTATGATGGAGAAGAACACGGAACGGAAGACTTTGAAACAGCGTTTGCGAAGTCCTGTAACAGTGCATTTGCAAATCTTGGTATGGAGCTTGGTGCTAAAAAACTGACGAGTGCGGCAGAAAGTCTGCTGTTTAATAAAAAGCTTCCGATTTCTATCAGTTATAACAGCAGTAAATTTGATTTAGGAGATCACCCGGGAAATCCACTTTTAATGCAGACCTCAATCGGTCAGGGAAATACTCTGGTTTCTCCGATGCATATGGCATTAATTGTAAGTGCAATTGCAAATGATGGTGTGCTGATGAAACCATATTATATTCAGCAGGTACAAAATGTAAATGGAGACGTTGTAAGCAAGACAAAGACGTCGGAGTATAAAACACTTATGACAAAAGAGGAAGCTTCCAGATTAAAACAGTTGATGCAGGAAGTTGTAAATCGCGGAACAGCTTCGGCTTTAAGCGGAGAAAGTTATTCTGCAGCCGGAAAAACAGGCTCTGCGGAATATTATGGAAGCGATGGAAGTATTCATACACATTCCTGGTTTGTGGGAATGGCAGAAAATGACGAATCACAGCTTGTCGTTGCAGTAATTGCAGAAGGAGCAGGAACAGGAAGTTCTGTAGCAGTGCCGATTGCCCATCAGATTTTTAATCAATATTATTATTAATTCTTAATCGTAAATCCTTGCACAGGTTCTCAAAAAGAGGTATACTAAACACAATGAAACACAACGCTGACCGGGAAACGGTTTTTACAGGAGGACTTGCAAAATGGTTGAAGCAACGAGCTGTGGCGGGGTGGTAATATATCGCGGAAAGATACTGACCTTATACAAATCCTACAAACATAAATATGAAGGATGGGTATTGCCAAAAGGGACTGTAGAAGAAGGCGAAGACTATAAGGATACGGCGCTTAGAGAGGTAAAAGAAGAGTCGGGAGTGACAGCAAATATTATTAAATATGTGGGAAAAAGTCAGTATAGTTTTTGTATACCGGAGGATACGGTAGAGAAAGAGGTACATTGGTATCTGATGTCTGCGGGAAGTTATTACAGTAAACCTCAGAGAGAAGAATACTTTGTGGATTCCGGATTTTATAAATTCCATGAAGCATACCATCTGTTGCGGTTTTCAAATGAAAGACAGATTTTGGAAAAGGCTTATAATGAATACTTGGATTTAAAAAAAGCAAATCTTTGGGGAAACAGAAAGTATTTTTAGGGGAGAAGGGACTGGATTATCAGTCCCTTCTATGCTATCAGGAACATACTTTGGGAATCCGAGAGTACATAGGAATAGTAAGGAGGCAAAGACTATGTTAGAACAGATTGACTTGACAAAAACTATGGAAAAAGAGGCTTATCGTGAAGAAATAGCACAGATGGAACTGACTCTTGCAAGAATGCAAAGAGCATGTAAAGAACAGAAAATACCTGTTATTATCATATTTGAGGGGTTTGATGCAGCAGGAAAGGGACTCCAGATTAACAAATTGATTCATCCGTTAGACCCAAGAGGATTCCACGTATATGCAATGAAAAAAGAGACAAAGACGGAGCAGATGTACCCGTTTTTGTGGCGCTTTTGGACGAAAACCCCAGAAAAAGGAAGAATTGCAATTTTTGATACAAGCTGGTATCGTCATGTATCCGTTGATTTTTTTGAAAAGAAACTGTCAAAAGAAGAACGAAATCTGGCATATCAGGAAATCAATACATTTGAGCGGACTTTAACAGATGATGGTGCGGTTTTGATAAAATTATTTCTTCATATCAGCAAAAAAGATCAGAAAAAACGTTTTGAAAAGCTGCTTGAGTCGAAAGAGACTGCGTGGCGTGTCAGCAGGGAGGATTTAGAACGAAATAAAAATTATGATGGATATAAATCAATTTTAGAAAATATGCTGGAACAGACAGAGACGGAATATGCACCATGGACGATTGTGGAAGCAACGGATAAAAAATATGCAACTGCTAAAATTTATGCAACTGTAATTCACCAGTTAGAAGAAGCACTGAAGAAGAGAACAGTGCAAAAAGAGGAAAAACAGACAGAAAAGCAGGAGAAGAAGCAAAAGCTGTTTGAGGCTTCTGTTTTAAGCAATGCAGATTTAAGTTGTTCTTACACAAAAGAAGAATATAAAGAAAGACTACAAAAACTACAGAAGAAAATTGCGGTTTTGCACAGTGAACTGTACAGAAGGAGAATTCCCGTGGTCTTAGGATTTGAAGGCTGGGATGCTGGTGGAAAAGGAGGAGCAATCAAACGTCTGACCGAGTTTATGGATCCAAGAGGCTATGTCGTAAATCCAACAGCTGCACCAACTGAAGTTGAAAAAAACCATCATTATTTATGGAGATTCTGGCAGAACATGCCAAAAGCAGGACATATTGCGATTTTTGACCGTACCTGGTATGGCAGAGTAATGGTAGAACGGATTGAAGGCTTCTGTACAAAAGAAGAATGGCAGAGAGCTTATCGGGAAATCAATGATATGGAAGCACATCTTGCGAATTCCGGAGCAATTGTAATGAAGTTCTGGATGCAGATTGATAAAGATGAGCAGGAAAGACGTTTTAAAGAGCGTATGGAAAATCCGGAAAAACAGTGGAAGATAACAGACGAAGACTGGAGAAACCGGGAAAAATGGGATCAGTATGAGGTGGCGGTAGAAGAAATGCTGGAAAAGACTTCTATGCCACATGCACCGTGGATCGTAGTGGAAGGAAATGATAAATACTATGCACGTATTAAAGTTCTGGAATGCGTGACAGAAGCAATCGAGAAACGACTGAAAGAAGAGAGAAAATAAAAAATGACAATCAGGGAACAGATGGAAGAAAGAGAAAAGGAATATCTAAGCCCCTGTGCCACGTTAAGCATGGCTTCCCGGGGGAGAAAGAGAAATGAGCCACAGTGTGACATCCGACCGGTTTTTCAGAGGGACAGAGATCGGATCCTGCACAGTAAGGCATTCCGGCGCATGAAGCAGAAGACGCAGGTGTTTCTCCTACCAATCGGAGACCATTACAGGACACGGCTGACGCATACGCTGGAAGTATCGCAAAACGCCCGGACGATCGGAAAGGCGCTCAGGCTGAACGAAGATCTGGTGGAGGCAATTGCACTGGGGCATGATCTTGGGCATACTCCGTTTGGACATGCAGGAGAGAGAGCTCTGAACAATGTGTGTCCGTGTGGATTTAAACACAATGAACAAAGTGTCCGTGTAGTAGAGGTGTTGGAGAAACAGGGGGAGGGACTGAACCTGACCTGGGAAGTGATCGATGGAATCCGAAACCACAAAAGTGCGGGAATGCCTGCGACACTGGAAGGGCAGATCGTCAGACTGTCTGATAAGATTGCTTATGTGAACCATGATATTGATGACGCAGTAAGGGCGGGGATCATGAATGAAGAGGAACTGCCCAAAGAGCTGCGAAAAGTTCTGGGCAACAGTAAAAGAGAGCGTTTGAACACACTTACCCATGATGTGATCGTAAACAGCATGGACAAACCGAAGATCTGCATGTCAGAGGAAGTCCGTGAAGCATTGATGGAGCTGCGGGCATATATGTTTACCCATGTTTATGAGAATCCACTTGCAAAGGGCGAAGAGGACAAAGCAATCCGAATGGTCGAAGATCTGTATTCTTATTATGAAACGCACATGGAAAAGATGCCGGAGCAGTATCTGAAACAGCTGCAGAAGGGGGAAATGCCGGAGATCGCAGTGTGTGATTACATAGCAGGAATGACGGATAATTTTGCCGTGAAAAAGTTTGAAGAAATTTTTATTCCACAATCTTGGAAATTTTAAAGGAAATAAAAAAGTTTTGTCGAATATATATTATGTAGGGGTTGCGCAAGGTGCGCGAACCCTGCCAGGAAGGTGTAGGACATAATGTATTATTCAGATGAGATTATAGAAGAAGTAAGATCGAAAAATGATATCGTAGATGTGATTTCCGGATATGTGAAGCTGAAGAAGCAGGGGAGTTCGTATTTCGGACTTTGCCCGTTTCACAGTGAGAAATCTCCTTCTTTTTCTGTGAGCAGGGATAAGCAGATGTATTACTGCTTTGGCTGCGGAGCGGGAGGGAATGTATTTACCTTCATTATGGAGTATGAGAATTATTCTTTTGTAGAAGCACTCAAGTTTCTGGCACAGCGTGCCGGTGTGGAGCTTCCGCAAGAGGAATATTCAAAAGAAGCGAAAGAAAGAGCAGATACGAGAAGTGCGCTGCTTGAGATGAACAAGCTGGCGGCCAAGTATTATTATGCACAGCTGAAGACGGATGGTGGAAGGCAGGCAAGAGAATACCTGCAGAACCGTCAGTTGAGCCAGGAGACGATCACCGCATTTGGACTTGGATATTCCAGCAAATACAGTGATGATCTGTTTCGATACCTGAAGATGAAGGGTTATAGTGAAGAGATGATCATCAAAGCCGGTCTGGTAAATGTCGATGAAAAGCACGGAGTTTACGACAAATTCTGGAACCGCGTTATGTTTCCGATTATGGATGTGAATAACCGTGTCATTGGCTTTGGCGGACGCGTGATGGGAGATGGAACTCCCAAATACCTGAATTCCCCGGAAACCATGATCTTTGATAAGAGCCGTAATCTGTACGGCCTGAATTATGCCCGTACCAGCCGGGAAAAATATATGCTGGCCTGTGAGGGATATATGGATGTGATTGCCATGCATCAGGCCGGCTTTACCAATGCGGTGGCATCTCTGGGAACTGCATTTACCACCCAGCACGCGGTGCTGCTGAAACGCTACACCGATACGGTCATTCTGACCTACGACAGTGATGGAGCCGGTGTAAAGGCCGCGCTCCGCGCCATCCCGATTTTGAAAGAAGTAGGCATTTCCACGAAGGTGCTGAACTTAAAACCTTACAAAGATCCGGATGAATTCATTAAAAATATGGGAGCAGATGCGTTCCGGGAGCGTATCGCAAATGCGCAGAATAGTTTTCTGTATGAGATTGATGTGTTGAAACGCGAATATGACCTGGACGATCCGGAACAGAAGACGAAATTTTACAATGCGACAGCCAGAAAGCTGCTGGAATTTAGTGAGGCACTGGAACGGGACAATTATACCAGAGCAGTAGCCCAGGCACAGTTTATTCCTTACGAGGACTTAAGGCGGCTGGTGAACCGGCTTGGAAGCCAGCTGGGGATGGTACCGGTGAGACGCCGGGACGAAGACCGGGCAGAACCGCGGGAGCGCAAAAAGAAAACAGAGAAGGATGACGGCATCCGTCGGTCCCAGCGTCTGCTTCTGACCTGGCTTATTGAGCGACCGCAGTTATTTGAAAAGATTGAGGGGATCATCGGCCCGGATGATTTTAAAGAACCGCTCTATCATGAGGTGGCGCAGATGGTATTTGACAGCCACCGGGAAGGCGGCGTCAATCCGGCGGGCATTCTGAATCACTTTATCAACGATGAAGAACAATATAAGCATGTAGCGGCGCTGTTTAACGCAAGCCTGAATGATTCTTTAAATAATGAAGAGCAGAGAAAAGCATTTTCCGAGACTGTGCTGAAGGTAAAGAAAAACAGCCTGGATGAGGCCAGCCGGAGCGCAGCAGACATTGCGGCGCTTCAGGAAATTATAAAGCAGCAGGCAGCACTGAAAACGCTTCAGATATCCATTGACTAGAAATAGAACCGGGAGGCTCCAATCCTTCCGGTAGTCTGCAGTTGAGAAAGGGCGGATTGATATGGAAGAACGTACACAGACTTTTGATGAGAAACTGGAATTGCTTTTGGAAGAGGCTAAAAAGAAAAAGAATGTGCTGGAAAA
>ERZ772858.3071-NODE-3071-length-10855-cov-5.029537_pt1 | contig 10855 bp, 9 predicted proteins | sample MGYA00512136_ERZ772858 | MGnify/ENA primary metagenome ERZ772858 (study PRJEB29015, sample SAMEA2737726) | human gut metagenome | biome: human gut; feature: human-associated habitat; material: faeces | place: China | collected 2012 ...
GCCGCGAACGTTTCTGGGCAAAAGGAATGGAACAGGATAAGATCAATGCTTACATGACTCTTTATACAGCACTCGTTACGGTATCAAAGGTTGCAGCACCGATGATCCCGTTCATGACCGAAGAAATTTATCAGAACCTGGTAAGAAGCGTAGATGAAAGCGCTCCGGAAAGTATCCACCTTTGTGATTATCCGGTTGCAAATGAAGCTTATATCGATAAGACTCTGGAAGAGAACATGGATGAAGTTCTGAAGATCGTTGTAATGGGACGTGCATGCCGTAATACAGCCAACATCAAGAACCGTCAGCCAATCGGAAAGATGTTCGTAAAAGGTGCTTCCGATCTGCCGGAGTTCTATCAGGATATCGTGACAGATGAGCTGAATGTAAAAGAAATCGAACTTACAGATGATGTTCGTGCATTTACTTCTTATACATTTAAACCACAATTAAAGACAGTTGGACCAAAATATGGTAAACTGTTAGGTGGAATCAAAAATGAACTCAGCAGTCTGGACGGAAATGCTGCTATGGACGAACTGAATGCGACAGGTGTTCTGAAGCTTCAGGTAAATGGACAGGAAATTGAACTTACAAAAGAAGACCTTCTGATCGACATGGCACAGATGGAAGGATATGTATCTGAGAGTGACTATGGTATCACCGTTGTACTGGATACAAACCTGACAGAAGAACTTCTGACAGAAGGATTTGTACGTGAGATCATCAGTAAGATCCAGACTATGCGTAAGGAAGCCGGATTTGAAGTTATGGACAAGATCAAGGTAACTTACGACGGAAGCGAAAAAGCAGAAAAAGTATTTGCAGAGTATGCAGAGCAGATCGGACAGGAGACACTTGCGGTAGCAGTTGAAAAGGCTGAACCTGCAGGCTATGTGAAAGACTGGAAGATCAACGGTGAAGCTGTAAATATGGGTGTAGAAAAGCAGGGAGAATAATCCCTGCAGCTGCGCAAAATGAGAAGGGAATATAAGCATGTACAGTAAAAGATTTGAAAAAGAAACTTTTAAAAATGATGTGAAAGAAAATGTGCGGACACTGTATCGTAAAGAGATTGAAGAAGCAACTCCGCAGCAGATTTTCCAGGCAGTATCTTATGCAGTAAAAGAAGCAATCGTAGATGACTGGCTTGCGACACAGAAAACATACGAAAAAGAAGATCCAAAGACCGTATATTATATGTCAATGGAATTTCTTATGGGACGTGCACTTGGCAACAACCTGATCAACATGACTGCATATAAAGAAGTAAAAGAAGCCCTTGATGAGATGGGCATTGATCTGAATGTGGTAGAAGATCAGGAGCCGGATGCAGCACTTGGTAATGGTGGTCTTGGACGTCTTGCAGCTTGCTTCCTGGATTCACTTGCATCTCTTGGATACGCAGCTTACGGCTGTGGAATCCGTTACCGCTACGGTATGTTCAAACAGAAGATCAAAGATGGCTATCAGGTAGAAGTACCGGATAACTGGCTCAAAGATGGCAATCCGTTTGAAATCCGTCGTGACGAGTATGCAAAGGAAGTCCGTTTTGGTGGTACCATTCGTGTACAGTATAATGAACAGACCAAGAAAGAAGATTTCATCCAGGAAAATTATGAATCCGTACTTGCTATTCCATATGATATGCCGATCGTAGGATATGGCAACCACGTAGTCAATACACTGCGTATCTGGGATGCACAGGCAATCACAGACTTTAAACTGGATGCATTTGACAGAGGAGAATACCATAAAGCGATCGAGCAGGAAAACCTTGCAAAAACGATCGTCGAGGTTCTTTATCCAAATGACAACCACTATGCAGGAAAAGAGCTTCGTCTGAAACAGCAGTATTTCTTTGTATCTGCCAGTCTTCAGGTTATGCTTGATAAATATAAAAAGAAACACAAAGATGTGCGCAAACTGTATGAAAAAGTTACGATCCAGATGAACGATACTCACCCGACTGTAGCAGTTGCAGAGTTGATGCGTCTGCTCATTGACCAGGAAGGTCTTGGATGGGATGAAGCATGGGAAGTAACAACAAAGACGGTTGCTTACACCAACCATACTATCATGTCAGAAGCACTTGAAAAATGGCCGATCGACCTGTTTTCAAGACTGCTTCCGCGTGTATACCAGATTGTACAGGAAATTGATCGCCGTTTTGTAGAACAGGTTCGCCGTATGTATCCGGGCAATGAAGATAAAGTCCGTAAGATGGCTATCCTGATGGACGGTCAGGTAAGAATGGCACATATGGCTATTATTGCAGGCTACTCCGTAAATGGTGTTGCAAGACTTCATACAGAGATTCTGAAACATCAGGAATTAAAAGATTTCTACGAAATGATGCCGGAGAAATTCAACAACAAGACCAATGGTATCACACAGAGAAGATTCCTTCTTCATGGAAACCCGCTGCTTGCAGACTGGGTAACAGACCACATCGGAGACGGCTGGATCACAGATCTGTCCCAGATGTCAAAATTAAAACCGCTTGCAGATGATCCGAAGGCAAGAGCAGAATTTATGGATATCAAATACAAGAACAAAGAACGTCTTGCAAAATATATTCTGGAACACAATGGAGTAGAGATCGATCCGAGATCTATTTATGATGTACAGGTTAAGCGTCTTCATGAATATAAGAGACAGCTTCTTAATATTCTGCATGTAATGTATCTGTACAACCAGATCAAAGAACATCCGGAGATGTCCTTCTATCCGAGAACATTTATCTTTGGTGCAAAAGCTTCCGCAGGATATGTCCGTGCAAAAGAGATCATCAAACTGATCAACTCTGTAGCAGATGTGGTAAATAATGACCTGAGCATCAATGGAAAGTTGAAAGTCGTATTTATCGAAGATTACCGCGTATCCAACGCAGAATGGATCTTCGCTGCAGCAGATGTCAGCGAACAGATTTCTACCGCTTCCAAAGAAGCTTCCGGAACAGGTAACATGAAGTTCATGCTGAACGGTGCACCGACACTTGGAACTATGGATGGAGCCAATGTAGAGATCGTAGAAGAAGTTGGAATTGAAAATGCATTTATTTTCGGCCTCAGTTCTGACGAAGTTATCAACTATGAGAATAATGGCGGATATAACCCGCAGGAGATCTACTTCAATGACTGGGATATTAAGAGAGTCGTTGACCAGTTGATGGATGGAACTTATTCACATGGTGACCATGAGATGTTCCGCGACCTGTATAATTCACTTCTGAATACACAGGGTGGAGACAGACCGGACAGATACTTTATCCTGAAAGACTTCCGCTCTTATGCAGAAGCACAGAAGAAAGTAGAAGAAGCTTACAAAGATCCGGATCGTTGGGCTAAGATGGCACTTCTGAATACAGCAAGCTGTGGTAAATTTACTTCAGACAGAACCATTCAGGAATATGTTGATAATATCTGGAAACTGGATTATGTTACAGTTAAACCAGAAGCATAATCAGTCAAAACCTCTCATACAGTGGTATGGGAGGTTTTATTTATGCGAAAATACTTCAGACAGGCAGGCTATTTTGCTGCCATTCTTATATTACTTCCGTATGTGGTTACGATTCTGCTGAATGGCAGAAGCAGTTTGGCGCAGGACAATGGGACGAGCCCGTATGTGACCGTAAAAAGTGACGAAAAGAACAGAAAAATTTCACTGGATGAATATGGGATCGGGATTCTGGCTAAAGAAATTGAGGGAGATGCGGAGGAGGAAGCGTTAAAGGCACAGGCAGTGTTGATCCGGACCAGCATTTACAAAAGCATCCAGGATGAGGGCACCAGCACTGTCCTGACGAAGGAATACTGGACCAGGCAGCAGATGGAGAGCAACTGGGGAGCAGATCATTATGGAGAATATTATGAGAAGATGAAAGCTGCGTGGGATGAGACAAGGGGACAGGTTCTGATGTATGACGGAAAGCTGATTCTGACCCCGTATCACCGGTTAAGCAACGGAAAAACAAGGTCTGGAAATGAAGTGTTTGGTTCGGAAGAGTATCCGTATCTTCAGAGCAGGGAATGTCCCGAAGATGTGGAGGCAAAAGAGGAGATGACAGTGTCCATGATCCAGGGAAGCGACATGGAAGTGACAGGAACAGACAATGCCGGGTATGTGACAGAGGTCCGTTGTGGCAGTGAAACAGTAAATGGTGAAGAATTCCGGAGAACCTACCATCTTGCCTCGTCATGTTTTGCGCTTCAGGATTATGACGGGCAGACAAGGGTTACGGCGAAGGGAATCGGGCACGGTCTTGGGATGAGCCAGTACACGGCAAAGAAGATGGCAGAGGAAGGAAAATCCTGTGAAGAAATTCTGCGATATTTTTTCACTGATGTCAGTCTGGAAGAAGTCACGGATATTGTGATTGAAAAAAACGAAAAGGGAGAATAAGTTAGTCAGTTTCTGGCAAAAATATTGTCAGAGGTGATAGAATATGAATAAAAAGCAGCAGTCCTCTAATAAGAGGAGAAAAAGAGCGTCGATCGGTCTTGCGGTCTGCTTTGCCGCTGCTATTGTGCTTACAGGAGCCTATACATGGAGAAATTACCGGGCAAATGTGAAGGATGAGCAGGCAAAGATCGAGGAAGAACAGCAGGCGAAAGAGGAAGAAATCAAAAGAAATACGGAAGAGACAAGCAGTATTGCAAAGAAAGCGCTGGAAGATGAAGAGCCTGTGACAAAAGAGGACAGCCAGGCTGCAAATACGGCAGCAGATGGAAGTACAGAGAACCGGATGGATACATGGGAGACGGACAGCACGCAGACCGCAGGAACGGCAATGAACCTGAATTTCGGGGAGGACAGCCAGCTTCTGTGGCCGGTGGACGGCAATGTGCTGATGAGCTACAGTATGGATAAAACCGTATATTTTTCTACATTGGACCAGTACCGATATAATCCGGCGATGATCATATCCGGTGCGGTGAACGATAACGTGATCGCAGCAGCACCAGGTATTGTCAAATCCATTGATACCTTTGCGCAGACGGGAATCACGGTGACACTGGATATGGGGAATGGCTACGAGTGCATGTACGGACAGCTCAAGGAAGTGCAGGTGAAAGTTGGTGATTATCTGGAAGCGGGAAATGTGATCGGATATCTGGAGATTCCGACCAAGTATTACAGTCTGGAAGGCTGCAATCTGTATTTCGAGATGTTAAAAGATGGTCAGCCGGTCAATCCGATGGACTATCTGGCTGAAGAATAAGAGCAGAAGAAAGGAAGAGGGGCTTTTTGGTCCCTCTTTGAAGCGATGAATTATACATATATTTTAAAATGCAAGGATGAAACATTATATACCGGGTGGACGAATGATATTGAGAAGCGTCTGGAAGCGCATAATGCCGGGAAAGGCGCAAAATACACCAGATCCAGGAGACCGGTGGAGCTGGTGTATCTGGAGCAGTTTGAGACAAAGGAAGAGGCGATGCGGCGGGAGTATGCGATCAAGCATATGACGCGGAGGGCGAAGCTTGGGCTGGTGATGAGCTATAAAGAGACGGGGCAGTAGGGCATGAAACAGGAGAAGCAGATTTGCTTCTCCTGTTGGCATTTCGTGCAGAATAAAAAATTACTTCCGCAGCTTTAGTGGGGCGAGATTTCTGGATTTTTCGAGGATGCAAGGTTTACAATAAAGAATACATTACAACAAAGTGGCATGCACTTCCGCCCATCACGAAGAGGTGGAAGATTTCGTGGCTGCCAAAATTCTTATGCTTATTGTTGAAAATCGGAAGCTTCAGTGCATAGATCACACCGCCGATCGTGTAAATGATTCCGCCGGCGAGAAGCCATCCGAATTCTGCACGTGTCAGATTGTTGAGGATCTGACTGAATGCGAGGACACAGATCCATCCCATACTAATATAGAGGACGGAGGATACCCATTTCGGGCAGAATACCCAGAACCCTTTAATAATAATTCCGGTGATTGCGATACCCCATACAAGTGCGAGCATGATAAGTCCGGTTCTGCGTTCTAGTACCAGCAGGCAGATTGGTGTGTAGCTTCCGGCGATCAGTACGAAGATCATCATATGGTCGATCTTTTTCAGGATCGTGTTGACACGTTCGGAAAGATCAAAGGTATGGTAGGTTGTGCTTGCGGCGTATAAAAAAATCAGGCTGACTGCATAGATTGCAAGTGAGATCAGGTAAATCCGGCTCGGTTCGTGGGCTGCTTTTATTAAAAGTGGAAATGCGGCGAAAATTGCCATCAGCATGCCGATAAAATGTGTGATTGCACTTCCTGGATCTTTAATATGTTTCTTTTTCATCACAAATCCCTCCTTAGAGATGAATAATTAAAACCATTACATGTAGTAATAAATACTACATTAAGTATATGAGTATATTATACCGTTTATGCATAAAATGCAAGTGAAAATTGACTTTTTAAAAATTATTTGTTAGAATATAACGCGAATGTTACGATGCTCTTTACTTGTATTGTCACCAAGTAAGGAGTTTTTTATTGTGCATTGCGACGGATAAGGAAGTTGGCGCAAGCGACCGCCGCAGGCGTGAGAATGCGCCCCGGCAGAGTTTATATGATGGAGTTTAAGGTCATATTTGTAATTGGTATTGTAGTAGAAAGGATAATGGATGGAAACAGTTAGATTTGAAGAAATGGGGCTTTCGGAAGAGATTCAGAAAGCAGTAAGATACATGGGATTTGAGGAGGCTTCACCGATTCAGGCAAAGGCAATTCCGGCAATGATTAGCGGGATCGATTTGATCGGGCAGGCACAGACCGGAACCGGTAAGACCGCAGCATTCGGAATCCCGATTCTGGAAAAGGTAGACCCGAAGCTGAAAAAGCTGCAGGCGATCGTTCTCTGCCCGACCAGAGAGCTTGCAATCCAGGTGGCAGACGAGATCCGCAACCTGTCCAGATATATGCATGGAATTAAGGTTCTGCCGATTTACGGAGGACAGGATATCGTAAAGCAGATCCGTTCCTTAAAGAGTGGAACACAGATCGTCATAGGAACTCCAGGGCGTGTGATGGACCACATGCGCAGAAAGACGATGAAGCTGGATTTTGTACACACGGTTGTGCTTGATGAAGCAGATGAAATGCTGAATATGGGATTCCGTGAGGATATCGAATTTGTATTAAGTGGTGTTCCTGAGGAGCGCCAGACTGTGCTTTTTTCGGCAACCATGCCGAAGCCGATCATGGAGATTACGAAGAAATTCCAGAATAACGCAAAAGTGATCAAAGTTACAAAAAAGGAACTGACTGTTCCGAATATTGAGCAGTATTATTATGATGTAAAGCCGAAGAAGAAAGAGGAAGTTCTTTCCAGACTTCTTGATATTTATTCACCAAGGCTTTCGGTTGTATTCTGTAATACGAAGAAGCAGGTAGATCTTCTGGTAAATGCACTTCTCGGACGCGGATATTTTGCGGCAGGACTTCACGGGGATATGAAGCAGGAACAGAGAGACCGCGTGATGCAGGGATTTCGGACCGGTAAGACAGAGATCCTGGTAGCGACGGATGTGGCGGCCCGTGGAATTGATGTAGATGAAGTGGAAGCAGTATTTAATTATGATCTCCCGCAGGATGATGAATATTATGTACACCGTATCGGTCGTACCGGACGCGCAGGACGCGAAGGAAGAGCATTTTCTTTCGTATCAGGAAAGGAAGTTTACAAACTTAAAGAGATCCAGAGATACTGCAAGACGAAGATCTATGCACAGAAAGTTCCGTCACTGAATGACGTTGCGAATACTAAGATGGAAAATATTCTGGATGATGTGGAGCGTGTGATCGAGCAGGAAGATCTGGATATGATGATCAATGCGATCGAAGAACGTGTCAATAATTCTGAATTTACAGCGATGGATATGGCAGCAGCATTTTTGAAGATCTGCTGTGGAATGACAGAGGATAATAAAAATACAGAGGAAAATGACTGGGAATTTGGAGATACCGGTGCAGGTGAGGATGGAATGGTACGTCTGTTCATCAATATTGGAAAGAAGCAGAGAGTACGTCCGGGAGATATTCTTGGTGCAATCGCCGGGGAAAGCGGAATGGATGGAAAGCTGATCGGAACGATTGATATGTATGATAAGTATACATTTGTTGAGGTGCCGAGGGAATATGCCCGTGAGGTACTGAATGCGATGAAGAATGTGAAAATTAAAGGGAAGACGGTGGCTGTGGAGCCGGCGAACCAGAAATAGGAGGTCGAGCCAGCTCGAATGCGCTGCGCTACTTCTCGCTGCAGGCTGTCGCCTAATAGGGATAAATAGAAGAGCCCCTGGAAGAATGAATAAATTCGTTCTTCCAGGGGCTCTTCTATTTATCCCTGCTCGGCTTGTAGCTTAGCCAAAGTAGCGTTTGAGTAATCCTTCGAATGCTTTTCCGTGTCTTGCTTCGTCTCTTGCCATTTCATGAACTGTGTCATGGATCGCATCGAGGTTTGCAGCTTTTGCACGTTTTGCAAGGTCGAATTTACCTGCTGTTGCGCCGTGTTCTGCTTCTACTCTCATTTCAAGGTTCTTCTTTGTGCTGTCTGTTACAACTTCGCCAAGAAGTTCTGCGAATTTAGCAGCGTGTTCTGCTTCTTCGTGAGCAGCTTTTTCCCAGTAAAGTCCGATTTCCGGATAGCCTTCTCTGTGAGCTACTCTTGCCATTGCAAGATACATTCCTACTTCTGAACATTCACCTTCAAAGTTTGCTCTGAGGTCGGCAAGGATGTCTTCGCTTACGCCTTTAGCTACTCCAACTACATGCTCTGCAGCCCATTCTCTTTCGCCTTCTTTTACTTCTGTGAACTTGTCAGCGCCTACGCCACATACTGGACATTTCTCCGGTGCTGCTTCGCCTTCGTATACATAACCACATACTGTACAAACAAATTTCTTCATAATAATAATCTCCTTTTCTTTTTTTGATAGTATATTTGATTTCTTTTAGTTAGCAATATTAGTAACTGTTACTGATATTAAGATAACATATACATTTGTCTTTGTCAACTATAATTGATAAGTTTTTTCAAAATTTCTGAATTTATACCACATAGTCAGGATTTTCTTAAACAATCACCGCAGATACCGTAGAAAAGCATGGTGTGTGATTCAATCTGACCGTCGAAACTTTCGGATGCGAGATGGTTGATCTTATCCATGTGATCAAAATCCATATCAATCATTCGCTTGCAGCACTTGCAATAGAAATGATAATGCGGATTGGTACGTGCATCAAAACGATCGCCGCCATCGGGTGTTGTAATTTTAATTGCCTCGCCTATGTCGGCAAGCAGATTTAAATTGCGGTAAACGGTTCCGAGACTGATATTTGGAAATTCTTCTTTGATATGCATATATACAGTATCTGCTGTTGGATGTGTTGTAACAGAGGAAAGATAATCCTTAATTGCCTCACGCTGTCTGCTGTATTTTAAACTTGCCATTGATGTCACCTCCTACAAATAGATAATAATAATAATAATTACTAAAATCATATTATAATAATATTCTTATAATGTCAATAAAAAATTGTATATTGAATAAAAGAATAAAAAATGGAAATACTGTTAAGCGAGATGTAATAATTTGTAACAAATATGACGAAAAAACAAAGTGTATAAAGAACGGTGTAGAACTGTGTACTACGAAATAACTGAGGAAAACTTGACAATGTGAAATTTGATTGATATAATATCACCGTAACAAATGTAACAATTCTGTAATATTTACAAAAGATAAGAATACATGAAGGAGGGAGATTTATGCATTCAAATCTAAAAAAAGGATTGTTCCTGGTTACTTTTCTGGGGATGACAGTATCTCCGGGAATTTCGGTTATGGCAGCAGATGGAGACACCGCAGAAGCTGCAAAGATGCCGGGCGTAGGGATAGAAGCGGTATTGAATGATCTTTATTCTCAGAACAGGGAGATTAAAGCTGAGGATTATCTGGTACCGGAAAATAAGGGCGAGTATTTAGATATGGCTTTTGCAGATGTTGAATCATTTTTATATATAAGAAGTGAACCGACAAAGCAGAGCGAATGGGTGGGTAAATTATATCCCGGTTATGCAGCAAAAATCGTAGGACCAGTTGGAGAATGGACGAAGATTGAATCTGGTTCGGTTACAGGGTATGTGTATTCGCAGTATGTAATAATAGGAAGAAATGCTCAGCAGAAGGCAGAGGAAGTCGTAGAAGCTTCTGCAAGCGCAGATCCCAAAGAAGCTTTTTCTTATGCAGAATCTAGAGAAGAAGAGGAAGCACGTTTGGCTGCGGAGGCAGAAGAAGCGGCCAGGAAAGCAGAGGAAGAGGCTCAGGCTGTGAGAGAGGCTGCCGGAAGTGGTCAGGCAGTGGTGGATTATGCATGTCAATTTATCGGCAATCCATATGTCTGGGGAGGCACAAGCCTGACAAATGGAGCTGACTGCTCTGGTTTTGTGCAGTCTGTCTACGCACATTTTGGAGTGAATCTTCCAAGAACATCTTCAGAAATGCGAAGTGCCGGCAGGGGAGTCAGTTATTCGGAAGCACTTCCTGGGGACATCATTTGCTATGATGGACATGTCGGTATTTACATGGGAGACGGACAAATTGTAAATGCAATTAATAGCCGAAAAGGAATCGGGATATTGCCTGCCACGTATAAAGGAATCCTGACAGTAAGAAGATTACTTTAAATTGGTGCATATTGAACAGAAGCATAAAAGAACAGATTAAGTAAGTGAAAAATTGCCGGATGTACAAAATAGACAAAAATGTATAAAAAATTTGATTGTTGAAAAATAGTTAAAAATTTATCCACATTGAGTTATCCAAGTTTTCCACACTAAAAACGTGAAAAAAG
>ERZ772858.3086-NODE-3086-length-10810-cov-2.874942_pt1 | contig 10810 bp, 8 predicted proteins | sample MGYA00512136_ERZ772858 | MGnify/ENA primary metagenome ERZ772858 (study PRJEB29015, sample SAMEA2737726) | human gut metagenome | biome: human gut; feature: human-associated habitat; material: faeces | place: China | collected 2012 ...
GAGGAATGTTCGCTTTACACCGCAAAAGTTAAGTAGATACAATCGATCCGAAAAAATATATGGAGGGAAGATCAATGAAAAAAAGAAACATGATCGCAGCTCTGCTCTGCAGTGCATGCCTTGTGGCAGGAAGTGTAAATCCCGTATTTGCAGATGCATCGAAGGTAGTAACACTTGGAGCAGATCTTACGGATGCCCAGAAGCAGACAATGATGAAATATTTTAATGTAAGTTCCGATCAGGTGCAGGTGATGACCATTACAAATGAGGATGAGCATAAACACCTGGATAATATCGCACCACAGTCCCAGATCGGTTCCAGAACTTTGAGCTGTGCCTATGTGAAGCCTACACAGTCCGGCGGGATCAAGGTCCGCACAGCAAATCTGAACTGGGTGACAGGTAATATGATCGCAACGACACTTTCCACATCCGGTGTGAAGAACTGTGAAGTAGTTGCTGCCTGCCCGATGGAAGTATCCGGAACAGGTGCACTTACCGGTATCCAGATGGCATATGAGAAGGCCAGCGGAGAGAAGCTGGATGAGACCAAGACGAAGCTTGCCAACCAGGAGATTGTAACCACTGGTGAGCTTGCAGATAAGGTTGGTAAAAATGAGGCGACAACAGTTGTAAACCAGTCCAAGATGGATGTGATCCAGAACGGAGTACAGAATGCAGATGAGATCCAGAATATTGTCATCAATGTGGCTGAGCAGAACAATATTTCCGTAAGCCAGGACGATATTGACAGGATCGTGTCTCTTCTGAAGCAGATCTCACAGCAGGATTACAATTATGATGATGTGAAGGAAACACTGGAGCAGGTAGATGCCAATACCACAGGCCAGACCTCTTCCTCTGATGATACGCTGGATGGCGAGAGCAGTGATGAAACCGTAGATGTGGATGCAGATTCTTCTGATGATATCGTCAACAATGTAAATGACAGCATTCTTGGTGACGATGTGATCCAGAGCTCCACAGAGGATCCGGGTCTTGAGGAAGAAACAGGAGCAGATTCTCAGGATACAAGCAATGAGACCGGAATCCCGGATGCTACCGACGACGGAACCTATAGCAATGAGGAAAACTCGGACGAGAGCAGTACAGATGAAAGTGCATCCGACGAGAGCAGTACAGATGAAAGTGCATCTGACGAGAACAGCACAGAGGATAGTGCATCTGACGAGAGCAGTACAGATGAAAGTGCTTCTGATGAGGCTGCATCCGATGAGACCGGAATCCCGGAGGCAACAGAAGATACAGAATCTTCAGAAAGTACAGACGGCTCAGACCAGGCAGACAGTGCAGAAAACGATACTTCCGTGCTCAGCGAAGAAGCAAAGAACAATTATGACAAATTTGTCCTCTTTGTAAAAGGCGAGTATGAGGGAGATGCAGATTCCCTTCTCGCTGCAACGGAGGATACAGAGGCAGTGGCAACGGTAACACTGGATGAGCAGACAGCGAAGAGTGTGGCAGAAACTGTTGAGAAGGATTATTATGATATCCTGAAGGATGGTACAGAATCCTATGAGGCAGATGGTACAGAAAAATATCAGAGTACAGAGCTGAATATGATGGATCAGAAGCTGAAGAAGCTGTTCGGTATTGACAGTTCCCAGGAGGACACAGAGGCCACAGACGTGACAGCAGCTATTCTTGCAGATGTTCCCCAGGAAGATAAGCAGACACTTTATAAAGAAACCATGAAATATCTGGCAGGTCTTTACGGCGAGAACACGGACTCTTCTGAGGAATCCGCAGCAGAATAAAAGATTTACAGAAAAAGAGATAAAAAATACCGCAGCAGAGAAAACAACCTCTGCTGCGGTATTTTTTGTCGTGCCGGAAAGATATCATGAAAATTTTGTGATTTACGACAAGGATTTGTGTAAGCACTGGAAAAATGGATTTTTCTGTGATAAAATTGACCGTAAATCGGTTTTGTGGACTCATACATCGCAAACCGTGATAGGGAAACGAGAAAGGGAAAAGGTAGAATTTATGAGCCTGGCAGTAGTAACATTAAAAAAAGGCGAAGGCAGATTCCTGAAATCAGGAGGCCTCTGGGTATATGACAATGAGATCGCAAGCATCATGGGAAGTTTTGTGAACGGAGATATCGTTCTTGTCCGGGACTTTGACGGATATCCGATGGGAAGAGGATTTATCAACACCAATTCCAAGATCACAGTCCGTATGCTTACCAGAGATGAGCGTACAGAGATCAGTCCGGAATTTTTGAAACAACGTGTCCGCGACGCATGGGAGTATCGTAAGAAGGTAGTAGATACCGGAAGCTGCCGTGTGATCTTCGGAGAAGCAGACTTTCTTCCGGGTCTTGTTGTGGATAAGTTTTCAGATGTGCTTGTTGTACAGTCTCTTGCACTGGGAATCGACCGTCTTAAAGAAACGATCATAGATGCACTGAAGGAAGTTCTTGCTGAGGATGGGATCCGGATCCGTGGAGTCTATGAGCGAAGTGATGCAAAGGTACGCCGCCAGGAAGGAATGGAACTTACCAAGGGATTTATCGGAGAAGAATTTCCGACACTTGTTCAGATTGAAGAGAACGGTGTGAAATATGAAGTAGATATCAGGGACGGGCAGAAGACCGGATTTTTCCTGGATCAGAAATATAACCGTCTTGCTATCCAGAAGCTCTGCAAGGGGGCGAAGGTTCTGGACTGCTTTACACATACCGGCTCTTTTGCCCTGAATGCGGGAATTGCAGGGGCACAGAGTGTTCTTGGTGTGGATGCGTCGGAAACTGCAGTTCTGCAGGCAAGACGAAACGCCAGTCTGAACGGCCTGGACGGAACAGTGAAATTTCTCTGTGAGGATGTTTTTGAGCTTCTTCCCGAGCTTGAGGAGAAGGGAGAGAAATTTGATGTTGTGGTACTGGATCCTCCGGCATTTACGAAATCCAGAAGCTCTGTAAAAAATGCCATCAAGGGATACCGTGAGATCAATCTCCGTGCAATGCGTCTTGTAAAGGACGGCGGATTTCTGGCAACCTGTTCCTGCTCTCATTTTATGACATATGAGCTGTTTACACAGACCATCGGTCAGGCAGCGAAGAATGTCCATAAGAGACTGCGCCAGGTAGAGTACCGTACACAGGCACCGGATCATCCGATCCTCTGGTCAGCTGACGAATCCTATTATCTGAAATTCTACATTTTCCAGGTATGCAATGACCGTTAGGAACTGCCTCCGGATTTTTTACGGAAATTTTTTGGCAGTGCCGTATGGCAGTGAAAAGGAGATGCAGATCATATGAGAGACAAATTCAATAAATTTATGCAGGGACGTTATGGAGTGGATGATCTTTCCAGGTTTACCATGGGAACTGCACTGGTTCTGATCATTCTGGCAATGTTTGCCAATATATTCAGCAGAACTGCCGGCAGCACTCTTGACATTCTCGGGGTCGCAGCAATCGTATATGCATATATACGTATTTTTTCCAGAAATATCCAGCAGCGTTATGCCGAAAATCAGAAATTCCTTCAGATGACGTCGAAGTTCCGTTTTCGCTTCAATAAAGAAAAGAATCTGATGAAGCAGAGAAAGACCCATCACATCTACAGCTGTCCGGGCTGTGGACAGAAGATACGTATTCCAAAGGGAAAGGGCAAGATCGAGATTGAATGTCCGAAATGCCACACAAAATTCGTAAAAAGGAGCTGACATGTTCGGATATGTGACCGTTAATAAACCGGAAATAAAATTCAAGGATTTTGATGTGTACCGTTCTTTTTATTGTGGCCTTTGCAGAGAACTTCGGGAGAGATACGGGATACCGGGACAGATTTCACTGACTTATGATATGACATTTGTGGTCCTTCTTTTAAGTGCCCTTTATGAACCGCCAACGAAGAAGGGAACTTCCAGGTGTGTGGTCCATCCGCTGAAGCCCCAGCCGGTACGTAAAAATACAGTAACTGAGTACTGTGCGGATATGAATGTGATCCTTACCTATTACAAATGTATGGATGACTGGCAGGATGAACACAAACCACTGCGCTATGCATATGCAGGAATTCTGAAGAATTGCGGAAATATGCATATGTCCGCTTATCCGGCGAAGATCCAAAGAATCCGAAACGCGCTGGAGGAGCTTTCTTCCTTGGAAAAACAGGGGGAAACCGATGTGGACCGTGTAGCCGGGTGTTCCGGACGTATTATGGAAGAGATTCTGGCCTTCCGTAAGGATGTCTGGGAATCGTCCCTGCGCCGTCTGGGATTTTATCTCGGAAAATTTATCTACATCCTGGATGCTTATGATGATGTGGAAAAAGATGCAGAAAACGGAAATTACAATCCTTTCCTTGAAAAATATAAGATAGAAGGGTTCGAGGAAGAGGTACGTCGGCTTCTTATGATGATGCTTGCAGAATGCTGCAGAGAATTTGAAAAGCTGCCGATCCTCCGATACGGAGATATCCTTCGAAATATTTTATATTCCGGCGTCTGGTGCCGCTTTGCGGCGATCGGACAGAAGCGCAGGGAAGAACGGGAGAAAGAGAAAAAATGTTAGATCCATACAGCGTGCTGGGAGTTCCCAGAAACGCATCTGATGATGAAATAAAAAAGGCATACCGGAAGCTGAGCCGAAAGTATCACCCGGATGCCAATATCAATAATCCGAATAAGGATCAGGCTGAAGAAAAATTCAAAGAAGTGCAGCAGGCTTACGAGCAGATCATGAAAGAGCGTGAGTACGGAAGCAGTTCCCAGAATGGTTATGGCAGCTACGGAAATTACGGTGGTTTTGGAAATTACGGAAATGCCGGTTCCAGTGCCTATCAGGATGAGGAAAGTATGCGCAGAAGGGCGGCTGCCAATTATGTGCAGAGCGGTCATTTTCAGGAAGCTATGAATGTACTGGATTCTCTTGGTCAGAAAAATGGGGAATGGTATTACCTGGCTGCTATGGCAAATATGGGAATGGGAAATAATGTAACAGCTCTGGATCAGATCCGTGAAGCAGTCCGTCAGGAACCGGATAATATGCAGTACCGTATGCTGCTCCAGAGAATGGAAGGCGGTGGCGGCTGGTATCAGCAGCGGCAGGATCCCTTTGGGGGAATGCCGACTGCAGGAGGAGATATGTGTGATGCCTGCTGCAGGACCATGGCCTGTGCCATGTGCTGGCCGGGCGGTATTTTCTGCTGCTGATGCAGCGGATTTAAAAAAGTTTGTAACTGAGAATCGGAATATCCCGAGGCAGCATGTCCATATGATTGTAAGGCGGATCAGTCAGATCCGTTTTGCGATATAGATCGCAGAAGGCTTTTTCTGACAGAAATTCACAATGCTGTTCGGAAAATGTCATACTGCAGAGAAAAAGAGGAGGAAATCGTTATGAGTATAAGAATTGGTATTTTAGGTTACGGAAACCTGGGACGCGGCGTGGAGTGCGCCATCAAGCATAATCCGGATACAGAGCTGGTTGCAGTATTTACCAGACGTGATCCAGAGACTGTAAAGATCCTTACAGAGACCGCAAAGGTTTATTCTGTAAAAGATGCGGAGAAGCTGAAGGATGAGATCGATGTCCTGATCATCTGTGGAGGAAGTGCGACAGATCTTCCTGTTCAGACACCGGAGTATGTAAAATATTTCAATGTTGTGGACAGCTTTGATACACATAAGAAAATCCCGGAGCATTTTGCAAATGTTGACAAGGCAGCAGCAGAGAGTGGACATGTAGGAATCATTTCCGTAGGCTGGGATCCAGGAATGTTTTCTCTGAACCGTATGTATGCAAATGCGATCCTTACAAATGGAAACGACTACACATTCTGGGGCAAGGGTGTCAGCCAGGGACATTCTGATGCAGTCCGCCGCATCAAAGGCGTAAAGGATGCAAAGCAGTACACCATTCCGGTAGAAGCTGCACTTGAGGCAGTAAGAAACGGAGAGAATCCGGAGCTTACCACACGTCAGAAACATACAAGAGAGTGCTTCGTAGTTGCTGAGGAGGGTGCTGATCTTGCACGTATCGAGGAAGAGATCAAGACCATGCCGAATTACTTTGACGAGTATGATACAACGGTACATTTCATTTCTCAGGAAGAGCTGGATCGTGACCACAGCGGTATTCCACACGGCGGTTTTGTGATCCGCAGTGGAAAAACAGGCTGGAACAATGAGAACAGCCATGTGATCGAGTACAGCCTGAAGCTGGATTCCAATCCTGAGTTCACATCTTCTGTGATCGTTGCCTATGCAAGAGCTGCATACCGTATGAATCAGGAAGGACAGAAGGGTTGCAAGACAGTATTTGATGTTGCACCTGCATATTTAAGTGCCCTTGACGGAGCAGAGCTTCGCAAAAAATTTCTGTAAGGATCTGTAACAGATCTGTAACAGGCAGGAGTAAAACTGCATAAAGGATCATATCCCCGGAGCATCAGTGAATATTTCTGATGTTTCGGGGATTTTTTCTGCATAAAATCAACATTGGTAATACCGTAATGACATTTTTTCTGAAAGAAAAGGAAAGAGTTGACGGACTGTAAAGAATGTTATATAATATGGACGTAAAATTGTAACAAAATTGTAATGTTTACGATCAGCCGGACTTAAGAAATAGTAAATATCAATGATCTATCTATCAAAGGAAGGTATGTATGCGAAAATTAAGCAGAAAATGGAAACTCTGGGGACTTTTTTTTGTTCTGATGTTCTTTGCAGCTGGAGCAACTGTACATACAACGGCAACAGATGTACAGGCTGCGACCAAAAACGGCTTTAAAACAGAAAAAGGAAAGTCCTATTATTATCAGAATGGCCAGAAGGTAAAAGGCTGGCTTACACTGAACGGGAAGAAATATTTTTTTAATAAATCCACAGGCGTACAGATGAAGGGCTGGGCTAAGGATTCCAAGGGTAAACGATATTTTTATAATGTCAACGGTGTCAAGGGCTATATGGCAACAGGCTGGCTTACAGACAGCAAGAACAATACCCGCTATTTTAAGCCTACCAGCGGATATATGACAACGAAATGGGCCACGATCAGTAATAAGAAATATTATTTCTACAGCGGCAGTGGCGCTGCTGCAAGAAGCGTATTCCTTACAGACAAGCAGAATGTGACCAGATATTTTACCAGCAAATGCTTTATGGCAAAGGGCTGGGCAACGAATAGGAAACAACAGAAGCGTTATTTTGATCCAAACACGGGAGCTATGTATAAGGGCTTCAAGAAGATCGGCAGCAATACCTATTATTTTTACAGCAAGAGCGGCGTGATGGCTACCGGATGGGTCACAAATTCCAAAAAAGGATATAAATATTATTTCGATCCGTCAACCGGTGTCATGGCTACGGGAACGAAGACGATCGATGGCAAGAAGTATACATTTGGCAGCAATGGTGTCCTGGATACCAACCCAAGCACTACTACAGCTACAAGCTCCAGGACCATCAAGAATTTCCTTGCTAATGCACTGCTTCCGGTAGGAAAGACTCTTTACGTATGGGGCGGCGGCCACAACTGGTCGGATGCGACCAGAAAGGGCATCAGTCCAAAATGGAAACAGTGGTATGACAGCAATTCCAGCTCCTATAATTACAGATATTATATGGATCTCAGTGAAGCTACAGAACAGAAGGGCCTTGACTGCTCCGGCTTTGTAGGATGGTCTGTATATCAGATCATGCAGAGCAGATCCGGTGGACCTATGTACACGGATGTTTCCGGAAATCTTGGATCTTTGTATTCCGGCAAGGGAATGGGTACCGTTGTTTCCCAGTCTCAGCTGGCAAGCTCAAACTGGAAGCTTTATCCGGGAGATATCGGATACAACAGCGGACATACTTGGATCGTTCTCGGACAGTGTTCCGATAAGAGTGTTGTGATCCTCCACTGTACACCGAATGCCGGCGTACAGATTTCCGGAACACCGACACCAAGCGGAACTTACGGAAGCCAGGCGATCAAGCTGGCAGAAACTTATATGTCTAGGTATCCTGGAGCCAGCAAATATGACTATCATGAATCCAGTGGTAACTATATCCGAAACGGTGCATACTTCAGATGGAACAGAAGCACTCTTTCCGATCCCAACGGATATCTGAACAAGACAGCCAATCAGATCCTTGCAGATCTGTTCTGATCAGGATGTGCTGAAAGAAATTTGTATGTAACAAATAGCAATAAGAAACGTGAGAGGAGAACCTGAGATAACCCGGGTTCTCCTTTTTTAATGTCAAAATCATTAATAAATGTTACAAAGTTTTAAACTAATTAATAGAAAATCCTTGCAATCCAAATAACACTGTGTTAATATATAAAAAGATTGAAACAAGATATTGCAAAAGTATTACAAAGAAAACCAACGAAGCGGATGGTCAGATCCGCTGTATTAAATTAGAATCAGATTGCGAGGGTGAACAGTCATGAAGAAAAGGATATTATGTCTGACACTGGCGCTCATCATCAGCGGAGCACAGGTAGTCAGCGTAAGCGCAACAAGAGAAGATGAGGCAGCACTTCAGCAGGAGATGGATGCGACCAACGAACAGCTGAATGCGACTTATTCCAGATTGGATGAGCTTTCCTCACAGAAGTCACAGATTGAAGGCGAGATTTCAACTCTTGATGCCAATCTTGTAAACGTGATGGTTTCGATCCAGACACTGGAGGGAGATATCTCCAATAAGGAAGCCGACATTGCATCTACACAGACCAACCTTGAGAAGGCCAAAAATGCCAAGCAGAAACAGTATGAGGCAATGAAGAAACGTATCCAGTATCTCTATGAGAAGGGTGGAGACGATGCATGGTTCCAGATGATGCTGAATGCAGAGAACCTGTCTGACCTTCTTACAAGAGCAGAGTACACACAGAAGACTTATGAGCAGGACCGTAAGAGTCTTGAAAAATATTCCAATACGATCCAGCAGGTGGCAAACCTGGAGGCACAGTACACACAGGAGAAGGCAGAGCTGGAGGGAATGAAGCAGGAATATGAGGCAGAGTCCCAGAACCTGCAGGCACAGCTGGATGAGAAGCGTGCCACATCCGCAGATTATGATAATGAGATCGCCTACGCACAGCAGCAGGCTACAGATTATGCCAACCTTCTTGCAGAGCAGACTGCAGAGCTTCAGAGATTAGAGGCTGAGCGTATTGCAGCAGAGGAAGAGGCAAGACGTCAGGCCGAGGCTGAAGCAGCAGCGAGAGCACAGGCTGAGGCAGAAGAGGAAGCAAGACGCCAGGCAGAGCAGGAAGCACAGCAGGATGAGGCGGACGAGAGCGAAGACGTACAGTACGATGAGGACGGCGACGTGATCGAGAATGCAGATGAGGATACTGCAGAAGATGACACCGAGGATGTGGATGAAGATGCAGACAATGGTGAGAATGATGATGCGTCCGAGGATACTGAGAATACAGAGGATAATGCAGACGCAGATTACGATAACAGCACAGACGCATCTGAAGAAAGTGCAGAGGACACATCTAATGCAGAGGACACATCTAATGCAGAGGACACATCCTCAGCCAGTGACAGTTCTTCTTACAGCAGTGGTTCCGGATCTTCTGTTGTGAATTATGCTACACAGTTTGTGGGGAATCCTTACGTATGGGGTGGAACAAGCCTTACCAATGGTGCAGACTGCTCCGGATTTGTACAGAGTGTCTATGCGAACTTCGGAGTCAGCCTTCCGAGAACCTCCTATGAGCAGCAGAATGCAGGTACAGAAGTATCCTACGCAGATGCACAGCCGGGAGATCTGATCTGCTATGGCGGACACGTGGCTATTTACATGGGTAATGGCCAGATCGTTCATGCATCGAACTCTCAGGACGGGATCAAGATCAGCAATGATGCTACATACAGAACAATTGTATCTGTAAGACGTCTTGTATAATAAGAACGTACAACAGAAAATAAAAATACAGCAGCCCGACAGCAGTTTGTCGGGCTGTTTTTGACGTCGGAAAAAATATTGAAAACCCATGGAACGGAGTGAACAGCAACAAAATATGCTCAAAAATGTATAAATATTGAAAACAGTATTGACATATAATTAACAGGATGTTATTATAATGTCAGTATAATTCCATATTGAACATAGCAAGTGCTGAGGATAGCTGACAGTTATATATTGATTATCAGAAGTCCACAGAAAAGGGAATCAGGTGTGAAACCTGAGCGATCCGGTCACTGAGGAGCGAATCTCATAGTCCATTGTACGTATGTATGAGAAGGAGAGAGGAGTCATGATCCCGGAGCCAGGAAACCTGCTTGTTATGGCGAGGTTAAACTTCCGTGTAAAGTGTAACAACCATTTCAGGGACTCCGCACCCCTGGGACGTTGTCTACTTTTTTACGAGAGTAGGCATTTTTTTATGGAATGCGCCTGTTCATATGAATTATACATGATTAAATGGCAGGCGATACTACTCCGGATACATTCGTTCCCTCCGCGCACTCATGAACGGATTATATTTCTACCCCGGGGTGGCATCGCTACCTCTTTTTTATAGGAAAAAGTTATGTGTGGTTATGTCAGGAGAGGAGAAAAGAGCCATGGAGAAACCATACTGGGAAGGCAAAGAATACTCTTACTTCAGCCACAAAAACTGTGAATATTTTCCGTGCCATAAAGGAGCAGATCCGGAGAACTTCAATTGTCTGTTCTGCTATTGTCCTTTATATCTTAAAAAAAGGTGTCCCGGAAATCCTGTTTATCTTGTGACAGCTAATGGAGAGAAAATAAAAGATTGTTCAGAATGTACTTTTCCGCACAGGGCAGCCAATTACGGCAAAGTGCTTGA
>ERZ772858.3089-NODE-3089-length-10799-cov-5.865786_pt1 | contig 10799 bp, 7 predicted proteins | sample MGYA00512136_ERZ772858 | MGnify/ENA primary metagenome ERZ772858 (study PRJEB29015, sample SAMEA2737726) | human gut metagenome | biome: human gut; feature: human-associated habitat; material: faeces | place: China | collected 2012 ...
GCTATAATAGGTCATAAAGGTATGTTTATGAAGGTCATAAAATACCCTTATGACCTTTTTTGTGGGAACAGAAACCGGAAAGGCGAACATGTAATATGAAACTGAAATCAAAAATCATCATTTCTTTTTGTATTATCATATTTGTTCCGATCGTGCTGATGATGGCGGCACTTTTCAGTTTTCAGCGTATACAGGTGAAGGCGATTGAGCAGACTTATGGAATCAAGGAAAATAATTACAGCTATTTTTCCAATTCCATGCAGCTTTTAAGCCGTTTTACGAAAGAATGTTTCAAGGAACTGAAAGATGCGGCGAAGAATGATCCGGCACGGCTGGAGGATCAGGAATATTTAAATGAACTCAACCAGACATTAGAGGAGAAGAGTTCTTATCTGATTGTGAGAAAGGATAAAGAGTTAATTTATATCGGTGAGGATGCAAGCATTTCGCTGCTGACACAGCTGCCGTCGTATGGGGATACGGTGAAAGATGAGGACGCCGGCACTTACATTGATGGTGACGAACAGGTGCTGATCAAGCAGATCGACTTCCAGTTTCAGGATGGGAGTGACGGAAGTGCCTTTATTGTTACGATCTTAGAGGAGACAGTTCCGGAGGTAAAGAAACTTCTCATTGATGTGCTGATCTCGATCCTGCTGATCCTTGTGCTGACTGCGACGATGCTGACCATCTGGATGTATACCAGCATGATCAATCCGATCAAAAAACTGCAGACGGCGGCACAGAATATCAAGGACGGCAATCTTGATTTTTCAGTGGAATCGGACAGCAGGGATGAGATTGGGGAACTCTGCAGATCGTTTGAGGAGATGCGCCTGCGCTTAAAGGATAATGCGGAGGAAAAGATTGAGGGCGAAAAAGAAAACAAGACGCTCATCAGCAATATTGCACATGATTTAAAGACGCCGATCACGGCAGTAAAAGGGTATGCGGAAGGACTGATGGATGGCGTGGCGGATACACCGGAGAAGCGGGATAAATATATCCGCACGATCTACAATAAGGCAAATGAGATGGATACGCTTTTAAATGAGTTGACATTGTATGCTAAAATTGATACGAACCGTATCCCTTACAATTTCGCAAAGATCAATGTATCGGAATATTTTAATGATTGCGTAGAAGAGATCGGACTTGATCTTGAAACAAAAAATATCAGGCTTGCCTACTTTAATTATGTGGACGAAAATGTTTTGATCATAGCAGATCCGGAGCAGCTTCGTCGTGTGATCCACAATATTATCGGCAATTCCATCAAGTATCTGGATAAACAGCAGGGATTTATCAATATCCGCATCAAGGATGTCGGTGACTTTATCCAGGTGGAGATCGAGGACAACGGAAGAGGTATTTCCGCAAGAGATCTGCCATATATTTTCGACCGGTTTTACCGCGCGGATGCGTCGCGCAACTCGGCAACCGGCGGCAGCGGTATTGGTCTGTCCATTGTAAAGAAGATCATAGAAGACCATGGTGGAAAGATCTGGGCGACCAGCAAAGAGTCCATCGGAACGGTCATGTATTTTGTAATTCGTAAATATCAGGAGGTACCAAATGAGTAAAGTTTTGATTATTGAAGATGAGGTTGCAATCGCAGACCTGGAGAAAGATTATTTAGAACTCAGCGGGTTTGAGGTGGAGACTGAGAATGACGGCGTGGTCGGATTAAAACGTGCGCTCTCCGAAGATTTTGATATGTACATTTTAGATCTGATGCTGCCGGGCATTGACGGCTTTGAGATCTGCAAACAGATCAGAGAGGAAAAAAATACACCAATCCTCATGGTATCTGCCAAAAAAGACGATATCGATAAGATCAGGGGACTGGGACTTGGCGCGGACGATTACATCACAAAGCCGTTCTCACCGAGTGAGCTTGTCGCGAGGGTAAAGGCACACCTTGCCCGCTATGAGCGCCTGATCGGAAGCAACACAGTAGAGAACGACGTGATTGAGATCCGCGGCATCCGTATCGACAAGACAGCAAGACGTGTCTGGGTCAACGGGGAAGAAAAACAGTTTACGACCAAGGAATTTGACCTTTTAACATTCTTAGCAGAGCACCCGAACCATGTGTTCACGAAGGAAGAACTCTTCCGTGAGATCTGGGATATGGAGTCGATCGGAGATATCGCAACTGTGACCGTGCATATCAAAAAGATCCGTGAGAAGATCGAGATGAATACTAATAAACCTCAGTATATAGAGACTATTTGGGGTGTAGGATACCGCTTTAAACTTTAGTTTTTATCCCAAATATTCTCCGACTATTTGGGGTGTAGGATACCGTTTTAAACTTTAGTTTTTATCCCAAATATTCTCCGACTATTTGGGGTGTAGGATATACATTTAAACTGTAAAGGTTTTTTATTTTGCATGTATCAGAGAAAAGAAAAATGGCGCGGAAGTCAGAAAATGGCTTCCGCGCCTTATTGCCAGTACATCGTTTTCAAAGAAGTAATATGAATTTGATGAAAGTACAGATCAGAAACGGAAGATATTTCTTATATGGCTCGTCCATAAATCTTTTCATCCAGAATCCTGCCCCAAATGAAATCAAGAGCATCACAAACATGATCAGAACCAGAATTCCGATCTTTCCACTGTACTCTGCTGTTGCCAGTGCATGAAAAATTGCCACAGGAAGCATAATATTTGTTACCAGTGTTTTCATGTTATTGACACCACTCTGATCTAAAAGTTTCCATTTTCTGCACAGGATTCCAAGAATGATCATCGCCAGTACAGGCAAAACAATCTCCAAAACTTCCATCCCTCTGTCTTCCTCTCCATTGTCTTTAATCTTTTGTTTTTATCTGTTTCTGTGCATCTGCAAAATCTCCATCATCACTTCATATACCGCCATATTCTCTCTCACCACCAGAGCCAGGCTCTCTTTCGCCTGATTCAAAAGATGAAAAAGTTTTCGTACACTGGAATATTTTTCCGCAGAGCACCTGGATCTTAAATATCCTTTTTCGTCGTAATAATACTGTTCATCCAGCAATACAACGATCTTCTCCGCATCTCTCACTGCCTGGATACCAAGCTGTCCAGAACCCTCTGGCATCCGCTGCTGATACCCCTGTCCCGCAAAATCATTCAGAAAATTTTCCACCTCGCGGTCATTATTGGCATACACCACTGCAATATGCGGATACCATCTGGGGCTTCTTTTTTCCGGCAGGTGCATCATGTTCTGGATAAAAGAGGAAAGTTCCGCATTGGTACGGATCCGGTTTGTCAGATGGAATTTCTGGATCTCCGGCAGATTTCCCAGGCTTTCCACAATGCTACGATCCATCTCTTCCGGTGAGATCACATCCTCGGAATCACTGGAAAAGATCACGGGCTGGTGATTAACTGCATTTAGAAGAATGTCAAGTTTTGGAGCGGAAAGCAGATGAGCTTCATCTACCAGGATGGCGCTGTAGGAATCAAAGCTGACTGGTTCCCTTTCATTAGCAAGCTCTTTGTCGGTGAGAAAATCATCGAATAGAGAAAATTGAAAAACAGTAAGCGGGAGTGCTGGAATTGGCAGACAGGCAAGACTAAGGATCTTGTGGGTGTATGCTCGTGTGGGTTCAAGTCCCATCTCCCGCAGTAAGCAGAAGTGGCGGAATTGGCAGACGCGCACGGTTCAGGTCCGTGTGATGGCAACATCATGAGGGTTCAAGTCCCTTCTTCTGCATGATCGATAGCCCGGTACAGAGATGTGCCGGGTTTTGTTTTGTTAAAAAAATAGATAGAATATGATGCTGGGATTTGCCATATAAGCATAAACTGTAAAATGAGTGAATTAGTGAATGGCAAGAGCCAGAAAAAAGAAAACCTTTTAAACTTATCTTTGGATGCGACAGAAGCGGAACGGGAAAAGTCCCCGGCACTTCAGATGGGATACGACCAGAATACGAAACGCTGGGAATTAATCATTCAATATAATGGAACTGTGGAAAAGTTGCAGGAACAGCTGCCGCAGGCGGAAATTTATCCACTTTCCGGCGGCTACGCGATTGTGCGGCTCCCTGAATCGCAGGTGGATGATCTGGCAGGATTATCACAGGTTGAGTATATAGAAAAGCCGAAGCGTCTTTATTTTGAGGTGAACCGGGCGATTCGTGATACCTGTATTGCGCCGGTGCAGAGCGGAAATCAAGTCTCTCAAAACGTGTATGGCAGAGATGCTGATTTAAGTGGTCGCGGCACATTGACTGCCATCATCGATTCCGGAATCGATTATTTCCATCCGGACTTTCGAAACGCAGATGGAACGACGCGCATCGCCGCACTCTGGGATCAGGAGCAGAACCGGATTTATACGCGGGAGGAGCTCAACCGGGCATTGGAGGCGGGCAGCCGGGAACGCGCTTACGAGATCGTCCAGTCGCGGGATGTGAGCGGGCACGGGACGTCAGTTGCGGCGATTGCAGCCGGAAATGGCTGGGAGGGCGGCGGACACTACCGGGGAGTAGCCTGGGAGAGTGAACTTCTGGTCGTGAAGCTTGGAACGCCGCTTGCGGATTCATTTCCCAGGACAACAGAGCTGATGCGGGCGTTGGACTATGTGGTGGGAATCGCACAGGAATGGCGGATGCCGGTGGCGGTGAATCTGAGCTTTGGAAATACATACGGTTCGCATGACGGAACCAGCCTGCTGGAGACGTATCTAAATTCGATGGCAGAGCGGGGGCGGACTTCCATCATCGTGGGAACCGGAAATGAAGGATACAGCATGGGACACCGGGCGGGATTTCTGCAGATGGGACGTCCGGTGGAGATAGAGCTTGCAGTGGGGGAATATCAGACGGGCTTCGGTGTGCAGCTATGGAAATTGTATCAGGACCGGTTTTCAGTAGAAATTTTCAGCCCGGGCGGCAGCAGCACCGGGGTGATCCGGGAATCATTGGGAGCACAACGGCTTTCCTATGAGACGGAAGAGATTCTTCTATATTATGGGATGCCGAGTCCATACAGTCAGGCGCAGGAGATTTATCTGGATTTGATTCCAAAAGGAAGCTACATTCAGGACGGGCTCTGGAAAATCCGTCTGATTCCAGAAGAAATACGGGATGGTCAGTATGATCTGTGGCTGCCAGCGGGCATGGCACTGAACAGAGAAACACGTTTTTTGGCGGCATCGCCGGACACGACGCTGACAATCCCATCGACCGCCAGCCGGGCGATTTCGGTTGGGGCGTACGATGACGCCACGCAGGCGTATGCAGATTTTTCCGGTCGTGGATTTTCAAGATTGGGGCATCCGATCAAACCAGAGCTGGCGGCACCTGGTGTAAATATCATCACCGCCCGCGCAGGCGGCGGATATGAGGCGGTGACAGGAACTTCCTTTGCCGCTCCATTTGTGACCGGATCGGCGGCTCTGATGATGCAATGGGGGATTGTAAATGGGAACGATCCCTATCTGTATGGGGAGAAGCTGAAAGCATATCTCATCCGCGGGGCGCGGAGTCTGCCTGGGGAGACGGTATATCCGAATGAGAGGGTGGGGTATGGGGCATTGTGTCTGGAGCGAAGTTTCCCGTTGTAAAAACAATAGGAAGTGCAAGGTGCACAAAAAACAATAAATGAAATTGTAAATTATATTTAAAGTGTTAATTGAATTTTCCGCTCAAAAGAGTATAATTTACATGATATAAAATGCAATGAGCATGGAAAGACATAAAAGAACGGAAATACAGAGAGTCACTGGATGGATCGGGAAAGCTGTTGGGATAGAAAATTCGCCTTTGTTATCCGACTGGATAGCAGAGGCGTTTTTTTATAAATAAACAAAGGAAAGAGGTTTAACTATGAGTGGAGTAATGATGATGATAATCGCCATCGTTGTTCTGGGAGGAGCATACCTCCTGTACGGGCGTTATCTCCAGAATAAGTGGGGCATCGATCCGAATGCCAAAACTCCGGCATATGAGATGGAGGACGGTGTCGATTATGTACCGGCTGATACAAACGTTGTGTTTGGTCATCAGTTCGCGTCGATCGCCGGTGCGGGTCCGATCAATGGTCCGATCCAGGCGGCAATTTTTGGATGGCTTCCGGTCCTGCTTTGGATTTTAATCGGCGGCGTATTTTTCGGCGCCGTTCAGGATTTTGCATCCATGTATGCGTCTGTCAAAAATAAGGGACGTACAATCGGATACATCATCGAAGAGTACATTGGAAAATTAGGAAAGAAATTATTTCTTTTATTCTGCTGGCTGTTCTGTATTCTGGTTGTCGCAGCGTTTGCAGACGTTGTAGCGGGAACATTTAAGGGATTTACGGTCGATGAGGCAGGTGCTGTCACAAAGATAGCGGCAAATGGAGCCGTTGCAACTACTTCTATGTTATTTATCATCGAGGCAGTTGCACTTGGATATTTCCTCAAATATACCAAATTCAACAAATGGATCAACACAGCCGTCGCTATCTTATTACTGGTGGCAGCGATCGCGCTGGGACTGAATTTCCCGGTCTATGTCGATCTTGGAACCTGGCATATTATTATCTTTGTGTACATTCTGATTGCCAGTGTCGCTCCGGTATGGGCGCTGCTTCAGCCGCGTGATTATCTGAACAGCTATCTGCTGATCTTTATGATCGTCGGTGCAGTTATCGGTGTATTTGTGGCCAATCCGGCATGTAATTTGAAACCGTTTACAAGCTTTAATGTAAATGGACAGTATATGTTCCCGATTTTATTTGTAACGATTGCCTGTGGCGCAGTTTCCGGTTTCCATTCTCTGGTATCTTCCGGTACTGCATCTAAACAGATCAAAAATGAAAAGAACATGCTTCCGGTTTCGTTTGGCGCAATGCTGATGGAGAGTATGCTTGCTATCATCGCACTGATTGCAGTTGCTTCCTTTGCAGATGGCGAGGCAGCAGCACAGGGACTTACCACCCAGCCGCAGATTTTTGCAGGCGCGATCGCAAACTTTCTTTCCGTAGTTGGTCTGCCGCATTCGCTTGTATTTACATTAATCAACCTGGCGGTATCTGCATTTGCACTGACTTCCCTGGATTCGGTTGCCCGGGTAGGACGTCTGTCGTTCCAGGAATTTTTCATGGATTCGGACACAGACGAGGAAAATATGAGCCCGTTTGTAAAAGTAGTAACCAATAAATATTTTGCAACCATCATCACACTGGTACTCGCGTACCTGCTTACCAAGGTCGGCTATGCAGAGATCTGGCCGTTATTCGGTTCTGCAAACCAGCTGTTATCGGTACTTGCTCTTGTAGCTTGTGCAGTATTCTTAAAGAAAACCAAGCGTCAGGGCTGGATGCTCTGGGTGCCGATGCTGTTCATGATGGCAGTTACCTTTACTGCACTGAGCATGACCATCATAAAGCTCACAAACGCATTTATGACGAGCGGTCTGGATCTGGGAAATACACTGCAGCTTGTATTTGCAGTGCTGCTGTTAATCCTGGGTGTATTAGTAGCAATTCAGGGTATCAAGAAACTGCTTGAAAAAGCGGATAAGTAAAAATAATAAGTGAAAATAAAATGTAGATGAGGTCCATCAGGGACAGCCGTTACGTTTTGTATGTATGATAGCAAAGAGAGGATGTCTGTATTCAAAAGAACAGATGTCTTCTCTTTTTCATTCTAAGCCCCTTTGTTCAATAGATGGAAATAAGTAGTCATAATTCCCCTTCTTTCCACATAAAATAAAAAAAGAAAATAGAAAAAGATCAAAAATCCATGGAAAACCTCTGTCCCAAATTACAAAAATATGATATTATTATAAGATAATGGGCGAACTTTCGAATTTATTCCGTAAATTATTCTGAATAAAGGTGGGATCTGGATGAATATCAGAGAAACGATCGAAAAATGGGAACAGGAAACCCTGAGTCCGTATGCGTCGCTGAGTGCGAATACACGGGGACGGGAGCGGAAAGAACCGCTCTGCGACATCCGGCCAGAGTATCAGCGCGATCGCGACCGTATTCTGCACAGCAAATCGTTCCGGCGTCTGAAACAGAAAACGCAGGTTTTTCTGGCGCCGGAGGGCGACCATTACCGGACGCGCCTGACGCACACGCTGGAAGTATCGCAGATAGCGCGCACGATCGCGAAAGCGCTGCGGCTGAATGAGTCTCTGGCGGAGGCGATCGCGCTGGGGCACGATCTGGGACATACGCCGTTTGGTCATTCGGGGGAGGCGGTGCTCAACCGGCTCTGCAGCGAGGGGTTCGCGCATTATCAGCAGAGTGTCCGTATTGTGGAGGTGCTGGAGCAGAAGGGGCAGGGGCTGAACCTGACCTGGGAGGTTCGCAACGGGATCCTGAACCACCGGACGAGCGGTCATCCGGCGACGCTGGAAGGGAATGTTGTGCGGCTTTCAGATAAAATTGCCTACATAAACCATGATATAGATGATGCGATCCGGGGAAAGATCATGAAGGAAGAGGATTTGCCGCGGGAGTACACGGACATTCTGGGAAACAGTGTGCATGAGCGGCTGAATATCATGATCCACGACATCATCGAGCACAGCCAGGACAAGCCGGAGGTGGCGATGTCACCGGAACGCGAGGAGGCGATGCACGGGCTGCGCCGCTGGATGTTTGACCATGTCTACCATGACGGGATTGCGAAAGCGGAGGAAGGGCGCGCACAGCAGATGATCGAGATGCTGTATGGATATTATATGGCGCATCCGGAGGAACTTCCGGAAGAATCCCACCGGATTATGGAGATGAGAAATGAGACGAAAGAGCGCGCGGTATGCGATTATATCGCGGGTATGACAGATATTTACGCGATTGACCGGTTTAAGGAATTGTTTATTCCGAAAGCCTGGAGCGTATAAGGAGGAAGAAATGTATTATCCGGAAGAGGTAATCGAGGAAGTCAGAATGCGTAGCGACATTGTGGATGTGATTTCCGGATACGTGAAGCTGCAGAAGAAGGGAAGCAACCTGTTTGGACTCTGCCCGTTTCATCATGAGAAATCGCCATCCTTTTCGGTGTCACCGTCCAAGCAGATGTACCACTGCTTTGGCTGCGGTGTCAGCGGCAATGTGATTACGTTTGTGATGGAATATGAAAATTATTCATTCCGCGAGGCGGTTGAGATGCTGGCGGACCGTTCGGGCGTGAAACTGCCGAAGATGGAATATTCTAAAGAGGCAAAGGCGAAGGCGGACCGCAAGGCGGCGCTTCTGGAGATCAATAAGCTGGCAGCCAATTATTTTTATTACCAGCTCAAGCAGCCGCAGGGAAAGATAGGATATGATTATCTGGTAAAGCGGAAGCTGACGGATGAGACGATCCGGCGGTTCGGACTGGGATTTTCCAATAAAATCAGCGACGATCTGTACCGGTATCTGAAAAGCAAGGGCTATGAGGACGAGCTTTTAAAGGATACGGGGCTGGTGACGATCGAGGAGCGCGGCGCCAGGGACAAGTTCTGGAACCGTGTTATGTTTCCGATCATGGATGTCAACAGCCGGGTGATCGGGTTTGGCGGACGTGTCCTCGGGGACGGGGAACCGAAATACTTAAACTCACCGGAGACGATGCTGTTTGACAAAAGCCGGAATCTATACGGACTTAATTACGCGCGTACTTCGAGAAAGAAATATATGATGCTCTGCGAGGGCTACATGGATGTGATTTCCATGCATCAGGCGGGTTATACGAACGCGGTCGCATCGCTGGGAACGGCGCTGACCGAGCAGCATGCGGCGCTTCTGAAGCGGTATACGGATCAGGTCATTCTGACCTACGACAGCGATGGCGCGGGCGTCAAAGCGGCGCTGCGGGCGATTCCGATCCTCAAGCGGGCAGGAATTTCAACCAAGGTATTGAATATGCGTCCGTATAAGGATCCAGATGAATTTATGAAAAACCTGGGAGCAGAGGAGTTTGAAAAGCGGATCGGGACGGCTAGAAACAGCTTTCTCTATGAGATCGATGTGCTGAAAGCCGGTTTTGATATGGAAGATCCGGAGCAGAAGACGGCATTTTACAATCAGACGGCGCGCAAGCTGCTTGAATTTGGCGAGGCGCTGGAGCGGGATAATTATATACAGGCGGTTTCGCGGGAATACTTTATCAATTATGAAGATCTGCGGCGGCTGGTCAACCAGCTCGGAAGCCGGTATGGCGTCGGGGAGACGGCAGCAGGCGGATATGCGGGTCGCTATGGGGATTCATATAGAACCGGAAATACGACTGGTGCGGTACAAAACAGGGAGGTAGGCGGAAGCGTCGGCAGTGCCGGGGCAATGGCGGAAAACCGCGGTGCTGGAAATGCAGAGTTTCCGGGAAATGCGGGACCGGCGGTGAGACCGGTGGGCAGGAAGAAGGAGAAGGACGAGGGCATCCGCCGTTCAGAACGCCTGCTTCTTACATGGCTGATTGAAGAACCATCGCTGTATGCCCGGATCAAGGACATCATCGGACCGGAGGATTTTGTAAAACCACTTTATAAAGAAGCGGCAAAAGCTGTATTTGAGGGTCTGGAAGCTGGAAATGTCAATCCGGCGGCGATTTTGAACCGCTTTATCGACGACGAGGGCAATTATAAAGAAGTCGCGGCGCTTTTCAATGCAAGTCTGGAAGAATCCTTAAACAATGAGGAGCAGAAAAAGGCATTTGCGGAGACGGTGCGCCGGATCAAGAAGAACAGCCTCGACGATCAGATCCGGCGGGCGTCGGATTTGAATGAGCTGCAGCGGCTCATACGGGAACAGGCGGGATTGTCTTCGCTCGTAATCACGTTGGAGGGATTGCGGATTGGGAAAAATTGGGTTACTGT
>ERZ772858.3103-NODE-3103-length-10753-cov-8.098149_pt1 | contig 10753 bp, 9 predicted proteins | sample MGYA00512136_ERZ772858 | MGnify/ENA primary metagenome ERZ772858 (study PRJEB29015, sample SAMEA2737726) | human gut metagenome | biome: human gut; feature: human-associated habitat; material: faeces | place: China | collected 2012 ...
GCACCGAAAGGTGCTCTGCACTCTGGCATTTTTCTTTCTCAGCTTCCCAGCTGCTTCAGGATATTGGCGATCTCATCGTTGGAGTAGCCCTCCTTCAGCAGTTCGCTGCGGATGGCCGTGTCGCTCCTGCCCTGCCGGTAGAGGCGGGCTGCGCTGTAAGGTACGATGGTGCCGCCTCCGGACGACAGCACCGACCCGCTGCCCGAGCCTCCCGAACTGCCCGCACTCTTTGCCCCGGCGTTTGCCGCAGCCTGCTGGGCGCTCTGGGCTGCCTTGGACTGCTTGAGCGCCCATTCGCCCTTGGCGATATTCAGCTTTTCGCTGGTCACATTGTTGTTGAACTCCTGCTGGCGCAGGGTGTCCTGATACTGCCGCTCCGCCTGCTCGTTCTTGTACTTCTGCTGGGCAAGGCTGTCCTGCCGCTGGGTCTCCTGCATCTGTTGGTCCCACGCAGCGTCAGCACGCTCGGCCGCGTAGGCGCGGTCTTTGGCATACATATTATACCCGGTGTTGGCCAGTGTACCCACCAGCGAGCCGATGCCAGTGGTTCCGGTGATGGCCAGCTGCACCGCGTCGCCGATAACGCCCAGAATGCTCAGCACATTATTGAACGTCTGCTGGCGCTTGGCGATGGCCTGCTGCTCCTGATTGGAATAGTAGCCGTACAGGGTGTTCAGCCGGCCCAGATAGTCCTGATAGCGACCATAGTCCTGCTCGTAGGCAGCATTGTAGGCGCTGCCCTTCCGGTCGAGCTGACTGTAATAGTCCGACAGCTCCGCGTTATACTGCGCCTGTGCGTTCTGCTCCTGCGTGTTGAGCTGGTCGATTCGGGTCACGACATCGTCGCCCTCACTATTGTAGGTGTCCAACGCCAGCCGGTAGAGGGACGGCAGGGCGTCGTTCAGCGCGCCCATCTGCTGCTGGTACGCCTGCTGGGCCACACTGGCCGCATAGCTGGAGCCGTAGCCGCCGGTGAGGGCCGCAGCCTGTGCGGCGGCGTCCGCGCTGGCGTTGCGGGCGTTCTGGGTGTACTGCTGGGCATACTGGCGGTAGAGCGGGTCCTGTGCATAGCTGTACTGGAAGCTGTTCCGCTCCAGCAGCTGACCGATGAGGTCTTCGATGCGGCCCTGATAGGTGCTCTCATACTTGCCCGGACGGTTCTGCTGCCAGTTTTTCAGGTCCGCTGCTGCGTTGGTGACGCTCTGACCGGGGACGTACTCCGCATTTGCCAGTGCATTCTCCACCTCTTTGCTGCTGTTCAGTCCCGCCGTGCTGTAGGAGGGCTGGACTGCAGGCTGGGCAGTCACATCTTCCAGCAGCTGCTGTTCTTTCTTTTTCTCGGTGCTCATAAATTCTCCTTTCTCACTGGATGCTGTTCAGCCGGGCGCGCAGCGGCTCCGACATATTTTCCACGTCCAGATTGCAGAGCACATATTGTAATTGCTCCTGCATCTGGTATAAGTAGTTGCGGATGGCGCGGGCATCCTCCGCGTCCATGTTCTCGCTCAGATGGGGCAGTCCGATCTTCGAAAGTCCCGTGACACTTGCCATGTTCAGTTCACCTCCTGTGCCAGAATGCCGCCCTTCGCGGCGGCGCTCGTCCGGGTCAGGCTGCGCAGGGTGAGCTGACCTCTGCCCTTCAGCCGGAACCGCAGGCTCCCGCACCGCCTCGGCACAAACGGAACATCGAAGCAGCGCCGCCCGTCGGCGGTCAGCTGGGCCAGTGTCTCCCACGCTCCGCTGTCGTAACTCACAGCCACCTCGATGCGGCTCTTCACCTCGGCCTCGAGCCGGAGCGTCAGCCGGGAGAGATACAGCTCTTCCGGGCTGTCCAGCCCGATGTTCCCGCTGACGAGCTCGAAGCTCACGCCGTCCTCGATGCCGCCCGCCTGCTGCCAGTTCTCCTCCCGGTCCGCATCTGCGGCCCAGATGGCCTTTCCGTCCCAGAGATAGAGCTGCCCGCCGCTTCCGGCCATCTCGTAGGAGCAGACATCTTCCTCCTGCCAGAGCCCCCGTTCGGTGTCGTAGACCAGCAGCCGCACGGCCTGGGCTTCGCCGCTGCCCCGCACGAGGTGCAGATAATACCGCCCGTCCAGCGCGCCGCCCAGCGCCGACTTCACGTTCCGCAGCCGGGCCGGGTCGAGGGCCGTCGAGACTTTGGTGGGGATGCTGCCGTCCCAGGCCATCACGCCGTCGGGCGAGAGATAATAAAGCGTCTCGTTGATGACGCAGAGGCTCCGGGCAGCGCCCTTTGCCACGCCCCGGCAGCGCAGGCTGCTGAGCTGGAAATCCGAGGGCTTGGAGCCGTAAAGCTTGTGAAGGGTGTTTTCCTTGAAGAAAAGCGCATATCCCATACAGGTAGCCGCGCCGGTAAATGCCCCGTCGCTGCCCACGGTCACGGCATAGCTGTCGGCGGCAATGCCCCGGTAGGAAAACCAGTTGGTGGGGTCACCCAGCTTGCAGGCGTAGATGACGTTCTCCTTGTTGGAGCATCCCCACACCCGGTTGTCGCACTCGGTCAGGTAGTCCATGTCCGGCACCCGGCGTTCCAGCTCCACCACCTCTGCCGAGACGAACTCCCGGCTGACGCTGCCGTCCAGACTCACCCATCTTACCGCTGCGCCGGTGCGAGTCAGACGGCCATAGAACCACTCGCCGCCCGGGTCGGCCTTGACGCGCAGAGCATCTGTGCCGGCGTCGTAGACGATGCGGTCGCCGTCCAGCTCGTTCCACTGCCCGGCCTGTTCCGCTGCAGAGCCGGTGAGGGTCACGGTGTCCTCTGCCGCAAAGTCTGTCCCCACCCCCTTTGCCGAGATGCGGCAGTAGTCCAGCACCACCGCCGACCAGTTGCCGGACGCCTCACTATATACTTCCAGCGTGCTCTCGCTGCTCCATGGCTTTTCCGGGTCTTCCACCCGCAGGAAAAGCTGACCGTCCGTCGGCTTGTCGGGTTCAGCAGGGCCGCAGCCACTCACCTCGTAGACCTTGCCCTCCGCGTCGCAGGGTGCAAACTCCACGCTGGTATTTTTGCCCGACCACACCGCGCCCAGAGCGCTCACCTTCCGGCTGGCAGTGTCGAAAGCCAGCTTGTCCGGGAAGATCAGGATCTTCGTTCCGATGCCCACCAGCGTTTTCTTGCTGTTCTCCACGGCGTCTTTCAGGGTCACTTCCATCTCATCCGTGTCATCCGGCGTGTAGACGAGGTCTCTGCCGCAGACGGTCAACAGGCCGTTCAGGTGATACATCCCGTTCAGGTCTGCTTCCTCCCGCAGCTTCCGCCGGGGCAGACGGGTGCTCAGGGCCGGGAAATTCCGGGCCGAAAAGTTGATGCCCGCGCTGTACTCTGCCTCGGTGCAGCTGTACGTCTCGTTCAGCCCGCCGAACACCCGCAGCATGTTCCGGGTGTTTTTCAGGCCGTTCCGGTTCGAAAGTATCATCTTTCTCCCTCCTTACCAACGCCAGCTGCAGCCCCGGGTGGGCAGATTCTTCCGCCGCAGCCACGCGGCCAGTTCGGCTAAGATGCTGTTGTACTGAGCCTGCTCACCGGCGTACCGGTCGTTCTCGCCCAGCGCGGCGTCCGTCATGGCGCACAGATAGTGCGGGTACAGGCTGTCGAAGGGCGGCGGCACCAGCAGCACGTCGTCATCCCGCAGACCGTTGTCCCACGCAATGTCCGCGCCCACGCCCTCCCGGCTGTCGGCGCTGCTGGGCCGGAAAAATTTCTCCCGCAGCATCCCGTCCACCTCGCACAGCCAGCGCTGCCGGGTGCGGGCCGCGACACGGCTGCCCGGGCGCAGCTCTTCGGCTCGCTCCATCGCTTCTCCTACCGTCATAAAAAGCCTCCTTTCGCTTTTTCCAAAAAGGCCCGGCAGAAGCGGCCTTCTCCGCCGTTTCTGCCGGGCCGCGTTGTCTTATTTTACTGGGCCGCAGTCTCTGCCGCAGCGATGCGGGCGGCGGTGTACTCGTCCTGCTGCTGGCTGTGTTCCAGCACCTCGGCCACCTCAGGCGGCACTTCCACCTCCACGCCCCGGCGGATCTTGTAGTTCACGCCGTTGACGCTCACGAACAGATCGCCCTTGTACCGGCTGTTGTCCTTGAACAGCCGGATGCGGACATTCTTCTTTTCTGCCATAGCTTCTCCTTTCCGGCTGGCTCAGTTTGCCGCCGCAGTGGTGGAATAGCTGGACACGCTCTCGATGCGCACCATGTACTGCTCCACCAGACGCTCGGCGGCGCGCATACCCTTCCAGCCCACAGAGGCGCGCTGGTTCAGCGGGTCGTCGCCGTAGCCCAGCTGCTTGACGATGTGTTCCAGACCGCCGCCCTCCAGCTCGGTCACGCCGTAGGCGTGGGCACCCAGCACCAGCGTACCGAACACCGCAAGACCCGTCGGGCAGGTGTCGTCCTTCCAGATTTTGGCCTCGCTGGTCTCGATAAATCGGATGTTGCCCAGCTTGCCGATCTCGCCGCGGAACATGGTGTCGGGGTCGGCGTACTTGTGCACCTCCATGAACTCCTTGCAGGTCTTGAGGTCATAGGCCGCATAGGGGTGGATGATGGCAACGTAGCTGTCACCGATGGGGTCGGCGTTCATTGCGCCCAGCTGCGCCGCTGCCTGAAAGAACAGCTTCGGGGTCAGGGTGCAGCTCTTGTCCAGCGCCTTGCGGCTGGTAACGGCGGTCTCGGTGCCATCTGCGCCAAGCTTGGGGGCGTAGATGACATTGGTGCCGCCCGCCAGCACATCGCGGGTGATACTGTCCATGGTGCGGCCGGCCTGACTTGCCAGCACGCGGGTGGCCTGCACAACGTTGTTGTCGATGGCGGTCATCTGCAGCACATCAGTCAGCGGGGTCCAGCCGCCGTACTGGTGCAGGTCGCTGGTGATACTGGTCACGTTCAGGGCCTGACCATTGGGGGTAACGCCCTCGGTCAGCGGGGTGCTGGCCTTGGGCAGGCTGTCGTACTTGCGGAACTCGATGGTCTTGCCGCCGTTCTGGGGCACCGGGTAGTAATCCGCGAACTGGTCATGCACCAGACGCGGCTCTGCCTGGTCGATGAGACGCTTCTCATAGAAGGTCTTCATCTCCTTGGACATGGTGGCCGTGGTGTTCTGCAGGTTGTCGGCAAACAGCTGGATGTTGAAGTTCATCATACGTTTTTCCTTTCTCTTGTCGGGTTTACAGTTCGATCTGAGCACCGTGCAGCACACGGCGCTCCAAGGCTTCGCGCTGGGCGCGGGTCATGCTGGCCACATCCGAGTGCACCGTGGCTGCACCACCGGGGCGGATGCCGTTTTCTGCGGGGCGGGCGGCCCTCTGCTGGATGCGCTGCACCACGCCCTGCTCCACGGCCTGTGCCGCACGGTGCAGGCTCTCGTCGTAGTGGGCCAGACGGTAGGCGTCCTGCATCCGCATGCCGGGCAGCTGCATCAGGCGGCGCATCTCCGGGTTCTTCAGCTCCTCCTGCAGGCGGAACTCCGGCTGGCTGCGGCGCAGGTCGGCTTCCTCAGCCGCCCAGCGGGCATGCAGCTCCCGCACCGCGTTTCGGGCCTGCAGCGGCAGGGGCGGCACCGCCGGGCGGGGCAGCTCCGGCTGGGGTGTCTCCGGTTCGGTCGGCTCCGGATCCGGTTTTGCTTCCGGCACCGGCTGCGCAGTTTTCTCCCCCGGTTCCATCGTCCCGGAGGCAACGGCCTGCCGGGCCTGTGCCGGGCTCAGGGCCGGGGCCGCAGGTGCTGCCTCTTCTGCAAACATCTGCAGGTCCATCATGCTCTGTTCGCCCCGGCGGCTCACATCCGCAAAGCGGATATTGTCCGGGTAGCGCTCGGCCAGCAGGGTGAACCCCGCCTTGGCCAGCTCAAAGGCACCCTGCACCCATGCGGCACAGGGTGCGTCGGCCTGCACGGCCAGACGCGGCCCGTCCGGTTCCTCCCAGGCGTCGGCATGGGCATTTTCTTCCCCGGCCAGCAGGTACACCAGTGCCTGCATCAGGGTGCTTGCCCCGGCGCACACGATGTCCTGCCCGGCAGGGGCAAAGCCTGCATGTCCGGCAGCCTCCAGTCGGCAGCTCAGGCCCTCGGGGCCATCCAGCTCGCTGTAACATACTTTCATCATTCTTGTTTCACCTCCTTACAGTTTCACGTTCATGGCGCGGGCCGCAGCGGCCACCGGCAGACTGCCGGGCAGCACCGCACCACCGGTGCCGGTCTGCGGCGGGACCGCCTGCTGCAGCTGCGCCAGCTTCTGGGCCAGTGTGCCGTTCTGCCGCACCCGCTGGCGCACTTTCTCGATGCCCTCAAAGTCCATCATTTCCAGCGCCGCCAAGGCCGCGTCGGCATTGGCGGGGTCGAAAAAGCCCAGCTGATAGCACTCCTTTGCCGTCTCGTTCTGGCTCAGGCGGCTGAAGGTGCTCTTCTTGGCCGCGCTGACCACGATGTCAAAAATAGGCTCCCGGCTGCCCAGCTCCACGCCGCCCACCTCGCGCACCGGCTGCGGGCGCAGGGCTGCCGCCGAGAAGGGCAAAAACTGGTTCTCACCGCTGGGCCCCACGATGCGGAAGATGCGCTGTTCATCATAGAACTGCCGCATCAGCTCGATCATCAGGCAGCACTGGCGGGAGAAGGCCCGGTAGGCGCTCTTGAGCATATCACGGCTCAGTTTGCTTCCGGCTTCCTGCAGGGCCGCAATGGCACTGGCTGCCGTCACACCGCCGGTGGTGCCGCCCTGGGTCATGTCGCGGTTGCCGCTGATCTCCTTCAGCTCCTCGATGCGGCTCTGACGGTAGCTCAGACTGCTGCCCTGCAGACCGGCCGTCTGCAGCGGGCGGAAGCTGTCGTCGTTCAGACGGCCCACCACATGCACGATGTCCCGGCTCAGGTCGGCCAGCTCTTCTTCGTTGACCCCGGCGGTGTCGCTGAGCACATAGCGCTGCCGGGCCGACAGCAGCACGTTTTCGTCCATGGCATGGTTCATCTGGTCGATGGCGGTCTGGCAATCCTTCATCACGTCGATGTAGCCAAAACCCGCCGGGCTGTCCTCTTCCATGAACAGCGGATCGAATACGAAGGGGTACTGCCCGTGGTCGTACAGGCCCCGCTGTGCCAGTGCCGGGTCGTTCTGGCTGGCGTACAGCACCACCCCGTTGCAGAACTTGCAGTAGTGCAGCACCATGCGGCCGCTTTCGTCCGGGCGCTTATAGTACCAGTCCACCACCACACTGCGGGAAGCGGTGTCCGCGCCGTCCTCGTGGATGTAGCGGGGCACATCCAGCACCCCGGCGGTGTGGCCTGCCAGCTGCGGGTAGCGGGCCGTGAGCTGTGCGGTGTCCTCCAGGCTCAGGCTGAAAAAATCCGGTGAGTCCTGGATGTCCGCTACGCCCGGCTCCCAGTAGAGCATCAGCAGGTTCATGGCCCGCACCGCAATATCCCCCACGCCGCCCCGGGCTGCCGGGTCCCAGAACACACCGGTGACCCCGGTGCCCTGCTTGAGCTTGCGCCACCAGCAGTCGCTGTACACCTGCTCGTAATCTGCCTGTTCCAGCACCACCGGCAGCACGCTGGAAAGAGCCCGCGCGGTTGCCTCATCGTCCGCTGCACGGGGCAGCACATTGGGTTCCGGGTAGTTGTCCATGGCATCGGCGTGCTTGTTGGCGATGCTGTTGAACAGCCATCCACTGCTGGGCTGCGCCTTGCCGGGCATCATGGGGTTCTGGTAGTTCTTCCAGTGCCCCATGCGGAACCACAGTTCGTTGTCCACCAGGCGCCTGTCCAGTGCCGCTTTGCCGGCCTTGTAACGCTGTAGGGTCTGTGTGGCCGCAGCCACCTCCGCCGCACCCACCGGCATCGCTTCGTTCTGATAATCGTCCATCGTTCTTCTCCTTCAGATCCTGTAAAATCTTGCCTGCCGGTGCAGGTCCAGCGGGTCATCCGGCGGCGGCAGGGCCGTGCGCCGGGCCGGCGGGCTGATGGGGTTTTCCATCAGCACATACCGGCACTCATCATAAATGTGATCCTCCTGCCGGGTGTCGATATCCTCCACGTTGCTCTCGTCGTACACGAGGTTCGGCAGCGTGCGGATGAAGTGTTTGCAGGTATTGAACACCTGCAGCATCGGGCGGCCGTCGGCGTCAAAGTTGAGCCGGTAGTGGAACTGCATCTTTCCCGCAAGGCGGGTGTGGTCGCCTGGCTTCCAGTGCAGGAAGTTGGGGCTCCGCTCCATCATGGCTGCGATGCTCTCGCCCCGGCTCTCATCAAAGATGGCCGGGTCGGCAACGCCATGGATCACCCGCCCCCGCAGCACGGGGTCGTTCTGCTCCGCCTCCCGGATGCGCCGGGCCTGTTCCACCGGGTCAATGCGCAGGCCCTCGTTGGGGCGGCCGGTGCAGCCGTACAGCTCCTTGATGCGGTAGAGCCGCCCCTCTTCATCGGCCGCATACCACCCCACCGAGAACGGCTTGGAAAACCCGAAGTCGAACCCCCGGTAGATCTGCCAGTGCTTCGGGATGGCAAACGGGACAATGACGTGGGTCCAGCGCTGATCCTGATAGTGGGCCGGGTCGTTGCGCCACTCGGTGAACACCTGGCCGGAAAAGCTGTCCCAGCTGCCATAGAGCAGCGCCTGCTTTTCCGCTTCCGGCATGGCAGCCAGGCTGGCCAGATAACCGGGATCGTTCTGCAGCAGAGCCGGGTTGTCGAAAATGCTGGAAGGGATGAACACCCTTGCCCGCTGCAGCTTCTGTTCGGTGCCGTCCGGCCGCCGCACCGTGTATTCCTCCACGATGGGCGTGCCGGGTGGGGCCGGGGTGATGAACCGCGCCTTCACCCACCCGTGGCCGATGCCGCCGGGGTTGGTGGTGGCCCGCATGTACACCCGGGTGCCCGGCCCGGTGGGGCGGTTGCGGCTCATCATGTAGCTGTACTCTTCCCATTCAAAATGGGTCAGCTCATCAAAGCCGATGAAGTCGTAGGCCTTGCCCTGGTAATTGGTGCGGTCCTTGGTATACTGCATGGAGCCAAAGTAGATCTTGGCCCCGCTGGGGAAGTTCCACACATGGGCCGTGGCGTTGTACTGCGCCTGCGGAAAGGCCCGGCGATAGTACATCTGGCTTTTGTCCACCAGATCCGACAACTGCGGGTATGTTTTGCGCAGGATCAACGCTCTGTAATGCGGAATATCCACCTGACGCAGTGCCTCGATGACCAATGCATCGCTTTTTCCGCCGCCGGCCGCGCCGCCGTACAGTGCTTCCGGCTCCGGCCTTCGCATGAACTCGGCCTGCCGGGGCTGGGGCCGCCACACCACTGGGATCCGGTGTTCCTCTGTGTTCATGGCTCTTCCTCCTCCACCCGCGGCAGCAGCACCACACCGCTCTCCGTTCCTTCCGCCTGCACGCCCTGGTCGTTCAGCGACCGCGCCACCGCAGCCAGATCCTTCAGCACCGCCGTGGCCTCCTTCAGGCCCTTCATCGTCCCGGGGTCCTCTGCCCCGCTGCGGCGGTTCTCCCGCTGCCGGGCATTCAGTTCCCGCACCTGCTGTGCCAGAAGCGTGCTCAGGATGTCGGTGGCCCGGCTCAGGCTGTCCAGCCCCTTGGACGTTTTCCTCTGCCCCATGGTTCGTGTTGGTTCCTCCTTTCTGCCCGGCGGCTCCGGGCTATGGCAACAGCTTACCACGCCTCGTGCTGCCGCAACAGTGTGTGCTTTTTCAGGGCCATTTCGTATTTTTAAACACGATTTTTTCAAATCGTATAATTTCGAGTCTCAAAAAGCTCCGTTCTATCGCATCTTTCAGAAAAAGCTGTTTTTTCTTCCAGAAATCCGTTTGCAGTAATTCCGTCCGGAGCGCAAAAAAAATGCGGGGCGCGCTGCCCGGCAGCGGTTTGCCGGAAAGTCCCCACAGTTGAAAAGTTTTTTCAGTTCTCCCGGTAATTTCCGGGAGCTGCACGGTTTCTGTCCGGAAGGGTCGAACCGTGTCATGCAACATTTTGTAATCTTTTTGAAAGAAATCCGACCCTGCTCCGACCGATTTATCCAGAAGTTGCACGTTTATGAAAAATTGTGCTTGTTACGGAAATTATTTTGTCCTTTGAAAATTCCTTTTGTTGAAACAGCACAAAAGAAATCTCAGATTCTTGTGGACTTGTTCTCTTGCAGACCGCTTCGCAGGCGGTTATAATACAAGCAGGAAATCCAGGTGTGTGCAATAAATGCGCCTGTGAAATTGCTATGATACGAATGAAGGAGAACACAATTATGAAAACATAGCTACTGCATTAGCAGCAACAAGAACTTTAGTTGATACAGATATAGCAATAAAAGCTATAAAAAAGTTTAAACCAGTAGAACATAGATTAGAGTTTGTTAGAGAAATAAATAAAGTTAAATGGTATAATGATTCGGTTAGTTCTTCACCAACAAGGACTATTGCAGGTTTAAAATCATTTGATGAAGAAATTGTTTTAATTGCAGGAGGTTATGACAAAAATTTAGATTATACACCAATTGCAAAACCTATAATAGACAATGTAAAAGCATTAATTTTAATGGGGCAAACATCAGGCAAAATATTTGAAGCAGTTAAAGAAGAATTAGAAAAACAAAATAAAAAATTAAAAATATATATGTGTAATTCATTAGAAGAAACCGTAAACCTTGCTAAAAAAGTGTCAGAACCAAATCAGATAGTATTATTTTCTCCAGCAAGTGCAAGTTTTGATATGTTTAAAAATTTTGCAGATAGAGGAATACAATTTAAGAATTTAG
>ERZ772858.3131-NODE-3131-length-10657-cov-1.915205_pt1 | contig 10657 bp, 7 predicted proteins | sample MGYA00512136_ERZ772858 | MGnify/ENA primary metagenome ERZ772858 (study PRJEB29015, sample SAMEA2737726) | human gut metagenome | biome: human gut; feature: human-associated habitat; material: faeces | place: China | collected 2012 ...
GAAAAGCCATATCCAAGTATTATCCATTTGGTTCTTATTTAGTCAAACAGGAAAATACAGAGGGTGATAGTGTAAAAGTGCCAGATTGGACGGTTACTATCTCAAGTGGAAATAAAGTAACCTATTCATATGCCAAGAACAATGTACAGTTAAAGATTAAAAAATATGTCAAGGAAAAAGGGGAAAAAGAAACGCCAGAGGCCAATGCAGTCTTTACCGTCCTTGATACCAGTAAGATTACCAAAAAAGACCTTGAAAAGTTAACGACACAAAAAGCTCGTCAGGAGTATGTAGCTGGCAGCAAGGCAGTGCTTGGCACCATCACAACGGATGCAAACGGTGAAGGAACTTATATCGTCACGAATGAAAACAAAGAATTGACATATGACAAGACGTACACCCTGTTACAGACCGCCGGGGACTCCCGGTATTCCCTTGCTGATGCCGCTGATGTCATTATCAACAGTACATTGAGTGAGAGAGAGTATGCGTTCAGCTTTGTAGATACCAATGCCTGTGTTTTGTTAAAATATAAGTTAGATGCAAGAACAGGAGAAAAGACACCAGAAAAAGGAGCAGAGTTTGAGATCACACAGGTTTCTTCTGATAATAAAGATGAAGCGGCTGAAGCGACAACGGCAACAGATGCTCCGGAAGAGGGAACAACTGTCGGTGCCTCCGGAGAAACAAAGGGGGATACTGGCGAGACACAGCCTGCTTTCCCAATGACCGTTACTACGAATGAAGCTGGTATTGTAGATCTATCTATCCTTCCGGCAGGAACGTATAACATCCACCAGACAGGCGGTGACGAAGATTACTCCTATACCGATGACATCACCATTCGGGTAGATTCCGATGGAAAAGTCTATGAGGGAGACAGTGAGACAGCGACCGTATCTATCACAAGAACGGACTACAGCAAAGGAAATGGATTATCTATCAAGAAAAACCTTGTAGAAAACCCAGACAAACCTGACGAGAAAACCGCAGAATCCGGGGCTATCTTTACAGTGATCGATGCAAAGGATATTGAAAAGTCAGACCTTATGAAACTTGTCACCTTAAATCTCCGCAAAGAATATGTTTCTTCTCTGGAAGAATCCAAGATTCTTGGCACGGTCACTACCGATGAGAGTGGAAATGGTTATCTTCCTTTAGATGAAAATGTGGGAGAATTTATTGTCTTACAGACCGAAGGACAGGACGGATACAGTATTGCAGACCCAGTGTTCAGTTCGGATGATGCTATGAAAGAGGAGACCATCAAACATGGCGAACAGGTTAACAAGATGTATTCCTTTACTGCCGATGACATAAAGGAGAGTAGGGCAAAAGTTTCTGTTATGAAACAGAAAAAAGACGATAATGCCGATGCTGTAGCCGAGCAGGATGCGACATTCCAGGTGCTTGATGTAGCGACCCTTATGAAAGCAAAGGGCTTAACAACTGTGAAAGCATTAAAAGAGGAATTAGCAAAGTTAAAGACACTTTCTTCCTATCAGCAGTTTGTTTCTGGCCTTCCGCAAAATGCTATCATCGGTACATTAAATACCGATGCCAAAGGACAGGACTCTGTGGTATTACAGATGCATACGAATGCCGGAGAAGCTGCCAAAGATAACGGTAATGCAGAACCAGAAGTAGAGGCCCCGGTAGACAGTGATGATGAGATCGAAACAGGGGAAGTCAATGATGATTCGGATGGTTCTTATGAAGGAAACGATACGGAAAAAGAACCGGAGGATGAAAAGAAAGATACCGTAGGGGAACAGAGTGAAGAAAATGATGACTCTAACGATGATGTGACCTACTGGACAGCAGCAGCCCACAAAGATGGATTTGTTGTCATTCAGACTGGAGGGGATGTAAGTTATAAAGCCCTTGTTCCAGTATGGTCTGGCGATATGGAAAATACAGCTGGCACCGATGATACCGGTGCACCAGAAACAAAGTATGCGTTCAGCGGTGTCGATGAAAAGATCCATAGACGGATCAAAGTCACAAAGAAAAAACGTACTGGTGTAGTTGATGGTAAAGAAGTAACAATGCCGGAGGGCGCAGCCGAATTTGCTCTTTATGATGCATCTGACCTTGGTGAAGATGCTAAACCAGTATGTACCCTTGTTACAGGAACAGACGGTACAGCTACAAGCCCTGATCTTCCAATAGGAAGTTATATCTTAAAGCAGACCAAAGGCGCAGACGGATTTAAGTTTATTGATGACCAGACGATCAATATCACCGAAGACACACAGGAAACTGTCGAGTATGAATACCTAAACGAAGAATCCTGGGTAAACTTAAAAGTAACAAAAGTCTCCGCAGAGACGAACCATCCATTAGGACAGGCCCTGTTCGAGTTATACAAACTTTCTGATGTAAATACCGAAACAGGCGAGCCGAAAGCAGGCGCACAGGTAGTACGGAGCCTTTATACAAACAATGACGGTTATGCTTCCTGCCAGTTACCATTTGGTGAGTATTACCTTATTGAGAAGACAGCCCCGCTTGGCTTCTTAAACAAAGGAAAAGGCGTAAAAGTTATCTTAAATGATGAAAAGGCAAAAGCAGATAAGGATGGAAACCGTTCTGCAACGCTTACTTATCCAGATACTCCGATCTACGGTGAGATCAAAGGGGAAAAACAGGGAGAATACCTCACTGGCAAAGATGCTAATGGAAACTTCCTCTATGAAAAACGAGGCATAGAAGGCGCAAAGTATACCCTGTATGCGAGAGAAGATATCACGGACGATGCTGGAAATCTCATTTGGGCAGCTAATCAAGAAATCAGCACTGCAACAAGTGATAAGAATGGAACATTCCAGTTTACCCATGATAGAAAAGTAGCGACCATGTCCTCTGACAAAGAATTTTGGTTAGGCAAATATTACTTTAAAGAGACCGAAGCTCCTTATGGCTTTACTTTAGAAGAATATGACGTGACCCTGACATGGGATAAATCTCCACAGAAGACAACCGTTACCGATGAGACAATCACCGAAGATGGAAATGGTATCGATGGGGAGACTTTCCGTACATTAGGTGTAAACCATATCTTAACAACGGGCGAGAAGTTAAATCCTCTTATCAAAAATGCAAAGACCATCACTTTTACATGGGAAAAACAGCCTGCAGATGCGGTAGATGTTTCTGTCAGCAAAGACGATGGAAAGACTCCGGCAAAAGATGTATGGCTGTGGAGCGATGGAAATGGAAATTATTATATTTCCTCTGGTGTTACCGATGCAGTCATCAACTTCAATGCGATGTCTAATGGCATGTTCATGGGCTGCGACCAGTTAACACAGATTAATTTTGATAACATCAACACATCACAGATGAGAAATGCACAGGATATGTTCAATGGCTGTACGAGCCTTACCAGTCTTGATGTGAGCAGCTTCAATTTTGCTGCCTTATTATATGCAGACCGTATGTATTACAACTGTTCCGGTGTACAGACGATCTATTCCGCAGGTATCAAAAAAATAGGAGATGCCGAGGAAGTGAAGATGATCCCGGTATCTATCGTTGCAAAACCGCTCAATACATTCTGTGTTGCCGATGAAAAGATCACAAACGAAGATGGTACAGAAACAGCCAATACCAATGAACAGTTTACTGCGGATGATTTCACATTTGAAGTCCACTATATCCGTTCTGATGGATTAGCTCCAGAGGGTATTGACGATGAGGTGCAGGTAACAAAAGATGATATCGAAAGCTTTAACAAGACCGGACCATGGAGTAAATCCGATAAGAAAGTAACCATTACCTTTAAGCCAACGAGCAAGTATTATTCCATCGCAAGAACAGTTACCGCCAACATTCAGGTAGACGGGCCGGAAGATTATGACGGAACGATCGAGATCGATGAACATCCGATCGTGACAACAGCTGTAGAAGAAACGAGACAGTCCCTCACCATCGACCTGTTAAAGATCGATTCCGAGACAAAACAGCCGATTAGCGGGGCATTGATCGGGTTGTATGCGGCAAATGACATTCTCGATGTAGACGGCAATGTTCTTTTTGAAAAAGACCAATTGATCCAGTCTATGGAAAGTGATGAAGCAGAAGATTCCCATGCCGTAGAATTTAGCAACCTGCCAAGTGATGCCTACATAAAGAACCGCGGAGAGAATATGTATTATGTAAAAGAAATCTCCGCTCCGGCAGGATATAAGATCACAGATCCAGATAAATGTTATTACTTCAAAGGCAGTCTTGGTGATGACAAGGTTCACTGCGAGATCTTGCATACCTGGGCAGGAGACGAGATGGCAGCCGATGGGGACAACGACAGCACCCATTACATTATGGACAGCGGCAAGATGGAAAATACACCGGGCGGATTAGGATTCATGAAGATCTGGGATGACCACGGCAATGCCGCAGGCAAACGCCCGGATAAGGTGACAGTATCTATTTATGATAGCACATTAGGTAAAAATGCTCCTCCGATGGAAACACTTACTTTAACAGCAGAAAATAACTGGTCAGCGACATCTGATGTACTTAATCAGTCTACAATTAAGGGCATGAGTGATGCAGAGTTTAAAGACCGTTATACTGTTACGGAGTCCTATGTAGACGGCTACAATCACGACCAAACCAAAAATGCGGTACTTACCAAAATGAATGGCAGGTATGTGTACAAGCTGGATAATGTAGGGGATAACGACACTTATGCAGAAATTCAAAAAGTTTGGAATGACCAAGATGATGCCGAACATAAGCGTCCATCAGAAATCAAAGTGCAGCTATATCGAGATGGGGTTGCATATGGTGAACCAGTTGTATTAAACGAAGAAAACCAGTGGAGATACACTACAAGACGTGGAGATTCTATAAATAATCCTCAGAAACTTTTAGCATATAATGAAAAAACTGGTGCCAAGTATAAATATACATGGAAAGAATATAAGGAGAAGTCAGAAAATGCTGAATCAGTTTTCAAGAACAGAATTATTAATCGGAAAAGAAGGAATGGAAAAGCTGAAAAATTCCAGAGTCGCAGTATTCGGAATTGGTGGTGTTGGCGGATATACGGTGGAAGCACTGGTCAGAAGTGGCGTAGGTACCCTGGATCTCATTGATGATGATAAAGTATGCCTCACCAATATCAATCGCCAGATTTACGCAACAAGAAAGACCGTAGGAAAATATAAAGTTGACGTGGCCAGAGAACGTATTCTTGAAATTAATCCGGATGCAGTTGTAAATATCCACAAAACATTTTATGTGCCGGAGACAGCAGATTCCTTTGATTTTTCCCAGTATGATTATGTAGTCGATGCGATTGACACTGTAACCGGAAAGCTGATGCTCGTAGAGCAGGCAAAGGCTTCAGGAACACCGATCATCAGCTCTATGGGGGCCGGAAATAAGATGGATCCAACAGGTTTTATAGTGACAGATATTTATAAAACGTCCGTCTGTCCCCTTGCAAAGGTCATGCGCCGTGAACTGAAAAAAAGAGGAATCAAAAAACTGAAGGTGGTTTACTCACAGGAGAAGCCAATGACTCCAATTGATGATATGGCGATCAGCTGCAAGTCTCATTGCATCTGTCCTCCGGGAACAGAAAGAAAATGTACTCAGAGACGTCAGGTACCGGGAAGTAATGCCTTTGTGCCTTCCGTAGTGGGACTGATCATTGCCGGTGAGGTTGTAAAGGATCTTATTAAATAAAAATTGGATCATTCTGTGTTACTGAGAACGGAATGAACAGTAACCATTCTGTAAGAACAGATATTGCATGTATACTTATATTGTGCAATATCTGTTTTTTTGTGATAAAATATTTTTTACAGATAGTTTTGTAAATAAAAGAGAAGGACAGATAAAGTATGGGGATCGTTGAAAAATTTATAAAAGAAGGACAGCTGACAAAGGAAGAATATCCGGAACTTCTGCACTTATACCAGGATCCGGATGCGGTTCGTCTGCTTCGGGAAGAGGCTGTCCGTATACAGAAAAAATATTTTGGAAATAAAATATATACAAGAGGTCTGATAGAATTTACCAATTACTGCAGAAATGACTGCTATTATTGTGGCATCCGCCGTTCCAATACCAATGCGGTACGTTACCGTCTGACAAAAGAGGAAATCCTGCAGTGCTGCGAGAATGGCTATGAGCTGGGATTTCGGACATTTGTGCTCCAGGGAGGGGAAGACCCATGGTTTAATGATGACCGGGTGGTTGACATCATCCGGTCCATCAAACAGGGATATCCGGACTGTGCGATCACGCTATCCATTGGGGAGAAATCAAAAGAAAGCTATCAGAGATTTAAAGATGCTGGAGCAGACCGCTATTTACTCCGTCATGAGACGGCCAGCGAGGAACATTATCGTTATCTTCATCCGGAGAGTCTAAGTCTTGCAAACCGTAAACAGTGTCTTTATACCCTGAAGGAACTGGGATATCAGATAGGTGCCGGATTTATGGTAGGTGCGCCGGGACAGACGCTGGAGTATCTGGCGGAAGATCTTGTTTTTCTTAAAGACCTGAATCCGCATATGGTGGGGATCGGACCATTTATCCCGCACCATGATACGAAATTTGCAGAGGAACCGGCAGGAAGTGTGGATATGACACTGTTTCTGCTGTCTGTCATCCGGATCATGCTTCCACAGGTACTTCTTCCGGCAACCACAGCACTGGGGACACTGGACCCCAGAGGCAGGGAAAAAGGTTTTCAGGCGGGTGCAAATGTAGTAATGCCCAATCTTTCTCCGGTGAAGAACCGTAAACAGTATGAACTTTATGATAACAAGATCTGTACAGGCGAGGAAGCAGCAGAGTGCAGAGGGTGCCTTACCAGACGTGTGGAGTCTGTAGGCTATGAAATCGTTACAGACCGTGGAGATTCCCCGATGACAGATTGACACGGGGTACAAAATACTTTCTTTTTTCAGCGATTTAAGGTAAAATATCAGTAAGATCAGATTGCTAAAAAATTAACAGCTGGTCAGAAATAAGCGGAATTTTCCTGCAAAGCGGAATGCAGGAAAAATGATGGAGTGCGTAAAATATGGAAAAATCAGAAAATGCTGTGCGGAGCAGACTTCTGGAAGCGGGGAAGGAAGAATTCAGAGACAGGGGATTTCTGAAGGCTTCTCTTCGTGCGATCTGCAAAAAAGCAGATGTGACTACGGGAGCGCTATATTTCTTTTTTGAAAGTAAAGCAGCTCTTTTTGAAGAAATCGTGGAAGAGACGGTAGAGGATCTGAAGCGGATCATGGGAGACTTTACGGATCAGGAAAAACAATTGCATCCGGAAGAATATGACAGGATACTTATGGAATTTATCTGGGAAAACAGGGACATCGCAAAAATCCTCATAGATGGAGCTGAAGGTACCAGATATGTGAATTTCCGTGAGGATGCCTGTACGAAAATGGAGCAAATCCTTAATGAACGTTTTCAAAAGGAATGTGGACAAGAAGTTGATCACGAGCTGATACATATCCTGGTACAGATGAAATTTCAGGGATATTGTGAACTGCTCCGGGGAAACTGCTCCAGGGAAAAACTCCTGGAAATTTCCAGAATTCTGCAGATATGTTCCAGCCAGTGCCTTCTGGCAATTGAGACAGAACTAAACAGAAAGCATTAAAAACCATTGCTCATTCTCCTAAAGTATGTTATGATTAACTTGGTTAGTTTTAACAAACCGAGGGAGGTGTAAATAACGTGAGATCAAATGAATCATCTGAAGATTATTTGGAAACGATCCTGATCCTTGGAAACAGGAGTTCTCTTGTAAGAGCTGTGGATATCGCGGCAGAGATGGGCTTTAAGAAACCGAGTGTCAGTGTTGCCATGAAGAATCTTCGCCAGAAAAATCTCATCACAGTAGCCGACAACGGAGATATCCGTCTGACAGAGGACGGACATAAGATTGCCGATAAGGTATATGAACGTCATCAGCTGATCTCTTCCTGGCTGATGATACTGGGAGTCCAGGAAAAAACAGCGATTCATGATGCCTGCAGGATCGAGCACATAATCAGTGAGGAGAGCTTTCAGGCATTGAAAAAGGCAGTTTATGAGCTGAGGGAGCAGCAAGCTGTGCTCCATGGAGAAACCGCGGATCAGGTTTGATCCCTGCAGCAGAAGCTATCAGGAATTGACAACTGAAAAAATAAGAATATAATGGAAATCCAGGTTATGAAATGGAGGATACCAAAAGATGAAATTACTTTTTATACGACATGGAGACCCGGATTACACAATAGATTCCCTGACCGAAAAGGGCTGGAAGGAAGCGGAATTTCTTTCTGAAAAGATCGCAGCTCTTGATGTCAGGGATTTTTATGTTTCTCCGCTTGGAAGAGCAAAGGATACCGCATCCTGCACACTGAAGAAAAACGGAAGAACAGCTACAGAATGCAAGTGGCTGAGAGAATTCGACGTAAAGATCAGAAGACCGGATCTTCATGGGGAAAAGATCATTCCCTGGGACTGGCTTCCCCAGGACTGGACGAAGATTGAAAATTTTTACAGCTTTGACCGCTGGTGGGATAATGACATCCTGCGAGAGGGAAAAATGAAAGAAGAGTATGACTGGGTCACACAGAATTTTGATAAAGTTCTGGCAGAGCATGGCTATGTGCGGGAAGGACATTATTACAGAGCAGAAAAAGCCAATGAAGATACGCTTGTGTTTTTCTGCCATTTCGGTGTAAGCTGTGTACTCATCAGCTATCTTCTCAGTATCTCTCCGCTGGTGATGCTGCAGAATTTCTGTGCGGCGCCGTCATCGGTGAGCACCATTGTTACAGAGGAGAGGCGAAAAGGGATCGCGTCCTTCCGTATGAGCTCTTTTGGAGACATTTCTCATTTGTATGCGCATCAGGAGCCGCCGGCTTTTGCTGCCAGATTCTGTGAGACATATGATAACAAAGAGCAGAGACACGACTAAAAAGCGAAAGAAACGGCTGTAATATTTCGTTTTTTTCCGGAAGACCATGGTAAATAATGATCAGCAGGATTATTTTGGAAAATGATTAGACTTCGTTAATAAATTTTATAATTTTACGGGGAACGTTTCATCCGCTTTTATCTAGTGCCATTATGTAGCTTTTCAAAAAGCCCAAAACCCTTGATTTTACTGGAAAAATTTATAAAAAAGCTTTTGTCAGTGTTTATCACATATTAAGCTTTGCTCGTGGGGTAAAAATCAGTTTGTGGGGTAAAAATTGGGGTAAACTGTGGGGTATGAAAACGCAATAGATATGTGTTGGTAAAATACGATTTGACAAATATTTTTGCAGTTCGCATAATATACTTAACAAGGGAGCCGGAAGGTGAGTGCAGATCATCCGACCCGGCGAAATAAGATTAGTAAAAAATAGCTGCCATTCTCGCCAAAGAACAGGACGGCTATTTTTTATATGTATAAGTCAAAATTGCAACGATCAGCAAAGCAGTTGCAAGTATAATTTGCAATTCTTCATAAGTACTCATAATGATCGCTCCTCTCTGGTAAAGTGTCCATATCAGGCACTTTTTTATTGTTTTTACCTTTGAAATTAGTATTGTATACAAAATTGTGCGCAATTAAGGGACATAAAGAGGAGGCATTTTCGGATTTACCCCGTTTTTTACCCCGGAGAGACTAAACTGGAATGTTAGATCCATTTTAAAGAGCATATAAAAGTATTACTTGTTTTATATCTGACATTCAACAAGTTTTGATAGCAGGTGACATATTAAAAGTTAAATGTATTGACATGGTATGAAAATAAAAGTATAATGCAACTATAAAACAGTTGCAAAAAGAGGTGGCGCTAAAATTAATGAGCCGATTGGAAAAATTAAAAGAAAGAATATTAAGTAAGCCTAAGGATTATACTTATACAGAGGCAAAAAACTTATTAAGACAATTAGGCTTTGAAGAGAAAAACAAAGGAAGAACATCAGGATCTAGAGTAGCATTTTATCGAGAAACTGATAAAAGAGTCATTTTATTACACAAACCGCATCCAGGAGATGTAATGGATATTGGAGCGGTAAAAAGTTTAGTGGCTTATTTACACGAAATGGGGGAACTGTGATGAAAGATAGTGTTCTGGAATATAAAGGATATCATACAAAGATTGAATTTGATTCAGATGCATGTGTGTTAAGAGGAAAAATAGAAGGAATTAATGATTATGTTGATTTTGAAAGCACGGATGCCCAAATGATTGAAAAAGAGTTTCAAAATGCTGTTGATGATTATTTATCATTTTGTGAAGAAGTGGGAAAAGAGCCAGATAAAGAATATAAAGGAACATTCAATGTTAGAATTAAACCGTCATTACATAGAAAATTAGCCATGGTTGCATTTAAAAATGGAGAGTCTTTAAATCAAACGGTAGAAAATGCTATTCAAGCGTATTTAAGTGAAGGCATGCAAAATGAGGTAGTTATAAAGGAAACAGTTTCTAAATTATTAAATGAATGTAATCATAATTATGCAGTTGCTCTTTTGAACGGAATTACTTTGGGAGCATCTGGTTTGCCTAATATGATGAATGGTAAAAAGAATAATATAAATATGGAGTATAGGCAATAAAAGGAGAAGAAATGATTAATAATTTTTCTGGATATTTTGAAAATAAGCATGATATTTTTTTGGAAGATATATCGTATT
>ERZ772858.3139-NODE-3139-length-10617-cov-14.139557_pt1 | contig 10617 bp, 6 predicted proteins | sample MGYA00512136_ERZ772858 | MGnify/ENA primary metagenome ERZ772858 (study PRJEB29015, sample SAMEA2737726) | human gut metagenome | biome: human gut; feature: human-associated habitat; material: faeces | place: China | collected 2012 ...
GGCGTATCTGCAGCAGCAGGCGTTGTAGTTGCAGCAGCAGGTGCTGGCGCAGCAGCAGCTGAAGAGAAGACCGAATTCGACGTTGAGCTGACCGAAGTTGGACCAAACAAGGTTAAGGTTATCAAGGTTGTTCGTGAAGCTACCGGTTTAGGCCTGAAGGAAGCTAAGGACGTAGTTGATGGCGCACCAAAGGTATTAAAGCAGGGCGCATCCAAGGAAGAAGCAAACGATATCAAGGCAAAGTTAGAGGCAGAAGGAGCAAAGGTTACCCTGAAGTAATCAAAGCTTACTGTACAGACTTATATTTAGATATGAGCGCTTTTCAGAACCCACAGTACTGTGAAAACAGACTGTGGGTTCTTTTTTTCTTTTACACAGTTATTTCAAAATAGCTGTTTGTGATGTCATTTACCTTATATTCTTTTTATATTTGTAAGTACTTCCAAAAGTACAATAATATGGTTGCATATTTCGAAAAAATAGTATATATTAGTTGAGGCTCGATGAGCTGATAAGTAAAAAAGATAAATATAAAAGTGTACAACATACTATTGGAAAAAGACCCCAGGCCAAGGAGCAAACGACTAATCATAAGGCAGCTCCTCTACCTGGGGTCTTTTTAGGGGAAGAGAGTATTTTATATACGGGAAAAAACATCCGGCGCTGTTGCGCATCGGGTGTTTTTTCTTGTTATGCGTATTTATAATAGGAAGAAACAGGTTCGGATCCAGGATGAAGCCTTTAAGGATAAAACACGTTACATGTACAGATATAAATACAAAAACAGCATAAAACTGTACTTTTGTAATAATTACGTAAGAAAAATCACAGGTAAAAGTTATGGCTTTTTTTCGGAAATTATAATATACTATGAACTGTGATGGAGAGGTTATTCATCCGGGACAAATTATCAATATTCTCCAGAAAAAGGAGAAAATGCAAAAAATGCAAAAAAACTATTGATAATTTTCCTTATCAGAAGTATAATCTACTCGTAATGCAATAAGGAATTTCAAAAAGTATTTCAAAAATCAAAGGAGAGTGCATTCATTATGAAGAAGCAGACAAAATTAGTTGCTGTATTATCAACAGCAGCACTGCTTGCTATCGGTGCATCTATGACATCTTTCGCAGCTACAGGCTGGGCAGAAGAAGATGGAACATGGGTATACTATGATAGAAACGGTGACAAAGTAACAGATAAGTGGGCTAAGTCCGGTAACAACTGGTATTACTTAGACAGCAACGGTGAGATGGCTGTAGATCAGCTGATCGAAGACGGTGACAACTACTACTATGTTGACGTAAACGGCGTTATGGCAGCTAACCAGTGGGTAGCTATTGATAACGAAGATGCTGGCGATGATGATGAGCCAGAGCATTACTGGTACTACTTCCAGGCTAACGGCAAGGCTTTAAAGCAGGGTGACTCTGATACCGTTTCCTTAAAGACTGTAAATGGTAAGAAGTACGCATTCGATGATGAAGGCAAGATGCTGTACGGTTGGGTTTCTTCCGATAACGCTGAGCGTATCGACAATACCGATGATGACGCATTCAAAGATGGCGTTTACTACTTCGGTGGTGAAGATGACGGTGCTATGACTACTGGTTGGTTACTGATCGACGTTTCTTACGACGAAGCAACTAATGATGATTACAAGTACACCGCTCCAACATTCAATGATGATGATGATCAGACTCGTTGGTTCTACTTCAAGTCCAACGGTAAGAAGATCTATGCTGATAACGGTGAGAGAACCAAAGATAAAACTATCAACGGTAAGAAGTACGCATTCGATGAGTACGGTGCAATGGTAGCTGAGTGGTCTCTGGATGAAGACGATGAGAAGAAGGCTTCTGATACTGAAGCCCAGGAAGCAGCTTCTACTGCAAGCACCTCCGAAGCTTGGGAAGGCAACGGCAAGTATGCTAAGTATACTCAGGCATGGAAGTACTACAACAGCGTAGAAGACGGTTCCCGTGTAAGCAAGGGCTGGTTCAAGGTTGTTCCTGCTGAAATGCTGAACAAAGAGAAATATGATGATGACGAAGAGTCCTGGTACTATGCAGATGGTTCCGGTAACCTGTACGCAGGTGAATTCAAGACCATCAAAGGCAAGAAGTACGCATTCCGTAACGATGGCCGTATGTTAACCGGTCTTAAGTTCATCAAAGAAGGCGATGAAGACTTCGCTGACGTTAAGGCTGATGATGATGATAACAGACCATTCGATAACGAAGACGATTTCTTTGACAACGCAATTGAATTCTATGAGCCAAACGGTTACAAGTGCTACTACTTCGGTGGCGGCGATGACGGTGCTATGAGAACCGGAAAGACCACTATCAACTATGATGGTGAGAATACAAGCTTCTACTTCGAGAAGTCTGGCGGTAAGAAGGGTGCTGGTGTAACTGGTGAGAAAGATGACAAGCTGTATCAGTCCGGTATGCTGTTAAAGGCTGACTCCGATGACAAGTACATCGTTGTTGATAAGGCTACCAAGACTGTTAATGGCAAGACCGTTGTTACCTACAACAAATTAGATGATGCTAAGGACTTCATGGATCAGGATGACGTAGTTGCAACCAATCTGCTGGAAAACACTACTGCTGATACCCGTGTAAACATCGGAAACAACAGCAACAAGAAAGCTGAAGATCTGACTGAAGCTTATAAGATCAGCTTTACTCAGTCTGATGAAGATGTTAAGCATGAATACGTTCTTGTAAATACTTCTGGTAAGGTAATTGACAGCAAGGGCAAGAACAAAGATGGTAACGATTACTACTATGTAACCGATAGCAAGGGCGTTATCACCAATGTATATGTAGAGAACTAATTATCAAATACATAGTCTCTAGTATAACTAAAAATTAAGGGGGAAGCGTTATAGCTGATGTAATTATATATTAGCTATAACGCTTTTCTTTTATAATCAAAAACTGCCAAGGAGGTAATCCCATGTTAAAAAAACATTTATTAACTGTAGGACTTGCTGTATTGCTGGCAACGACCAGCTCTGTACCTATTTTTGCAGAAACAACATCCACCACTTCCACAACAACCACAATGGAAAACTGCGGTGCTTATTTATTTGAGTGGCGTCCTATTGATTGTGGAAACGGTAATTATTTTGCTATTCTTGTAGGTGGAAATACACTTCAGGAAAGCAACGTGATTTTAAACCGTGGATATGATTATGCCTATACTTTTGATCCTATGACTTATCAACGTCCCTGGGGAACGGTTCCAGATCTGGTAAACGTGGATGGGAAATGGGGTATCCCTGAAAACTGGTCTTCTATGCCTCAGGATAGTCAGCCAGTAATGCAGATTGTTTTGAAAACAAACTATAAAACATTAAGTACTGATAAGCGTTATGTTAATGTAGTTCATCTTCCTTCCAACATAGACTCATCTACTCTTCCATCTGAAGTACGTAAATATCTGATTAATGTAGACGGTTCCGATGCAGGCGCCTACACCGACACTATAACTCCTGGTTGGCAGGACCTGGAAGATGGCACCGTTAAATATATGAAACCTGACGGCACTTATGTATCAAATGGCTGGCTGCAGTTAGATGATAAGAAGTACTATATGGATGAAAATGGTGTAAAATTAACCGACACAATTACTCCGGATGGGTATTATGTAAATATAAATGGTGAAAAAACTTCTTATATGCCTGGTTGGTTTAAAGACGGTGACAATTGGCGATACATTCTAAAAAATGGATACTATGCTCAAAACGGCTGGCTTCAAGATCCTGCGACACAGAAATACTACTATTTTAATATGGCTGCTATTATGGAAGCAGATACTACTACCCCAGATGGTTATTATGTAGGAGCTGATGGTGCCTGGGACGGAAATGCATCCACAAAAAATACTACTGAAGAAAAAAATCTTGGACCTGGCGTAGACAAGGGCTGGGAGCCAGTAGATACCGGCTGGAAGTTCAAACAGGAAGATGGAACCTACCTTACCAATTCCTGGAGACAGGACAGCAACGGTAAGTGGTATTACCTGAATGAAGATGGCTGGATGCTAAAAAATGCTAACACACCAGACGGTTACCATGTAGATGCTAATGGTGTATGGGATGGTGACGCTGCAACTGAAAGTGAAAGCGAAGAAGCAGCTGAATAATTGATTTGAAATATTTGATGTTTTATATTTACTGCAGGATCATAATTATTTTGGTCCTGCAGTTTTCGCATATTCGGACTATAATATATAGGTGCTTATTTCTTGTTCGTCCTTAAAATTCATGTTATTATTAAATGGTAGCAGGCTTATATAACAATATTAGAAGGGAACTGCATCGATGAAGAATTTGAATATTCCTGTTGGCGTTTCAGATTTTGAAAAGATCCGAAAAAATGAATATTACTATATTGATAAATCTGGTTTGATTGAAGATCTTTTAAAAAGAACAGCAGAAGTAACATTAATTACTCGTCCACGTCGTTTTGGTAAAACCTTAGGCATGAGTATGCTGGCGAACTTCTTTGATATCAGAAAAAACAGTAAAGAAATATTTGAGGGATTGGAGATCTGTGATCATCAAACTCTTTGCAGCGAATGGATGAATCAGTATCCAACAATTTTTGTTTCATTTCGACAGGTAGATGGACTGAACTTTAATGGAGCCTATGACATGCTTACAATGGTCATTTCAGAATTGTACAAAGAACATCTATATCTGCTAGACAGTGATAAAATAAGCGAATACGATAAAGAGCTTGCCAGGCAATTAATACAGGGTGTTGCTTCTGCAAAGGATATAAAAAGCAGCTTATTATTTTTAACAAGATTAATGCAGCAATATTATGGAAAGAAGGCAGTTCTTCTTATAGATGAATACGATGTTCCTGTAGCTAAAGCAAGCAGTCATGGCTATTACAAAGAAATGCTTGATGTTATGAAAGGTTTAATGCTGGCATTAAAGGACAATACATCTCTTTGCTTTGCAGTGATCACAGGATGTTTAAAAATTGCAAAGGAAAGCATTTTTACAGGAACGAACAACTTTGTTTCTGATACGATTACAGATTCGCGGTTAAATGAATACTTTGGCTTTGTACAAAGTGAGATTGATCAGATGCTTAAAGATGCAGACGCAATGGAGTATGCTCTAAATATAAAAAAATGGTACGATGGCTATCATTTTGGAGATTATGATATTTATTGCCCATGGGATGTAATGAACTATCTTTTTGAACTTCAGCACAATCCAAAAACAAAACCTGTCAGTTATTGGAAAAATACCAGTGACAATGCAATTATCAGGTCGTTTATTGACTATGCAGGCAGTACCATTACACAGAAATTGGAAGTGCTGATGGCAGGTGGATATATTATCCAACGCATAGATGAAAATTTAACGTACGACTATTTACATTCTTCTGAAGACAATCTTTGGAGCATGTTGTATTTAACTGGATATTTAACTAAATTACGTGAAAATGATTATGAGGGTGAATTGCTCGAAGGAACAATGGCACTAATCATCCCCAACGCTGAAATAAAAGAAATTTTTGAAACGACCGTTATTAAATGGTTTGATGACAGTGCAAAAAAATGGAATAGAAATGCTTTGTTTGATGCGGTTTGGAATGGTGACAGTGAGCGCATCACAAAAGAAATGAATTCTCTTTTGCGGCGTACAATCAGTTACCATGATTATAAAGAGGATTTTTACCATGCTTTTCTTGCAGGTATCTTTACAGGCGCCGGATATATGGTGGACTCTAATAAAGAACATGGCGAAGGGCGGAGTGATGTGGTCGTTTACGATTTTATCAATGCACGTGTAGCTATTTTTGAAGCAAAATATACGAAAGTTCTGGATAATTTGGAAAATGAATGTGATATTGCATTACAACAGATCAATGATCGAATGTATGCTAAGGAATACGAAGATGATTATGATGAGATTTTATGCTATGGGATTTCATTTTTCAAAAAGCGATGTATGGTAAGAAAGAAATAAAATAATTGCTCCTTTTAATACTTTTCCGTATTGCAAGGTGGAAGGGGATACCATTGATTTATACTATTTGAAATGTTATACTTTATGCAAAATTACGCATTAAATTAAGAAAAAGTGAGGGCTATCCTTTATGAAAGAAACAAACACAACTGCCTGGTTTCAGTCACTTGAAAAGGCTTTAGGAAAACTGGCAGCAATTGCAGCAGTGGTTATTTTGTTGATTTTTCCATTGTATGTAAGAGATTTTTATTTTGATATATTAAATGCAAAATATCAATTTTATTATATTACAATGTTAGCAGTACTCATTATAGCATTCATTATATTTGTTGTTCATATTATTCAGGACTTTAGATATGAGGATGGAAAAAATGTAAAGGCGATGTTTAAAAAATTTTCTATAAAAAAAATGCCTTTATCCCATATCTTTGCCAGTATATTTCTGATCGTATGTATTATATCCACATTGCAGTCACAGTATTTATACGAATCATTCTGGGGAAATGAAGGAAGATATACAGGATTGTTTTTACTGTCTATTTATGTGCTCAGCTTTCTTTTTATCAGCAGATTTTTAAAATTAAAGAAAAGATATTTGAATTTGTTTTTGGTTGCAGGAATGTTGGCGTGTATATTCGGAATTACCGACTATTTTAAATTAAATCTCTTTCATTTCAAGGATGAATTAGTAGCTGCTGATTGGCCTGTTTATACATCTACATTTGGGAATATTAATACGTATAATGCATATGTAGCCTTAGTGATTGGCTGTTGCGGGGCATTATTTATTGATGCAGAAACGAAGAAAGAAAAAATATGGTATTTTATCTGCTATCTGATCGCGTCTTATTCATTGATCACAGGCGGAAGTGATAATGCATATCTGGCATTGCTTGCACTGTTTGGTTTCCTGCCTTTCTGGGCATTTAGAACCTGGAAAGGTGTAGAAAAGTATTTTATTATGTTATCTTCATTTGCAACTATAACCTACATAGCCGGACTGATCCATAATCATATGGGAAGCAGAGTTGAAATACTGGAAGGTGTTTTCAGTGTTGTGATCCGTTCTCGTCTGCTGGTGTTTGCAGTTATAGGGTTATGGGTGTTGACAGCTATCTTATATGTAACAGAGGCAGCTGCAAAGGAAAGAATATATAATATAGGAAAACTTCCGGTTTATATCTGGACCGTGTTGGCGGCAGTTGTTATATTGGCAGCCGGATATGTGCTTTATGATGCCAATGCAGGCGGACATGCAGATAAGTATGGAAGCGTCCAGAGATATGTTCATTTTGATGATGACTGGGGAACACAAAGAGGTATGGTCTGGAGACTGGCTCTGGATGATTATAAAAATGAATTTACATGGAATGAAAAGGTTTTTGGTTATGGACCGGAAACGTTTGGTATTATGACGCATCAGTGGAATAATGATGAAACCATTGCGAAAACCACTGTAATTTACGATAATGCACATAATGAATATCTTCAGTATTTTGTAACTATTGGACCGATTGGAGTGCTTTCTTATGTGGGAATATTAATTTGCGCCTGCATAGAAATGAACAGAAGAAAAGAAAAATCTCCTTATGTGTTAGGCTGTTTCTTTGCAGTGTTATGCTATGCTGTACAGGCAACTGTTAACTTATGCGTGCCGATTGTTGCGCCGATCATGTGGATGTTGATGAGCGTTGGAACAGCTCAGAGCGAGGACGAGGAATGACACAGGCTGCTTTCTTATTATTTGTATTTTTAAAACAGTTTTATATAAAAAGTTCAGGCAGTGTTGGAATCGCTGATCTGTGTATGGCTTTTTGCGTGATATTTCTTGTTTTAGATATAGTACGCGGAAAGAGAAAAATGCCTTCGGTGACAGACTTGAAAAGAGAAAAATTCTTAATTGCATTTCTGATCTGCGTAGTAATTATAAATCTGTTTTTTACTATTAAAGATCGCTGCCTGGATTATGAACGATATACCTTATACTGGATTTTTAATGGGGCGGCCATATGGTGTTTCTTAGAATTGGCAGATAAAGACTTTTTAAAAAAGTTGAATGGGGTATGTAAGATCAATATTCTAACGCAGGCAGTTATATGGGTGCTTGGTTATGGAAGAGTATTTACAGAATATTGGGGACCAACCCGGTATATGGGTACCTTTAATGATCCTAATCAGTATGCATTTTATCTGTTTTGTATGATTTTATTAATCAGCTTGTATGCATGCAATTATGGGGACCGTACGGCCCCCATCTATTATTGTCTGGGTGTGTTTTTTATGAGTATATCCAAATCCACGGGCATTTTTTTAGGTTTGATGTTGTATACAGTAGGAATGGCGATATGGTTTTATGTAAGATATAGGAGTAAATGGAACATTCCCAGAAAAACAGAAATGACGTTGGGCGTGGTACTTATACTGGCAGCTATCGCAATAGTGATAAAAATTTTCCCAGGTCCGGATTTTAATCTTAAGAATACGGATTATACTATGCTTACCAGAATACAGGAAAAGATATGGAAAGTACTATATGGAGGCAATTCTACCATGCTTTCCGACCGGGGAATGGACCGGGTGGCATTGTATCCTAGATATTTATTGTTAGGAGCAGGAGAAGGTAATTTTAATCGTTTCCTGAAAGCCGCTCAACAAAATGAGATCCATTGCAGTTTTCTCAATATATGGTTTAGTTATGGTGTGATTCCAACTGTATTACTTTTAAAGTGGCTTTGGGAAAAAATGAGAAAAATTTCTGCTGTAGAATGGATAATTGCCGGTTCTTTAATAGTAGAAAGCTTTTTGCTGGTAAATTATCGTCAGCCATTCTTCTGGATGATCCTTTTATATGGCTATATACGGCAGAAGAATCAAGAAAAAACTGCTTCAACGTTGTCTTTTCAGCAGTCAGATGATATACTGTAAAATGGTTTATCAGGCGGAATATAAGATTACAAGCGAAATATAGATAGGAAATAAAGACTTATGAGGATAGATGAAAAATACAAACGACTGATCAAATGCTTCTTTTCAGTGGTTATGATCCTGCTTCTTACAGTAACATATCATCAGTTTTGGGTTCGTTATTATAATAAGATCATTTTGTATCCGTTTTACCGCAGAGGTATGTGGATGATGGCGGGAATTTACGCTGCTATGCTGATCTTCTTTATGAATGCGTATGGCGGTTTTAAAATCGGATATCTGAGAAAAGGAAATCTGATTTATTCCCAGGCGTTGTCTTTGATATTTACGAATATTTTTACATACTTTCAACTGTCTGTACTGGATAAGAAACTATTTGAACTGAAGATGGTTCTAGTTATGACAGTAGCAGAGTTATTGATCGTATGGTGCTGGACGATGTTGTTTCAGCTTTTGTATGCAAATGCCTTTCCACCAAGGAGAATGTTGCTGATTTCAGGAGAACGGTCGGATTATCATTTAATAGAAAAGATCAATGCCAGAGATGATAAATATATGATCTGCGAAACGATCAATTATCATATGGGTAAAGAGGCACTGATTGAGAAAATCCATCAGTATGATGCGATTATTGTTGGTGATATTCCTTCTCATGAAAGAAATGTAATAATCAAGTATTGTTTTGATCATTCGATCAGGACATACAGTGTTCCTAAAATATCGGATATTCTGCTTCGCAGTTCTGATGAACTGAATTTGTTTGATACACCATTATTATTGTCAAGAAATATGGGATTAAGCATTGAGCAGCAGTTTGTGAAACGTGTGATCGATATCATCGGATCTATGATAGGAATTATTATTACAATTCCGTTTTTTATTGTCATCGGACTGAGTATTAAGCTGACAGACCATGGACCAATTTTTTATACCCAGACACGTTTAACCAAAGATGGAAGACCCTTTAAAATTTATAAGTTCCGTACAATGATACAGAATGCAGAAAAAGACGGAATTCCACGATTGGCAGCAGAAGAGGATCCGCGTATTCTTCCTGTAGGACGTTTACTTCGCGCGACCCGTCTGGACGAGTTGCCACAGGTACTTAACATCTTAAAAGGTGATATGTCCATTGTAGGTCCACGTCCGGAGCGTCCGGAACTGGTAGAAGAGTTTACTAATGAAATTCCGGAATTTCCAGACAGAATGAAAGTAAAAGCCGGCCTGACGGGCTATGCCCAGGTGTATGGAAAATATAATACTACACCATATGATAAATTGAAATTTGATCTTATGTATATTCGTAAGTATTCAGTTCTTTTAGATCTGAAGCTTATCATTATGACACCGAAGATCCTGTTTTTGAAAGAAAGTACAGAAGGAGTGGAGAAATGAGAAAAGCTCTCCTGGTAACTCATGTAAGTGGGTTTGTGCCTCAATTTGAAATGAATAATGTACATATCCTTCAAAATATGGGATATGAGGTGCATTATGCCAGTAATTTCCATAATCCTTCTTATGGTGATGATAATAGTCGCCTGGAAGGAACAGGAATCATCTGTCATCAGATAGACTTTGAGAGAAGTCCTTTTAAACGGAAGAATATAACTGCGTATAGGCAGTTGAAAGAATTAATGGAAGAACATGAATTTGACCTGGTGCACTGCCACACCCCTATGGGTGGGGC
>ERZ772858.3144-NODE-3144-length-10596-cov-8.457547_pt1 | contig 10596 bp, 6 predicted proteins | sample MGYA00512136_ERZ772858 | MGnify/ENA primary metagenome ERZ772858 (study PRJEB29015, sample SAMEA2737726) | human gut metagenome | biome: human gut; feature: human-associated habitat; material: faeces | place: China | collected 2012 ...
AACGGGCCGATGACGTAGTAGCCAAGGATGGCCAGCAGCATACCCAGAATGCCGATGGAGAAGTTGTTGATCAGCATCTCGAAACCGGCGGGGATATGGCCTTCCACCTTCTTATCGAACTGCTTGATGACCCAGCCGGCCAGAGGGCCCATGACCATGGCGCCCATCAGCATGGTGTAGTCCGAGCCGCAGATGCAGCCCACCACGGCGATGGCGGCGATGACGCGGCCACGGTCGCCTGCAATCATCTTGCCGCCCTGCCCTGCAATGAGGATGGGCAGCAGGTAGGTCAGCATCGGGGATACCATGCTGGCCAGCTTTTCGTTGGGGAACCAGCCTGCTTCAATGAATAGAGCGGTGAGGAAGCCCCACGCGATGAATGCGCCGATATTCGGCATGACCATGCCGCTGAGGAACTTGCCAAAGCGGGAAACAGCGTTTTTCATTTGTAGCTCTCCTTTTTCACTTGAAAGGCAGGCGGTGCAGCTCCTGTGGCATGGGAGCTGCGGCCTGCGGACGGGTTATTCGGAGGAGCTTTCGTTTCGTTCTGGCACTATTCTAGCCGATACTGCGCCGGATTTCAATGGTGACAAGCGGTGGGGTTGTCACCGGAGGATGGTGACACCAGTGGGCTGATACGGCAACATTTCCAATGGATGCGCGGGTGATTTGTGCATATTTGCTGATGCTCCGGGATACAAGACGGGAACAAGGAAGCTTTTGTCACCGGGCAATGGTGACAAAAAACACACAACTTCTTTTCCGCGTTAGGGGCTGGCAGACGGGGTGGCACTATGTTACAATAGAAGCAATGGGTAACTTTTGGGAAAAGGAGAGAAGCAACATGGGTGCGGTGTATCGTGAGGAACTGTCGGCAAATGCACGGAAGCTGATCGAGCAGCTGCTCAGCCTTCCGCAGGGCTGGGTGACGGCGGCGGCGCTGGCTGAAAGCATCGGGGTCAGCCGCCGCACCGTGCTGCGGGAGCTGCCCGCTGTGGAGCAGTGGATGCAGGCTGCCGGGGCGCATTTTGTGCGGAATCCCGGCAAGGGTCTGCTGCTGGATGAAGCGCCGGAGCGGCGAGACGCACTGCGCACCCAGCTGAACAGCGGCGACAGGAAAGAACTTTCCCGCGCAGAGCGGCGGCAGCAGCTTTTGACAAGGCTGCTCAGCGAGCAGGAGCCCTGCAAAACAGCGGTACTGGCACGGGCGCTTGGCGTTTCGGAAAGCACGCTGTCTGCGGACTTGGATGAACTTGAGACCAAGCTACACCCCTACCGGGTGGAGATGTTCCGCCGCCCCGGCGTGGGGGTCTGGCTGCAGGGGGATGCTTCTTCCTACCGGAGGGTGGTGTCTGCCCTGCTGCGCAGCAGTATGCCGGAAAAGGAACTGGCAGAGGTGCTCTGCGGACGGATGCCGGAAAACGAGATCTTCTCGACCCTGCTGGATACAAAAACGGCCGAAAAGGTCTGGGCGGCTTTGCAGCAGTTTGAACAGGAAGAGCAGCTCCATCTGCCGGATGCAGGCTTTCTGGCGCTGGCGATCCATTGCACCCTGACCATTCAGCAGCTGCGGCAGGGCGGCGACAAGGGCAGCGCCCCCAGAGGGCTGCGCCCGGCGGGCAATCATGCTGCCCGGCTGGTGGCGGCGCTGAACCGCGCCTTCGGGCTGACCCTGCCGTCTGAGGAAGCGCAGTATCTGGAACTGTATCTCTCCGCCTATCTGGGCGCAGAGGACCCTTGGGGCAGCGCACAGGAGATGGAGTTGCGGAATCTGGAAGCCGCCCTTATCCGGGAAATGGAAAAGGCGCTGCACACAGACCTTTCCGGTTACACCTCCCTGCGGGATGACCTGTACTGCCACCTGCGCCCCATGCTGCTGCGGGTGGAGCAGAACATTCGTACCGAAAACCCCCAGCTGGACACCATCCGCACCGACTACCCCGGCCTGTGGAAAGCCACCCGCGCCGCCTGTGATGCGGTGCAGCAGCAATTCGTTCTGCCCGCCATCTCGGACGACGAAGCGGCCTACCTTGCCATGCACTTTGGCGCAGTGCTGGAACAGAATGCCATGTTCCGGCTGCGGCTGCGGGTGGTAGTGGCCTGTCCGCTGGGCATGGGTTCCAGCCGCTTTCTGGCTTCCCGGCTGGGAAACGAGTTTCCCTCTTTGCAGGTGGAGGGGTGCTGCTCGGTGCGGGAGCTGAACGCCGCCGACCTGCGTCGGAGAAAAATCGACTTCATTATCTCCACCGTGCCGCTGGAACTGGATTACCCGGCGGTGTGCATCAGCCCTTCCCTGCTGGAGCCAGACCGTGCCGTGCTGAAGGACGCTATTACGCGGTACAGCCAGAACCGCGCAGAACCGGAACCGGCGGTGCAGCCCGTGCAGGATACAGCCTGTGCAGGCTCCAAGCTGCAGTATTATGCACGCTTGACCCGGTCCATGACCGGGCTGCTGGAACATCTGACCATCCAGCCCGTCAAGGCTCCCGGCAGCCGCGCTGCCCTCATCCATGCAGCGGCGCAGCTGTTCTGCCCGCAGGAAGCGGACGCCCGGCTGGTGGAGCAGCAGCTTCGCCGCCGTGAAACGCTGGGCGATACCTACATCAAACCCCTGTATGCCCTGCTGCTCCATTGCAGGACAAGTGCGGTAAAGGACTGCCGCTTGGGTTATTTGCAAGCACAGCCGCCGGTCTATGAGCCGGGGCGCATCGTGCTGGGGGCACTGGTGCTGCTGGCTCCGGATGACGGGAACGGCGTCCCGGTGGAGGTCATGCAGAATGTCAGCGGGCAGCTGATCGAAACGTCCCGGCTGATGGAGGCACTGCGCACCGGCCAGCAGCAGGAAGCTGCAGACCTGCTGGAACAGGGCTTTGACCGTGGCTTTTTTTCGGACTGCAAACCGCCGCACACAAAATGAACTGAAAACGAACTCCCGGCTTTTGCCTTTTTGGGCAGAGCCGGGAGTTTTTTGTTGTTGTAACAAGATACCTATTAGAGAACTTTTGAATCAAAAATCATGTATCCCAGAAAGTTGGCGAAAAGCACCAAAAACACGCAGTGCAATTTGTTGAAACAACAGCTTGACAGGGGCGAGAACTGTTGGTATTATAATGCCAGAGCTTTCGTTTCAACAGTTTCGAGTTTCATAACAACAATCATGAAGGAGGCTGTTGTTCCCATGATCTACACCGTAACATTGAATCCGGCGCTGGACAAGACCGTTGAGATCCCGAACCTTGCGCTGGACACCGTAAACCGGATCACCAAGATGCGTACCGATCCCGGTGGCAAGGGCATCAACGTCAGCAAGGTGATCGCAAAGCTGGGTGGGACCAGCAAGGCTATCGGCATTCTGGCCGGTAACAGCGGCAAAGCCATTCAGGACGCATTGGACGGTGAAGGGCTTGCCCACAACTTCCGTTTCGTGCCCGGCGAGACCCGCACGAACCTGAAGGTCATCGACCCGGAAAACCACACCAACACCGACATCAACGAGCCGGGCATCGAGGTAGATGCCCCGGAGCTGACCGCCCTGCTGTACGACCTGCTGAAGGAACTGAAACGGGGGGATATCGTGGTGCTGGCAGGCAGCCTGCCGAAGGGTGCCCCCAAGGACACCTACTACACATGGGTGGAATCCTGTAAAAAGGCAGGGGCAAAGGTCTTTCTGGATGCAGACGGCGAGCTGCTGGCAGAGGGGCTGAAGGCTGCTCCCTATCTGGTCAAACCCAACAACGACGAGCTTTCCCGCATGATGGGCCGGGAGCTGAAAACGCTGGATGAACTGGCCGATGCCGGTCAGGCGCTCATCCGCAGGGGCATCGAACATGTGGTGGTGTCCATGGGCGGTCGGGGTGCGCTGTATCTCCGCAAGGACAGCGTGATCTACGCTCCGGCACTGAAGGTCAAAGTGGGCAGCACGGTGGGTGCCGGCGACAGCGTGGTCGCCGCTCTCGCCTACGCCGAAGCGGAAGGGCTTAGCGAAGAAAACACCGTTCGCTTGTCCATCGCCACAGGAGCCGCCAATGTGATGTGCAGCGGCACACAGGCCGCAGAGCGCAGCCAGATCGAAGAACTGCTGCCGCTGGTCACCTTCCAGCATCTGTAAAACTTCTTGAAAACACAACGGTAACTGTTATAATAAAAGGAGAGTTTCATTATGAAAGTCAAAGCTGTTCGTCTGCACGCCGCCAACGATCTGCGTCTGGATACTTTTGAACTGCCGGAGATCAAGGACGATGAGATCTTGGTCAAGGTCGTTTCCGATAGCATCTGCATGTCTACTTACAAGTGCGCCATCCTCGGTACTGCTCACAAGCGTGTGCATCCGGATGTAGCCGAGCACCCCGCCATCATGGGTCACGAGTTCGCCGGTGATATCGTCAAGGTGGGCAAGGCGCATCAGGACAAGTTCAAGCCCGGCATGAAGTTCACCCTGCAGCCCGCCCTGAACTACAAGGGCACCATGTGGAGCCCCGGCTACTCCTACGAGTTCTTCGGCGGCGACGCCACCTACTGCATCATCCCTGCCGAGGTCATGGAACTGGGCTGCCTGCTGGAGTACAAGGGCCGTGCTTACTACGAGGCTTCTCTGGCCGAGCCTATGAGCTGCTCCATCGGTGCTTTCAACGCCGCCTACCACACCAAGATGGGGGTATACCATCACGATATGGGCATCAAGAAGGGTGGCAAGCTGGCGATTCTGGCCGGTGCAGGCCCCATGGGTCTGGGTGCTCTGACCTACGCACTGCACCGTGATGTGCGCCCCGGCATGGTGGTGGTCACCGATATCAACGAGGATCGTCTGGCCCGTGCGGAGTCCCTCTTCCCCCCGAAGGAGGTCAAGGAGAAGGACGGCATCGACCTGTACTTCGTCAACACCGCCAACATGGCAGACCCCGCTGCCGAGCTGCGGGAGCTGACCGGCGGTACCGGCTTTGATGATGTGTTCTGCTACGCCCCTATCGCGCCGGTGGTGGAGCTGTCCAGTGCTGTGCTGGGTCGTGACGGCTGCCTGAACTTCTTTGCAGGCCCCACCGACAAGCAGTTCAGCGCCAAGATGAACTTCTACGATGTGCACTACAATTCTACCCATGTCATGGGCACCACCGGCGGTAATACCGCCGACATGATCGAGTCGCTGGAACTGACCGCCGCTAAGCGCATCGATCCGGCTGTGATGGTCACCCACATCGGCGGTCTGAACGCCGCTGCCGAGACCACCCTCAACCTGCCCAAGATCCCCGGCGGCAAAAAGCTGATCTACACCCACCTGACCATGCCCCTCATCGCCCTGACCGATCTGCGTGCCAAGGGCGAACAGGACAACGACCCCCGCTATACCGCACTGGCTGACATCGTGGATGCCCACAACGGCCTGTGGTGCCCGGAAGCAGAGGAATATCTGCTGGCAAACTTTCAGCAGCACGACTAATTGGAGGAAACAACCGATGGAACAACGCCGCAATGCAATCGTCGAACTGGTCAACCGAGAGGGAAGCCTGAGCTTTGTACAGCTGAAGGAGGCTTTTCCGTCGGTGTCCGAAATGACGCTGCGAACCGATCTGAAGGCACTCGATCAGGCGCGAAGAGTGGTTCGCGTGCACGGCGGCGTCAAATCGGTCGAGGTAGTCGTCGGCACGGACGACCAGTTCGGCAGGCGCACGGCGCGCAATGCGTCGGAAAAGCAGATCATTGCGGAGAAGGCAGCGGCGCTGCTGCGGCCGAATACCACGGTGTTTCTGGATTCCGGCAGCACCGCCACAGCAGTGGCCCGGTGCATCCCGGATCAGCCCATGCTCATCTACACCAGCGGCCTGAGCTGCGCCATGGAGCTGGCAAAGCTGGAAAAGCCCCATGTGTCCCTGCCGGGCGGCAGCCTGAACCGGTTCAGCATGAGCGTCTGCGGTGCACAGAGCATCCAGACGATGGAGGGCATCAACTTTGATTTGCTGCTGCTGGGCGTGACCAGTTACAGCCCGGAAACCGGTTTTACCTGCGGCGTGGAGGATGAAGCACGGCTCAAGCAGACCGTGCTCCGCCGCTGTGAGCAGAAAGCCGTGCTGCTGGATTCCTCCAAGATCGGACTGAAAAGCACGTTCCACATCTGCGAGCTGTCCGATATTGATATTGTGATCTCGGACGGAAAGCTGCCCGTAGAATTTTTACAGGCCTGCCGGAACGCAGGCGTAACGGTACTATAAAAGGAGTATTATTATGAAGATCATCCGCGCAAAAGATTATCAGGATATGTCCCGCAAAGCGGCCAACATCATCTCCGCACAGGTCATCATGAAGCCGGACTGTGTACTGGGTCTTGCCACCGGCGGCACCCCGGTGGGCACTTATGCCCAACTGGTGGACTGGTACAACAAGGGCGACATCGATTTTTCTGAGGTGACCACCGTCAATCTGGACGAGTACCGCGGCCTGCCCAAGGAGCACCCGGAAAGCTACTGGAGCTTCATGCACCGCAACCTGTTCGACAAGGTGAACATCGACCCTGCAAAGATCAACCTGCCGGACGGCACCAACCCCGATGCAGAGGATGCCTGCGCAAAGTACAACCAGATCATCCACGCTGTGGGCGGCATCGACCTGCAGCTGCTGGGCATCGGCCACGACGGCCACATCGGCTTCAACGAGCCGGGCGAAGCCTTTGAGCTGGAGACCCACTGTGTGAACCTGACCGCCGAGACCATTGAGGCAAACAAGCGCTTCTTTGACGGCAATGTGGATCTGGTGCCCAAGCAGGCTTATACCATGGGCATCAAGACCATCATGCAGGCACGCAAGGTGCTCATGGTGGCAAACGGCAAGGGCAAGGCCGAGATCGTCAAGAAGGCATTCTTCGGCCCCGTCACTCCGGAGGTGCCCGCAAGCATCCTGCAGATGCATCCGGACTTCACGCTGGTGGGCGACGAGGAAGCTCTGAGCCTGATCTGATCGTTCCGCGCTCTGACTGCCGCACGGTGCAATGCTGTGCGGCAGTTTTTTGCTGCCAACGGCTTTACAATCGCGCAAAAAGGCGGTATTCTTTTATATATGACACTTTTCTCAGGGAGGAAACCATGGATATCCGCCAGCTGCACTACTTTCTGGTATTGTGCGATGAAATGAATTACAGCCGCGCGGCACAGCGGCTGTTTTTGTCACGGCAGGCACTGCGGCAGAGCATCTCTGCGCTGGAAGCCGAGCTGTGCGGGCCGCTGTTCCTCAGCGCCCACCACAAGCTCACCCTTACTGACCGCGGCATGAGCCTGCAGCGCCATGCCGCGCCGGTAGTGGAGCAGTTCCAGCAGATGCAGGCATCCCTGCGGGCCGAGATCCAGTCGGCGCAGCCGGTGCGCATCGGCATCAGCGTGTCGCTGGTGCCGGACTACCTGCCCGGATTGGAGACCCAGCTGGACAAGTTCCGCCAGCAGTATCCCCATGTGGAGATGCGCTTCCGCATGATGGACAACGATGCGGTGGCGGACGATGTGGAGCAGGGGGAGCTGGACGCGGGTCTGGTCATCGATCTGGGCTGTGCTGCACCGGTACTGGCCCGCACCACCCTGCGGGCAGACCCTGCCTGCCTGCTGGTGCCCCGGGGGCACGCGTTCTGGGATAAGGAGAGCATCCCGCTGGCAGAGCTGCGCGGTCAGCGGGTGCTGCTGCCCAGCTTGCGGCAGGATCTGTTCAGCCCGCTGTGGTCGGCCTGCGCCCGGTTGGGCTTTGCGCCGAATGCGGAGATCGGCCCCAGCTTTTATCAGGCCTATTATCTTGTGCAGGAGCAGCTTTGCACCTGTCTGACCCGCTATGAACCGGGAGCCAGACGGGAACTGGACCGTGTGCGGGATGTGCTGCTGGAAGATCTGCCTCCGCTGTGCGTCTCACTGGTGCAGCGGCGGGATCATTCCTCTGCCTACATCGACCTGCTGCGCAGCTACCTGATGGAGGTGCTGGGCGGTTCGGCCAGCCTGCCGCCCCGCCGCGGACGGCCCGCAAAGCCGTTCTACAATTTCCCGGTGCTGTCCAGCGCTGCGGCAAAGGCTGCACCGGCCCACCCGGTGCCCGGCACCCAGCTGGATTTTGCCGGCGGCACCAACTTCCGGGAGCTGGGCGGTTACGAAGCCGACGAGGGCAAGCATATCAAGTGGGGCCAGATCTGGCGCGGCATCCCTACCTGCAAGCTCACCGGTGAGGCCGACCGCGCGAAGCTGGACGCGCTGGGCCTGCGCCTGATCCTTGATCTGCGCAGCAGCGGGGAAGTGCAGAAAGAACCGGACTACGTACCGGACGGTGCACGTCTGGTGCAGATCTGCGGCCTGTGCGCCGAGGACGGCCATGAGATCTCCTTTGCGCCGGATGATATCGCCGCCCTGATGAAGGACCATGAAGAAAGCGCCGACGGCAGCACCTTCGTGCAGGCTATGTACGAGCGGATGCTGTTTGGCAACAAGGCGTTCAAGGAGCTGTTCCGTGCGCTGGAAGCAGGCGAGACCCCCATCCTGTTCCACTGCTCGGCCGGCAAGGACCGCACCGGCGTGGCGGCCATGCTCATTCTGCTGGCACTGGGCGCTTCGGATGAGACGATCTGTGCGGACTATGAGCGCACGAATCTCTGCCGCAAGGCTGAGATCGACGCAGTGCTGGCGGAGCACGCCGAAGAGATCGCGGCAAACCCGGCCTGCCGGATGCGCTATTACCGCAAGGCGGGCGTGGACCCGGCAACCGCACCCTTTGTGCTGCGCACCATCCGCGCAAAATACGGCAGCGCCGAGAACTATCTGGAAGCCGAATACGGCCTGACCCCTGCGCGCCTGATGCGGCTGCGCAGGATGTATCTGGAATAAACGGGAACGGGGACGGCATCCGGTGTGGATACTGTCCCTGTTTTCTGCACAAAATGTTCTGCGGGGCAGGGTTTTCCTCTTGACAAGCGGGCAATTGTTTCGTACTATAAATAGTAGTATGGAATAAAAGACGCTGTGTGCAGGTCGTTCCCGTGACCCGTGTCCCTTACAGGCAGAGCCTGCCTGTTTTTATATAAGATAGAACTGTAGATAGAAAAGCTTGCAGCCTGTTCGTGCGGCATTTGCCGTGCGTGTGGTCTTGTTGCCACTTTTTGCATTGAAAGCTCACTTATAAAAAATGTTTGCAGCCTACACCTGCCCTACAGCGTCTCCTGCTTATGATTCAGAATTTTGAATTTTAACAAAGGAGAGTGAAATGCGATGTCCACGATCATCTGGATCGTGATCTTGATCGTCGCGCTTGCTGCGGGCATCGGTGCAGGCTATTTTATTGGTTACAACAACCGTAAAAAGACCGCCGAAGCCCAGATCGGCAGCGCAGAAGCCGAGGCCACCCGTCTGGTGAACGAAGCGATCAAGACCGCAGAACAGAAACGCAAGGAAGCGGTTCTGGAAGCAAAGGACGAGGCCTTCAAGCTGAAGGCCGAGGTGGATGCCCAGAAGGCAGAAGCCGATAAGGAGATCAAGCAGCGCCGTGCGGAGATCAGCCGTCAGGAGAACCGCATCGACCAGAAGGAAACCGCCCTCGACCGCAAGACCGAGGTACTGGAAAAGAAGGAAGAGGAGCTGAAAAAGCGCGCCGCTGAGGCCGAGGAGCGTCTGGCCGAGATCGAGGCCCTGCGCGCCAAGGAGATGGAGCGTCTGGAAACGCTGGCCGGCCTGAGCCAGGAGGACGCCCGCGAGGTGCTGCTGCACAAGGTGGACGAGGAGCTGACCCACGAAAAGGCCGTGCGCGTTGCCGCCTACGAGACCGACCTGAAGGAGAACTGCGACAACATTGCACGCAACCTGATCGGTCAGGCCGTCAGCCGCTGCGCTGCCGACCACTGCAGCGAGACCACCGTCAGTGTGGTGCCGCTGCCCAGCGACGAAATGAAGGGCCGCATCATCGGCCGCGAGGGCCGCAACATCCGTGCACTGGAAACGGCTACCGGTGTGGACCTGATCATCGACGATACCCCGGAGGCCATCACCCTGTCCTCCTTTGACCAGACCCGCCGCGAGGTGGCCCGCATGACGCTGGAACGCCTGATCGGTGATGGCCGCATCCACCCCGCCCGCATCGAGGAGACGGTGGAAAAGTGCCGCCACGAGCTGGAGCTGCAGATGAAGCGCGAGGGCGAGCGTGCCGTGATGGAGCTGGGCATCCATGGCCTGCACCCCGACCTCATCAAGCTGATCGGCCGGTTGAAGTACCGCACCAGCTTTGGCCAGAACGCCCTGACCCACAGCATGGAGGTGGCATGGGTGGCCGGCCTGCTGGCAGGCGAAATGGGTGTGAATGTGACCATGGCACGCCGTGCCGGTCTGCTGCATGATATCGGCAAGGCACTGGACCACGAGATCGAGGGCAGCCATGTGCAGATCGGTGTGGATATCTGCCGCAAGTATAAGGAAAACACCCAGATCATCCATGCCATTGAGGCTCACCACGGCGACGTGGAACCCAAGACCCCGCTGGCCTTCATCATTCAGGCTGCCGATGCCATCAGCGCTGCACGCCCGGGTGCCCGCCGTGAGAACGTGGAAAGCTACGTCAAGCGTCTGGAAAATCTGGAGGAGATCTCTTCCAGCTTTG
>ERZ772858.3152-NODE-3152-length-10571-cov-3.498764_pt1 | contig 10571 bp, 10 predicted proteins | sample MGYA00512136_ERZ772858 | MGnify/ENA primary metagenome ERZ772858 (study PRJEB29015, sample SAMEA2737726) | human gut metagenome | biome: human gut; feature: human-associated habitat; material: faeces | place: China | collected 2012 ...
CACCTGCAGCCATAAGTGACATACATGATGCACATGTTGAAGCCATTGATGTAGAACCATTAGATTCAAATGTCTCAGAAACGGCACGGATTGCATATGGGAACTCTTCCTCTGATGGAAGAACAGGAACAAGTGCCTTCTCAGCTAATGCTCCATGTCCAATTTCACGACGTCCTGGTCCTCTTGATGGCTTAGTCTCACCTACAGAGTATGAAGGGAAATTATAGTGATGTATGTATCTCTTAGTAGTTACATTCTCATCAAGACCATCAACCTTCTGTGCCTCTGATAAAGGTGCAAGAGTAACAACATCACAGATCTGTGTCTGTCCTCTTGTAAACATTGCAGAACCATGAACTCTAGGAATAATATCAACCTCAGCTGCAAGTGGTCTGATCTGGTTAATAGCTCTTCCGTCCGGTCTCTTGTGATCCTTTAAGATCATCTTACGAACAGTCTTCTTCTGGTACTGGTAAACAGCTTCACCAAGAACTGCAAGCCATTCCTCATTATCTGCAAATGCTTCCTTCATCTTCTCAGTTACAGCATCAATATTCTTCTCTCTTGTCTGCTTGTCATCTGTGAATACAGCAACTTCCATCTCTTCTGGAGATACAACCTGCTTCATAGCCTCAAACATCTCTGCAGGAACAGCACAGCTTACATAAGAATGCTTTTCCTTGCCAACCTCAGCAACAATCTTATCAATAAATGCAATGATTGTCTGGTTGATATCATGAGCCTTATATATAGCCTCAATCATCTTGTCTTCTGGAATCTCATTAGCTCCTGCTTCAATCATAATAACCTTCTGCTTAGTTGATGCAACTGTAAGCTGAAGATCTCCATCCTGCCACTGTGCCTGAGATGGGTTAACGATAAATTCTCCATCAATCATACCAATCTGTGTTGTAGCACATGGACCGTCAAATGGAATATCAGAAATAGATGTTGCAATAGCAGAACCAATCATAGCAAGTAATTCTGGTCTGCAATTCTCATCAACTGACATAACCATGTTATTAAGAGTAACATCATTACGATAGTCCTTAGGGAATAATGGTCTCATAGGTCTGTCGATAACTCTTGATGTAAGGATAGCATTCTCAGATGCCTTACCTTCTCTCTTGTTAAATCCACCAGGAATCTTTCCTGCTGCATACATCTTCTCTTCATATTCAACGCTTAATGGGAAGAAATCAATTCCTTCTCTTGGTTCTTTAGATGCTGTTGCTGTTGAAAGAACAACAGTATCACCATAATGCATTAATGCAGCACCGTTAGCCTGTGCACACACTCTGCCGATATCAACTCTTAAAGTTCTTCCGGCGAGTTCCATTTCATACTGTTTAAACATATGAACTCCTTCCATAAAAAATATATATTTAACAGAAGGTCCGAAACAACTGAAAAACACACCATAAACTACCGCCATGATATACATTTCAGTGGTCTCGGGGTATCCCTTCTGCCATTAACAACGCAATAGGGCGGAGTTATACACTCCGCCCTGATTAATTACTTTCTTAAGCCTAAACGCTCAATAAGATTTCTGTAAGATTCAATATCTGTATCCTTAAGATATGCAAGTAAAGCTCTTCTCTTACCAACCATCTTAAGAAGACCTCTTCTTGAGTGGTGATCCTTCTGGTTAACCTTAAGATGTTCTGTTAACTCAGCGATTCTTTCTGTTAAGATAGCTACCTGAACTTCTGGAGAACCTGTGTCTCCTGGCTTTCTTCCATAAGTAGCAATGATTTCTGCTTTCTTTTCCTTAGATATCATGTCTAAATCCTCCTAAATATTAATCTCCTGCCACTAAGCTTCAGGTCGGAGTGTCCTACAGCTGGGTGGCGGCTCACACTTGTTTATTGTAACACAGGCATTAAACCTTTGCAAGTATTAATTATCCAATAAGAAACATATTTCTTGCAAAATCCGAATCTGCCGCAATCTGTCTCTTCAACCCTTCTACATCTTCAAACTTCATCTCTGGTCTTATAAAATGTATGAATTCAACATCAACCTTCTTGCCATACACATCCTTGTCAAAATCAAAAAGAAATGTCTCAACACTTATCTCCGGTGCATCACTTACTGTAGGCTTAGTTCCTAAGTTAGTAACCCCGTAAAATTTTTCACCATCAATAGTCGTCTGGGTAGCATATACTCCATTAGGTGGCAGGAGCTTATACTCCGTCGGATATATGTTAATAGTAGGGAAATCAAGCTTCCGTCCAAGCTGGTTTCCTATCGAAACCACACCTGTAACATTAAACGGTCTGTTAAGAAGAACATTTACCGTTTCCATATGGCCAACCTTTAATTCTTCTCTTATATATGTACTGCTGATTTCCTTATCCTGATATTTTTCCTTTTCAACAATAATAGTTGTAAATCCAAGTTCTTCTCCCGCTTCCACAAGCATTGCTGCATCACCTGCCCTGTCTTTTCCAAAACGGTAATCAGTACCTACAACAACATACTTTGCATGCAGCTTATCAATAAGAATCCTGCATATAAAATCTTCAGGCTCCATATTCATGAATTCTTCCGTAAACGGATATTCAATCTCAACATCTATGCCAAAATTCTCACACAGTCTGCGTCTTTCACTGCTTGTAGATATAAAATGCTGATACTTCTGTGGACATATTGAAAGCGGCAGACTGTCAAAAGTAAACAAAACCGCAAGCAGATTCTCCTCATCTGCTTTCTGCCTTACAATCTCAATAAGCTTCTGATGTCCTGTATGAATTCCATCGAATTTTCCTAATGTAACTGCACTTTTCTTATTTAATTGAAAATCATCTGTTCCATGAATATATTCCAAAGATGATCACGCCCCTTTACTTGTTGTCTTCGTAAAATATCTTAACCGGATAAAGCACTTCATCTTGAAATTCATATACACCGATAAAGCATTTATCAGAATCGTACACTCTGTATTTCTCATTATCACTGATTGCAGCATCTGCAGGTATCTGTTCTCTTGACAGCTTATTGCCATTGTGAAGATACCGGCTGTATTCTTCTGCAAATGTTATCTCCTGATAATCACTGAATATCTTATCTATGCCAGTTATCCTGTCTTCTATTTCACCCTTTAACACAAGAGCCGATATCTGGTTAAGTGTAAGTGTATCATCAAGCATGAATTCACCTACCCGCGTTCTTGTAAGTTTCATCATACATGCGCCACACCCAAGCTTCTTACCTATATCATCACATAATGACCTGATATAAGTTCCCTTTGAGCAGTCAACAGTAATAGTAACTGTTTTCTGTTTATCTGAAAGATTGATATCATTCACCCTTAATGTATTAATATGGACAGTTCTTGGTTTTCTTTCAATCTCAATACCTTTTCTTGCAAGCTCATAAAGCTTCTGTCCATTATGCTTTAAAGCTGAATACATAGGCGGTATCTGTTCATACTCACCTATAAATTCATTACATGCTTTAAGGACATCCACTTCGCTCACATTAACCTCTGACTGGGCAACAATTTTCCCTGATATATCAAGAGTATCTGTCGTTGTGCCAAGAAGCATTACAGCCTCATAAGTCTTTCCCCAGTCAGTTATAAGGTCACACAGCTTTGTAGCCTTACCGATGCACACAGGAAGCACCCCGACCGCATCAGGGTCAAGCGTGCCTGTGTGACCAATTTTTTTAGTTTTAAGTATTCCCCGAAGCTTTGCAACTACATCATGAGATGTAAATCCCTGCTCCTTATATACATTTAAAACACCATTCATGCATTATCCTCATTATACTGCTGCTCAATCATTTCGCCAATCTTATTAACAATACTGTGGACATTGCCCTTAGCAGAGAATCCTGCTGCCCTCACATGTCCTCCACCGCCAAATGCTGTGGCGATTCTTGCAACATCAATCATTTTCTTTGAACGAAGACTTACTTTGTATTCGTCCTTATCTGTTTCATAAAGGAATATAGCCACTTCAACTCCGTCTGTTAAGCGTAACTGCTCAATAATTCCACCAAGTTCTTTGCCAGTGACACCATAGAAATTCATTTCTTCAATAGATACACTTGAAAATATACATCTGCCATCATAAAACAACACACTTTCAAGCAAAGCTCTTCCAAGAATCTGGTTCTGGATATAACTCTTCTTATAAAAGCTGTTATCGATAATGTCAGAATAATCAATTCCCATCTCCATCATCTTTCCAGCTATATCCATTGTCCTTCTTGATGTACAGCTGTACTTAAACACACCTGTATCATGGATTATTCCTGTATATATGCACTCTGCAACATTTTTATCGACCTTATCCTCGTCAAATGTTGTATAGAGAACTTCACATGCCGAACTTGACTGTGGCTCTACATAATTAACATCAGCAAATGAATTATTGCTTATATGATGATCTATGCAGATAGTCTTATCAGCATTTTCAAAGCAGCTCATAAATGGTTCAATTCTATCCATTGAACTGCAGTCAAGTACTACGAATAAATCAAAATGCTTATCCTCGGCCTCATGCTTAATATCATTAACACCAGATAAATAATTAAATTCATCTGACGGCTTTTCAAGATAAACAGTAACCTCGCACTCAGGAAGATTCTTCCTGATATAATTATATAAACCTAATGTTGAACCAACACAGTCACCATCAGGACGGATATGTCCTGTGATACCTATAACCTTTGCATGTCCGATTTCTTCAATAATATTCATGACTAACCTCTTTATTCTGTCTCGTCTTCAACCTCAACGTGCATCTTATTATCATGTTCTGTAACTTCATCAATAAGCTTAGACATATTAATACCATACTCAATTGACTGATCAAGAATGAATCTTATTTCAGGAGTATTTCTTAAATTGACAGTTCTTGCAAGCTGTCTTCTTATATATCCTTCTGCACTCTTAAGACCTGTAATCGTATCCTTCTGTGACTTTTCATCACCAAGAACACTTATATATGCCTTACATGTCTTAAGGTCAGGAGCGACCTCAACCGCTACAACCGAAGTCATAGGGTTGATTCTAGGGTCTTTAATCTCACTTCTGATTATATTACTTAATTCTTTCAATACCTCGCCGTTAATACGGGTATTCTTCACACTATTTTTACGCATATATTCTCCAAATAAAAACTAAATCCTATCTTGGCACTTCAACCATGATATGTGCTTCAATCATATCCTCTGGCTGGATATCATTGAACTTTTCAAATACCATACCACACTCAGTACCTGCCTTGATTTCCTTAACCTCATCCTTGAAGTGCTTAAGAGATGCGATAGGTCCTTCATAAACCTTCTCACTTCCTCTTGTTATACGGACAACAGAATCTCTTGTAATTCTTCCCTCTTCAACGATACAGCCGGCAATATTACCAACTCCTGAAGCCTTGAATATCTGCATGATTCTTGCATGACCGATAATCTTTTCTTCATAGATAGGCTCAAGCATACCCTTAAGGGCTGCCTCAACATCTTCAATAGCATTGTAGATAACGCTGTAAAGTCTTAAATCTACCTTTTCTCTCTCTGCAACAATTCTTGCCTGATTATCAGGCTTAACGTTAAATGCAATGATGATAGCATTAGAAGCTGATGCAAGTACTACATCGGATTCATTAACATTACCAACACCACCATGAATTACCTTAACAACAACCTCATCATTAGAAAGTCTTACAAGACTTGACTTAACAGCCTCAACAGAACCCTGTACATCAGCCTTGATGATAATATTAAGTTCCTTCATATTACCAGCCTGAATCTGTTCAAAGAGTGCATCAAGAGATACCTTATGCTTAGTATCATCAAGAAGCTTCTTTCTTCCCTCACTGATAAATGTCTCTGCTGTACTTCTTGCTTCCTTCTCTGAATCAGCAGCCATAATGATTTCACCTGCATTAGGAACATCATTAAGACCAAGAATCTCGACCGGAGTAGATGGTCCGGCAACCTTTACTCTGTTACCCTTATCATCAATCATGGCTCTTATCTTACCATAGCAAGAACCTGCTGATACAGCATCTCCCACATGAAGAGTACCCTTCTGTACAAGGATAGATGCTACAGGACCACGTCCCTTATCAAGCTCAGCCTCAATAACAATACCTCTTGCCTTTCTGTCAGGGTTAGCCTTAAGTTCATTAACCTCTGCTGTAAGAAGAATCATATCAAGAAGCTCATCAATACCCTGCTTAGTATGTGCTGATACTGGAACAAATGTAGTAGAACCACCCCAGTCTTCTGCAATAAGACCATACTCAGTAAGCTCCTGCTTAACCTTCTCGATATTAGCATTAGGCTTATCAATCTTATTGACAGCAACAATAATCTCAACACCTGCTGCCTTTGCATGGTTAATAGCCTCAATTGTCTGTGGCATTACACCATCATCTGCAGCTACAACAAGAATAGCAATATCTGTAGCCTGAGCACCACGCATTCTCATAGCTGTAAATGCCTCATGACCCGGAGTATCAAGGAATGTAATAAGATTACCATTTACATTTACCTGGTAAGCACCTATCTTCTGTGTGATTCCGCCTGACTCCTTAGCTGTCACATGAGTTTCTCTGATTGCATCAAGTAATGAAGTCTTACCATGATCAACGTGTCCCATAACGCAGACAACTGGTGGTCTTGGAACAAGCTTATCCTCTGGTTCTTCATCTTCCTTAAGAAGTTCTGCAATAACATCAACCTTCTCTTCATGCTCACATATGCAGTTGAACTCGAGAGCAATCTCTTCTGCTGCATCGTAATCTATCTCTTCGTTAATAGTAACAACCTTACCCTGTAAGAACAGCTTCTTAACAAGTGCTGCAGGAGCTACCTTCATCTTATCTGCAAGTTCCTTGATAGTAAGAGTATCTGGAAGAACAAGCTGCTTGATTGTCTCTTCTTCCTTTTCCTTCTTCTCAGGCTTTGTCATAGGCTTCTTATCAAATCTGCTGTTAGCGAACTTAAGATTTTCCTTAGCCTCATTATCTCTCTTTCTGTCATTCTTCTTGCTGTCTATTCTTGAATCATGTCTTCTTGAATCTGGTTTAGCTGAAAAATCAAACTCTTCCTTAGGTGCAGAATCTCTTCTGTCATTATTTCTTCTCTGACCTCCGTTAAATCCTCCACGGTTCTGGTCATTATCCTTTCTGAAGCCGCCATTTCCAGACTGTCCGTTTCTGTCATTTCTGAAACCGCCGTTATTGTTGCGGTCATTGTTTCTATAGCCGCCATTGTTACGGTCATTATTTCTGTAACCATTATTATCACGGTTACCGTAGCCGCCATTGTTATTACGGTCGTTATTCCTGTAGCCGCCGTTGTTATCACGGTTGCCATAACCACCGTTATTATTACGGTCATTATTTCTGTAACCGTTATTACCTCGGTCGTTGTTTCTATAACCGCCATTATTACGGTCATTATTTCTGTAGCCGCCGTTGTTATCGCGCTGTCCGTCTCTGTTATTATTATCTCTTCTAGGATTCTTATCCCTTGAACTGTTCTGTGGGAAATATACCTGTGAGATATGCTTCTTATCATCAGCATTGCCAGACTTATTCTGTGTTCCCTGCTGTGACTGCTTTGGAGTCTGATTCTGCTGTCTGTTGTCCCTGTTATCATTCTTTACAGGCTGTGACTGCTTTGCTGGCTGTGCTGCCGGCTTATTCTCAGCCTTAGGTGCAGGAGCAAACTTCTTTCTCACGCTTGTTATTTCTGAATCTGTAAGTCCGCTTACAGACTTATAAGTCTTCTCGCTGTTGCTAAGCATATCAGTAATATCCTTAGATGTTATATTTAATTCTTTTGCCAATTCATGTACTCTCATATTTGCCATTTAACCTCTTTTCCAAATAACAGCACTGCTGTTATTCTAAACCCTGTTCAAAATATTTTTCTATGGTCTTTGCAAATCCTTCATCAAGGACTGCCAGTGATGCGCGGAATTCCTTTCCTATCGCGTGGCCAACACTCACCTTGTCACTAAAAAAATGTATCGGAACCTTGTAATAAGTACACATATTTGTAAACATTTTCTTAGTATTATCTGAAGAATCATCTGCAACAATAACTGTGTATGCCTTTCCGGTTTTAACAGCCTTCTCTGTTGAAAACTCTCCGCTTGCAACCTTTCCGGCTTTCTGCGCAAGTCCAATCATATTAAGGATTTTCTGTTTATTTTCCAATATTATTCAGCTCCTTTGCTAACTCATCATAGACAGCAGAATCTACTGCCATCTTAAATGACCTTTCAAGTCCCTTATTCTTAAATGCTTTAGACAGGCAGTCTTCATTCGCACATATATAAGCCCCTCTGCCATTCTTCCTGCCTGTAGCATCTATAACAATTGATTCATCCTGTGTCTTCAGAATACGGATTAAGTCCTTCTTATCCTTCATCTGACCGCAGCCAATACACTGTCTTTGTGGAATCTTCTTTACTGTAGCCACTATGCATCACTCCTAATAATTATTCTTCATCAAGGCTTATTTCAGATGGTTCAACATACTCTTCTTCTAAGTTTTCTTCTTCTGTATGTTCTTCAGGTTCAGCCTCGCTCTTAATATCAATTCCATATCCTGTAAGCTTTGCAGCAAGTCTTACATTCTGTCCCTGTTTACCGATTGCTAAAGAAAGCTGCTGCTCAGAAACAACAATCTTAGCTTTCTTCTCTTCATCATCAGCTACTGCTGAAACAACCTTTGCAGGGCTTAATGCGTTAACAATAAGCTGTGCTGAATTGCTGTCCCATTCAATGATATCTATCTGCTCATCGCCAAGCTCATTAACAATAGCTTTAACTCTTGCACCGTTAATACCAACACATGCACCTACAGGATCTACATTTGCAACATTGGCTCTTACTGCCATCTTAGTTCTTGATCCGGCTTCTCTTGCAATGCCCATGATTTCAACAACGCCGTCTTTAATCTCTGTAACTTCTTCTTCAAAAAGCTTCTTAACAAGCTCCTGTGACTTTCTTGAAACTCTTACAACAGGACCACCCTTTTCTCTGTTAATTACATCAACAACATATAACTTAATTCTGTCGCCTGGTGCAAACTTCTTATCCTTGAACCTGTCATCAGCCTTAAGAACTGTCTGAAGTCTTCCAAGATCAATTGTAAGATCACCATTGTCAGCAACTCTCTGCACAATACCTGTAATAAGTTCCTTCTCCTTAGAATGATACTCATTATAAAGAGCATTCTTTTCCTGCTCTCTGATAGTCTGCACAATAGTATTCTTAGCATTCTTGGCAGCCTTTCTTGAGAACTCCTCAGACTTTACTTCAACAGTAATAACATCACCAAGCTGGCAGTCAGGCTTAATCTTTCTGGCATCTTCTAATGCAATATCAGTACCTGATACATATTTTTCTTTCTTATTCTCTCTGTTCTCTGGAACAATAACTTCCTCAACAACAGTTCTGTCAGAATAAATGTGGAAATCGCCTGTTCTTCTGTCTAACTCAACACGACCATTATCAGCCTTATCAAACTCAGCCTTGTACTCATCCATAAGAGATTTCTCGATAGCTGCAAACATAATCTCTTTATCGATTCCATTCTCCTTCTCAAGAGCATCAAGTGCCATAATTAATTCCTTATTCATTGCTTTTAATTTCCTCCAAAAATATATTATACTTCATCTACAAATGCCCATCTGATCATAGCCAGATTACTTCTGTCAAATGTTTTAGTTACATCATCAATACTGATTGTTACCGTATCTTTATCATATTCCTTAAGAACCCCGGAATATTCCTTAGATTTATCAACAGGACTGAATAATTTAATCTCAATCATTCTGCCAATACTCTTTTCATAATCCTTCTCTTTCTTAAGAGGTCTTGTAAGACCCGGAGAACTTACCTCAAATATATACTGGTCATCAATGTAATTCTCCCTGTCCAGTATCTCATTGAAAGCTCTGCTCACATTCTGGCAGTCATCAATAGTAACTCCGCCTTCTTTGTCAATGTAGACACGCAGATACCAGTCGCTGCCTTCTTTCACATACTCCACGTCGTAGATTTCCACGCCGTTTTCCTCCGCGATCGGAAGCAGAAGTTCTTCCGTCTTCGCTTCGTATGTCTCTCTTTTTGACATTCCTTCACCTTCCTTATTCAGTTGTCTGTGTTATCACCCGCGACATCCTCGTCGCGATAACAAACTTGGAATAGAATCCGGCTTGCCGGATTCCCACGCCTGCGGCGGGTCGCGTCAGCGACACTTTCCACTCCGCCGCATGGCATAAAACACTCTTGTTTGTTATCACCTGTGATAACAAACAAGAGTGGGTTTTTGCCCACTCTTGCTCCAGTAACATGTATCATCCTCTTTACTCTAACATGTTCCCGACTGGAATGCAAGGGGTTCCGGCAAAAATGTTGCAGTTCAACCACTCATAGATGTTTGTGCAAGCACAAATCTATGCACAGGAATTCCCGAGGGAACTGTAACGCAAAAACCGGAATCCTTTACGAATTCCGGTTCTCGAAAACAGCTAGTAGGGGAATCGAACCCCTGTTTTCGCCGTGAGAGGGCGACGTCTTAACCGCTTG
>ERZ772858.3157-NODE-3157-length-10543-cov-3.093154_pt1 | contig 10543 bp, 11 predicted proteins | sample MGYA00512136_ERZ772858 | MGnify/ENA primary metagenome ERZ772858 (study PRJEB29015, sample SAMEA2737726) | human gut metagenome | biome: human gut; feature: human-associated habitat; material: faeces | place: China | collected 2012 ...
GAAACCTTTTTTGCGCCGAGACGTCTGGCAGTGCGGACCGCATCCATGGACACGTTTCCGCCGCCAATGACAGCAACCTCCTGACCGGTCAGGTCAGGATTTAAGTTCTTTCCGACATCGCGCAGGAAGCGGACAGCGGAGATGACGCCTTCAGCGGATTCTCCCTCAATGCCGAGCTTTTTATCGGTGCTCGCGCCGATGGTAATGAGCACGGCATCGTATTCCTTGCGGAGCTCCTGAATGGTAATGTCAGTGCCGATGCGTTTGCCGTATTCCACCTTCACGCCGGTTTCCAGAATGGCGTCAATATCGTCATCGAGACGGTCTTTCGGAAGACGGTAATTCGGAATACCGTAGCGGAGCATGCCGCCCAGCTTCGGAAGCATCTCGAAAACCGTGGTTTGATGGCCCATGAGCTGTAAATAGTAAGCGGCGCTTAAGCCTCCCGGGCCTCCGCCGATGATGGCAATCTTCTTGCCGGTGGAAGCGGCGCAGGCTGGCGGTGGAACCTTGCCGGCATAGTCGGCAGCAAAGCGTTTTAAACCGCGGATATTGACTGCGTCATCAATGATGTTTCTTCGGCAGCGGGCCTCGCATGGGTGTTCACAGATGAAGCCGCAAGTGGTCGGGAACGGGTTGTCCTTGCGGATTAAGCGGATAGCGTCGGCATAGCGGCCTTCCCGCACCAGGGAAACGTAGCCCGGGATGTCCACGTGAGCCGGACACAGGGAAACACACGGAACCGGCTGGCTGTAGTTACAGGTGCAGCGGCCCTGGTGAACGTGCTCCTCATAATCTTCATAGCATTCTTTCAGGCTGCGGTATACGGCATGAGCTGCCTCATAACCAATTGCGCAGTCAGCACCATTCATAATGGTCTGCGCCAGCTCTTCCATCAGCGTTAAGGTATCCATGGTGGCTTCACCGTTCATAACATCGGTGAGCAGGTTCTTTAACTGCCACAGGCCGACGCGGCACGGTACGCATTTGCCGCAGGTGTGGGTGTGACACATTTCCACGAATGCTCTGGTCATGTCTACCGGGCAGAGACCTGGCGGGCTGGATTCGATTCTTCGTTCCAGGTCTTTATACAGCTCTTCGATCATGAGCTGAGCCTGGTTGGGGCTGGTGATCTCCAAACGACTCATATCTGATTTACCTCTCTTTTTGTTTGGTAACTATGGATGGGATAGTTACAATTTTGTTCATTTTGATTATGTTTCTCATTAGCGATTAATCCCCAGTATACAGAATGACGAGGAAAAAGGCAAGAGAAATCTAACAAAAATTTAGATTTTCTAAAACTTTGTTAGAAATAAAACAAAGGAGGCTGCACTTAGAAAGAAACCTCTCTCTGTGCAACCCCCTTTGTCTGGGTTCAAGTATACAATAGAAGCATGGTTTTATGCAAGCCATGCTTCTGAAAGTGAATATTTTTCTCAAAAACGATGATCTCTTAGAATACTACAACCAGCAGCATCTTAAACTGCTCCTGACCATACACAGCATGCGGATGCTTGGCCGGCATAACGATGGACTCGCCTTCATGCAGCTCGTAAGCTTTGCCGTCGATGGTGATGCGGCCGACGCCGTCTAAGCAGGTGACAAACGCATCACCGCCAGACTCGTGGGTGCTGATCTCCTCGTCCTTGTCGAAAGCGAAGAGGGTAACGCTTAACGCGTCATTCTGAGCCAGGGTCTTGCTGACTACCTGGCCTTTCTGGTAGGAAACCTGCTCTTTTAAGGTCAGAACTTCGGATTTGCTGATATTTTTAATAAAACTCATGGTGGACCCTCCTTTGTGATCAAAAACTAATGTTATTATAAACGCAAATGAAAAGAAAATCCGTTGTCCAGGCAACAAAAATGCCAGATTGCAATATTTTTGTAAGGTTGACGTGATTTTTCCTTTGTACTAAAATAGAATAAAATTTAACAACATATTTCAGGAGGACAAACTGGCGGATAAAAAACAGCTTGCGTATGATTACACCCGCAAGGGCAATCTGGTAGCCGTTATTACGGATGGAACTGCGGTTCTGGGACTTGGCGATATCGGCCCGTCTGCCGACATGCCGGTTATGAGGGCAAATGTGCCCTGTTCAAAGAGTTTGCCGGTGTGGACGCGTTCCCGCTGTGTGTGGATTCCAAAGATGTAGATACCATCGTCAACACCATTGCCCTGATCTCCAAGAGCTTTGGCGGCATCAACCTGGAGGACATTGCGGCTCCGAGATGTTTCGAGATCGAGAAAAAGCTGAAAGAGCGCTGTGATATCCCGGTATTCCATGATGACCAGCATGGTACCGCCATTGTAGTTGGCGCGGCACTCCTGAATGCAGTGAAGGTAACTGGCAAGAAGATGGGCGAACTGAGAGTTGTCATCAACGGCGCAGGAGCAGCAGGCGTGGCTATCGGCAAGCAGCTCATTGCCATGGGCTTCGGAAATATTATCATGTGTGATATTAATGGTATCATCTGCGAAGGTGACGCAAACTTAAATTCCGGACAGGAAGAAATCTCCCACATCAGCAATAAAAATAAAGAGCATGGAACCCTGGCCGATGCGTTGAAGGGAGCAGACATTTTCGTCGGCGTTTCCAGACCGCATCTGGTTACAAAAGAGATGGTAGCAACCATGAATAACGGTATTGTATTTGCCAAGGCAAACCCGGTTCCGGAGATCATGCCGGATGAGGCCAAGGCAGGTGGTGCGGTAGTCGTTGGCACAGGCCGCTCTGACTATCCGAACCAGATCAACAATGTGCTGGTATTCCCGGGGCTCTTCAAGGGTGTCCTTGCTGTGCGGGCAAAAGACATTACCGAGAACATGAAGATTGCAGCCGCGCATGCCATTGCAGCAGTGATTCCGGAGGAGGAACTGAATCCGGAATATGTCATCCCGTCCTCTTTTGACAAGCGGGTTGCCCTGGCAGTGGCCAATGCCGTAGCAAAGGCTGCCGTGGAGGAAGGAATCAACTGGGTTCCGTACACAGAAATAAAATAAATTAGCTGACCTAAAACTTATATTAAGATAAGAAGAAAGTTATTTAGGTAGAAAATCGTTAAAACCGTCACATTTTTCGAGTGTGACGGTTTTTTTGGTATAAATGTGCATTAAACTGGCAAGTATGACAATTTTTCTCAGTTATTTCTGTGAAAATGTTCGATAAAAAAATGACATAAATATTTACAATGTGCAAGATTCACCATTTTTTAACGAAACATCTATTCATAATGGACAAAGCGGAAAAGTTTGGTTATAATATATGTTACATGCAAAAATGCAGAAAGAGGTGGGAACAGTGCATTATAAGAGAAGCGTATTCCGAAGTCTTGCCATGGTGACGCAGCTTGGTTTCAGTGTGCTGACTCCGATCCTCCTCTGTGTTTACACAGGTTATCTGGTGGATTCCCATTTTGGGACGAAGCTCATGGTGCCGATGCTGATTCTGGGTGTTCTGGCAGGCGGACGCTGCGGCTGGGTCATGGCGAGAAATACTCTTTTGCAGGAGCAGAAAGAGGACGAGCGCTTACGGCAGCAGCAGAGTGCGGGGCAGGGACGAAGCGGAATCAGCAAACCAAAACAGCCAAGCCGCATTTTTCATGAAGACAGCAAAGGAGGCAGGTAACAATGGAGTGGCTGAGCAAGTCAACGAAAAGGCTGCTTGCGGAAATGTCAGCCGGAATCATTTTTTACAATATGATTCTGGTGATCCTGGCGCTAGTGATGCTTCCAAGGGTTTCTTATCCGGTGGTCCCGGTAGTACTGGGACTGGTGGTGGGAGCCGCAGGAGCCATTTGTATGCTGATTCATATGGCGGTTATGACCGAGCGGGTGCTGGACAGCGGAAGTGAGAGCTACGCCAACAAATTTACCGTAGCGCAGAGTATGCTGCGCAAGCTGGTATTTGTGGCGGTGCTTCTGATCTGCTGGAAAGTGCTTAAGATCGATCTTCTGGCAGCAGTGATCGGAGCCATGGGCATGAAAGCAGGCGCATACCTGCAGCCACTGGTTCACAGAATTTCCGGTGGAAAAGAACTGGAAGCTTCTGCGCAGGCAGATACTTCCGACAATGACCGGCCGGGGATATCATGAGAGAAAGGAGGAACCGTGAATGGGAATGCTGATTTCCAATGAGCCTGACTTTATGATACATGGGGTACTGAAGTATCAGTTATTTGGTCAGGACTTCTGGATCACAACGACGACCATAGGCATGTGGATCATCACAGCACTGATCCTGATCCTTGCGGTACTGGCGAACCGGACCCTCAAAAAGGCAACGGACCAGCCGGGAACGTTTCAGAATGTGCTGGAGATGGCCTATGAGGCACTGCAGGGCATGACGGCAGGTATTCTGGGAGGCAATGCAAGACGTTTCATCAACTACATCGGAACGATCTTCGTATTCATCCTCTTCTGTAACCTGAGCGGCCTGTTAGGACTTCGTGCTCCGACAGCCGACTATGGCGTTACTTTCCTGCTTGGTATGTTTACCTTCTTCATCGTAAACTACCAGGGCATCAAGAACAGGGGCGTAAGACATTTTACCAGCCTGTTCGAGCCGACCCCGATCTTGTTCCCGATCAACCTGATCGGTGAGATCGCCAACCCGATTTCCATTTCCCTGCGTCTGTTCGCAAACCTGCTGTCAGGCGTTATCATTATGGGATTATGGTACGGCATGATGCCGATCTTTACCAATATCGGTATTCCGGCGGCACTTCATGTTTACTGTGATGTATTCTCCGGTGCGATCCAGACATACGTATTCTGTATGCTGACCATGGTATACATCAACGACAAAATGGAATAAGCCAAGTCATGCTCAGATGAATAGGGCGCAGCCCGACACCGAGATGAAGCGAAGCGGAATCGAGGTGGGCATGACGTGAAACATCACATTCCAACAGGATTCAATTAATTTATATTTAGGAGGACTTAACTATGAATGGTATCTCAGGACAGGACTTTATCTTTGGTTGTTCCGCAATCGGCGCTGGTCTGGCAATGATCGCCGGTATCGGACCTGGTGTAGGACAGGGTATCGCAGCTGGTCACGGTGCTGCAGCAGTAGGCCGTAACCCGGGCGCAAAATCCGACATCACTTCCACCATGCTTCTTGGTCAGGCAGTAGCAGAGACCACCGGTCTGTACGGTCTGGTTGTAGCGATCATCCTGATGTTCGTTAAGCCGTTCGGCGCATAAGAAGAACGGACATTGCGCAGGCACGCGGCGGACAGCAGTGTTTTGCGGCGGAGCGCGCAATGAATTATAACGAAAGGAGGCGTAAGACTTGGACAGACTGATAGGATTTGATCCGCAGCTTCTGCATGACGCAGTGCTGACCGGTATCAACATCTTCATTTTATTCTTTGCATTGTCCTATCTGCTTTTCAATCCGGTGCGTGATGTGCTGGAAAAGAGAAAACAGAAGATTGCCGGCGAGCTGGCGTCTGCTGCGGAAGACAAATCTTCAGCAGAGGCTATGAAGGCTGAGTACGAGGCAAAATTAAGAGACGTGAACAAAGAAGCTGAGAGCATTCTGGAGACTGCACGGCGTAAAGCCAAAGCCCGTGAGGAGGAAATGCTCGATGAAGCCAAGGCCGAAGCAGCCAGAATCATTGAGCGGGCTAACCGCGAGGTTGAGCTGGAGAAGAAGAAAGCTCTCGATGACATGAAACAGGAGATCGTAGACATCGCCGCATTCATGGCAGAGAAGGTTGTTGGAAACTCCATCGATGTTAAGATTCAGGATGCTTTGATTGATGAGACTTTGAAGGAAATGGGTGAACATACATGGCAAAGCTAGTTTCAAAGGTGTACGGCGATGCATTGTTTGAGACAGCCATGGAAAAAGAGCTTGTGGATACCCTCTACGAGGAAACCTCTGCTCTGCTCCCCATTTTACAGGCCAACCCGGAGCTCTTTTCCGTTCTCGGAAATCCGCAGATCGTAAAAGAAGAGAAGGTTGCCTTATTACATCAGGTCTTTTCCGGAAAGATTGCGGAGGAGCTGATGGGCTTCTTGAGCATCATTGTTGAGAAAGACAGACAGAACGAGATGATCTCGATTCTGGAATATTTCATCCAGAGGGTGAAGGAATTCAAAAAGATCGGAGCTGCTTATGTGACCAGCGCAGTGGAGCTGGGCGCGGAGCAGAAGGCCGCTTTGGAAAAAAGACTGCTTGAGACCACTGGTTACGTGCAGTTTGAAATGCACTACGATGTGGACGCGTCCCTCCTCGGGGGCATGGTCATCCGCATCGGAGACCGCGTAGTGGACAGCAGCATCAAGACAAGGCTTTACGAGCTGAAGAAGGAGTTATCCGCGCTTCAGCTGGCATAATAAGTCGGAAAGGAACAGACAATGAATTTGAGACCAGAAGAAATCAGTTCGGTAATCAAAGAACAGATCGCAAAGTATTCTACCAAACTGGAAGTCTCTGATGTCGGCACCGTTATCACGGTTGCGGACGGTATCGCTCGAGTTCATGGACTGGAGAAAGCCATGCAGGGTGAGCTTCTGGAATTCCCGGGAGAGGTATACGGCATGGTCCAGAACCTGGAGGAAGACAACGTAGGTGTCGTTCTCTTAGGTGATACCAGGAACATCAGTGAGGGAGATATCGTTAAGACAACCGGCCGCGTGGTTGAGGTCCCGGTAGGCGATGCCATGACCGGACGAGTTGTCAACGCGTTAGGTATGCCGATTGACGGCAAGGGCCCGATCGAGACTGACAAATTCCGCCGTGTTGAGCGTGTTGCTCACGGCGTAATCGAAAGAAAATCTGTAGACACCCCGTTACAGACCGGTATCAAGGCAATTGACGCCATGATTCCGATCGGCCGCGGACAGCGAGAGCTGATCATCGGTGACCGTCAGACCGGTAAGACCGCCATCGCGATCGATACCATCATCAACCAGAAGGGTCAGGGCGTTCACTGTATCTACGTTGCAATCGGTCAGAAAGCATCTACCGTTGCCAACATTGTAAGAACCTTAGAGGAGTTCGGCGCTATGGACTACACCACCATCGTAGTTTCCACGGCATCCGACCTGGCTCCGTTACAGTACATCGCACCATATTCCGGATGTGCGATCGGTGAGGAGTGGATGGAAAACGGAGAGGACGTACTGGTAGTCTATGATGACTTAACCAAGCACGCTGCCGCTTATCGTACCCTCTCCCTTCTTCTGAAGAGACCGCCGGGACGTGAGGCTTATCCGGGTGACGTATTCTACCTGCACTCCAGACTGCTGGAGCGCGCATCCCGTCTGTCTGATGACTTAGGCGGCGGTTCCTTAACTGCTCTGCCGATCATCGAGACCCAGGCGGGCGATGTATCCGCATACATCCCGACCAACGTAATTTCCATTACCGATGGTCAGATCTACCTTGAGACTGAGATGTTCAACTCCGGCTTCCGTCCGGCTATCAACGCTGGTCTGTCCGTATCCCGAGTAGGAGGCGCGGCACAGATCAAGGCAATCAAGAAGATTGCAGCGCCGATCCGTGTGGAACTGGCACAGTACCGCGAGCTGGCAAGCTTCGCCCAGTTCGGCTCCGAGCTGGATGCAGCAACCACCGAGCAGCTGGCACAGGGCGAGCGCATCCGTGAAGTCTTAAAACAGCCTCAGTACCAGCCGATGCCGGTTGAGTACCAGGTAATCATCATTTACGCAGCAACCAGAAAGCATCTTCTTGATATTCCGGTTGCAGATGTGCTGGCATTTGAGAAAGACTTATTCAAATACATTGACAGCAAGTACCCGGAGATCCCGGCAGCAATCCGCGATACCAAGGTTCTGTCCGAGGAGAACGAGGCTCTGCTTGTAAAAGCGATCAAAGAGTGCAAAGAGCAGCGCTAGATAAGGCAGGTGAACGATCATGGCATCGATGAGAGATATTAAACGCAGAAAAGCAAGTATCCAGAGCACCGGCCAGATTACCAAAGCCATGAAGCTGGTTTCTACAGTCAAGCTGCAGAAATCCAGACAGAAAGCAGAAGGCTCCAAGCCTTATTTCGACTTGATGTATGAGACGATCTCTTCCATGCTGAAAAAGTCAGGAACCATCGACCACAAATACCTGCGGGCAGGCGCCACGGATGGAAAAGCGGTCATCGCGATCACTTCCAACCGCGGTCTTGCCGGCGGCTACAATAACAACATTGTCAAGCTCATCGCAGGAAATGAGGCGCTGACTCCGGAGAAGACCCGGGTTTACGCCATTGGCCGCAAGGGCCGTGACGGACTGGCTAAGAAGGGTTACGAGATTGCCGAGGATTATTCCGAGGTCATCGACGAGCCAGCCTACCAGGATGCGGCAGATCTCACAAAAGAGCTGCTGGCCGCATTCGGCCGTGGGGAGATCGGTGAGATCTATCTTGCATACACTTCCTTTAAGAACACCGTAGTTCATATTCCGAAGCTCATCAAGCTCCTTCCGTTTACCATGGAGGAGAGCGGCGAGACCGAGGCTCCGAAAGCCGAAGCCCTCATGAACTACGAGCCGAGCGAGGAAGAAGTGCTGGATATGATCATCCCGAAATATATGAGCAGTCTGATCTTTGGTGCGCTGCAGGAAGCAGTTGCCAGTGAAAATGGTGCGCGTATGACCGCCATGGATTCGGCAACCAACAATGCAGAAGAGATGCTGGGCAAGTTAGAGCTGCAGTACAACCGTGCGCGTCAGGGTTCCATTACCCAGGAGCTTACGGAGATCATTGCAGGCGCAAATGCGATCAATTAATCCGTTTTGGCAGGGCCTGGTGCTCTGCTGAAGCGATCGCGCTCCAAGGAGTGCATTCGAGAAAGAATTATGAAGGAGAAGCAAGATGGCAGAACAAAATACTGGTAAGATCACACAGATCATCGGTGCGGTCATGGATATCAAGTTCTCCCAGGGCAAGATTCCGGAAATCAACGAGGCAATCAGAGTTCCGCTGGAAGATGGCGGCAGCCTGACCGTTGAGGTTGCACAGGATCTTGGTGACGATACCGTAAGATGTATCGCAATGGGAACCACCGATGGTCTGAGACGTGGTATGGACGCCATTGCAACCGGCGCGCCGATTTCCGTACCGGTTGGTGAGAATACGCTGGGCCGTATTTTCAATGTACTGGGCGAGCCAATTGACAATAAAGAAAAGCCACAGGTGGAAGAATACCTTCCAATCCACAGAAAAGCTCCTACCTTCGAGGAACAGTCTACCCAGACTGAGATCCTTGAGACCGGTATCAAAGTCGTAGACCTGCTCTGCCCTTATCAGAAGGGTGGTAAAATCGGTCTGTTCGGCGGTGCCGGTGTAGGTAAGACCGTCCTGATCCAGGAGCTGATTCGTAACATCGCTACCGAGCACGGCGGATATTCCGTATTCACCGGTGTAGGTGAGCGTACCCGTGAGGGTAATGACCTTTACTACGAGATGACCGAGTCTGGCGTTATCAATAAGACCACCATGGTATTCGGTCAGATGAACGAGCCGCCGGGAGCACGTATGAGAGTCGGCCTGACAGGCCTTACTATGGCTGAGTACTTCCGTGATAAAGGTGGTAAGGATGTCCTGTTATTCATCGACAACATCTTCCGTTTCACCCAGGCAGGTTCCGAGGTATCCGCTCTGCTTGGACGTATGCCGTCCGCAGTAGGATATCAGCCGACACTGGCAACTGAAATGGGTAACTTGCAGGAGCGAATCACTTCTACACGTAAGGGTTCCATTACATCCGTACAGGCTGTTTATGTGCCTGCCGATGACCTTACAGACCCTGCTCCGGCAACAACTTTCTCACATCTGGATGCTACGACTGTACTTTCCCGTGAGATCTCCAGCCAGGGTATTTACCCGGCAGTAGATCCGCTGGATTCCACAAGCCGTATCCTTTCACCTGAGATCGTTGGCAAAGAGCATTATGAGATCGCGAGATCTGTACAGCGTGTGCTTCAGCGTTACAAAGAACTTCAGGATATCATCGCCATCATGGGTATGGATGAACTTTCTGAGGAAGACAAGCGTACGGTAAACCGTGCACGTAAAGTTCAGAGATATCTGTCACAGAGTTTCTCTGTAGCAGAACAGTTCACAGGTATGCCTGGTAAATATGTTCCTCTCAAAGAAACCTTAAGAGGATTCAAGATGATCCTTGATGGCGAATGTGATGATATTCCGGAGAGTTATTTCCTGTTTGCCGGTACCATTGATGAAGTATTCGAAAAAGCTAAGAAGCAGTAAAGGAGGTGTCTTATGAGTACCTTCTCTTTACGGATCGGAACACCGGATGGACTGCTTTTTGAGGGTGATGTAGAGCGCGTAGTTTGCAGAAGTGTGGGTGGAGATATCGCGATTCTTGCAAGACACTGTAACTTCTGTACCGCTCTTGGAATGGGCGAGGCCCATGTGATACTGGAGAATGGCACCAGCCGCAGTGCAGCCTGCATCGGTGGCATGCTCACCGTAATGGATGGCAATTGCAGTCTTCTTGCAACCACCTGGGAATGGCAGGAGGACATCGACGCCGACCGCGCTGGAAAAG
>ERZ772858.3161-NODE-3161-length-10529-cov-3.532270_pt1 | contig 10529 bp, 8 predicted proteins | sample MGYA00512136_ERZ772858 | MGnify/ENA primary metagenome ERZ772858 (study PRJEB29015, sample SAMEA2737726) | human gut metagenome | biome: human gut; feature: human-associated habitat; material: faeces | place: China | collected 2012 ...
TTTCTTTTTCCTTACATATAAAATTCTGACTTGCGAAAGGGCGCTTATATCTGCCTGTCACAACCTATAAAAGCACCACAGAATCTGCGACACTACGTCCGTTAACCTCCGGCTTAATATTTGAATACCGCCACTCCATAGCCGGAAAGTGGATATGCAAAGGAGAACGCTCTTCCATCGCACTCTGATTTCACAGCTTTGTAGGATACCGGTTTTTCAATTCCTTCACCGCCAAATTCAGCAGCATCACTGTCTAAGACAAGTTTATAGGTCTTTTTCTTTGGCACACCGACACGGTAATCCGGGCGGGCAACTGGAGTAAAGTTACATACAAACAGCATATTGTTCTTTCCATCTTTACTCTTACGGACAAAACTGTAAATGCTGCGGTCTGCGTCATCCGCATTGATCCACTCAAAACCATCCCAATTGCCGTCTAATTCATAAAGACACGGATTCTTCTGGTATAAGTGCAGGAGTGCTTTTACCCAGTCCTGCATATGTTTGTGATCCGGGTTCTCGAGCAGATACCAGTCTAACTCTCTCTCCTCACTCCACTCCTGAAGCTGAGCAAATTCCTGTCCCATAAACAGAAGTTTTTTGCCTGGATGGAACAGCATAAATGCATACGCAGCTTTCAAATTACGAATCTTTTCTTCCGGATAGCCTGGCATCTTATTAACCATAGAACATTTCAAATGTACGACTTCATCATGCGAGATGACAAGGACATATTTTTCACTGTATGCATAAGTCATAGAAAATGTCATCTTATTATGATTAAATTTACGGAAATATGGATCCAGCTTCATGTATTCCAGGAAGTCGTTCATCCAGCCCATATTCCACTTCAGAGAGAATCCAAGCCCGTCGTCTTCTGCCTTACCTGTTACCATCGGCCATGCGGTAGATTCCTCTGCGATCATGACAGTTCCATGATTTCTTCCGAGAACAACGGTATTCAGATGCTTAAAAAATTCAATAGCCTCCAGATTCTTGTTTCCGCCGTATTTATTGGCGATCCACTCACCGTCTTTCTTACCGTAATCCAGGTAGAGCATGGATGCAACCGCATCTACACGAAGACCATCAACGTGGCATTCCTCTACCCAGTAAAGAGCGTTTGCGATCAGGAAATTCTTCACCTCCGGACGTCCGTAATTGTAGATCTTGGTTCCCCAATCCGGATGCTCACCCTGTCTCGGATCTGCATGCTCATATACAGCAGTTCCGTCAAAGTTAACCAGTCCGTGTGCATCCTTCGGAAAATGTGCCGGTACCCAGTCAAGAATGATACCGATTTTCTGACGGTGAAGATAATCCACCAGATATTTGAAATCCTGCGGTGTTCCGTAGCGGGAAGTCGGTGCGTAATAGCCGGTTACCTGATAGCCCCAGGAACCGTCAAAAGGATGCTCTGCGATACCCATAAGTTCCACATGGGTGTATCCCATTTTTTTGACATACTGTGCAAGCTTCGGCGCCAGTTCTCTGTAAGAATAGAAACCATCCTCATCCTCTGCTGTCTGCGGATGCTTCATCCAGGAACCCGGATGCACCTCATAGATAGACATGGCACTTGTGTCCGGATCAAAGTTCTCGCGATTTTTCATCCAGGTATCATCTTTCCATTTATAGTTGGTGATATCTGTAATACGAGAGGCTGTTCCGGGACGCATTTCAGCGGCATTGGCATATGGATCTGCCTTGTAAAGCTCCTCACCATGTGCACCTGTAATGTAAAATTTATACAGCTGTCCGATCTTCGCTCCCGGTACAAATGTCTCATAAACGCCAATGGGTCCAACTTTTTTCATGGGATTCTTCTCCGTATCCCATTCGTTGAATTCACCTATAACAGAAACCGCCTGTGCATTAGGTGCCCACACTGCAAAATAAACCCCTTTTTTCCGGTTCTGCGTATCTGGATGTGCTCCCAGCTTCCTGTAAATATCATAATTCGTGCCCTGACCAAACAGATACTGGTCAAGCTCCGTAAATTGTAATTTCTTTCCCATTTTCAGGTACCTCCCTTTATAGTTCTGCCACCGTCCATTCCCCAATTTTAAGTGGAGTTTTTTATTCTATAATTATACCAATCCCCATATTTTCAGTCAAGAAAAAACCCTCTCCGGCTAATATGTGTCTATTATCCGACAGTGTCAGATAAAGTCAAAAAAGAGACCTGAATGACGCACATTTTGTCATTCAGGTCTCTCCTGTCATTTTTTAATATTCTTCGCTTCCATCGTCATAAGATTCGTCGTAGGAACCATCATCATAGCTTCCATCATCGGAAGATCCATCCGAATAATCACTTTCGTCAGAACCATCGGAATAGTCCCCTTCATCGGAAGATCCGTCACTGACATCAGATCCGTCAGAAGAATCGCTTCCATCGGAGCCATCCTCAGAGGAATCCTCTGAATCGCTGGAATTTCCTGCATATCCTGCAACACGACCAGCCTGAAGAGAGCTGTCCCAGAAGTCAGAATAGGAAGCACTCTGTAACGTAACATCCTTCGCTTCTGCAAGCTCGCTGACTGTTACAAGCTTATATCCCTGGTCGATCAGTGCCGGGATCAGCTTCTCTGTGGCACACTTCACAGATGGTTCATGAATATCATGCATCAGGATGATAGAACCGTCTCCCAGTGAGGAATCATTCATGATCTGGTTATAATCTGCATCCGCATCCATCAGCTTCCAGTCCAGAGAATCCGTAGACCACATGAAGAAAGGCTTGCCAACTGCACTCATCTGCTCATCTGTGATCGCGCCATACGGTGCACGACATACCGTTGATGCCTGCCCACAGGCTTTTACCAGTGCATCATCCGTCTTCTGGAACTCCTGCATAACAGAATCCAGATCCATATTCGGCAGCGTCTGTTCCGGATGATCCCAAGTATGGTTACCGATCTCGCAGCCAAGCTTTACCATTCGCTGTATGGTAGATTCACGGCCCTCCACATTCTGTCCCAGCATAAAGAACGTAACATGGATATTATATTTCTCAACAGTATCAAGAAGTGTCTCTGTATACTCTCCGGGACCATCATCAAAAGTCAGAGCGATCATCGGGCGCTTCTTGGAAGGATCATAAGAGCCATCCTCATTAAAATAATAGTCCTTCACACCTTTCTCCACCCATCCGGTCTGCATGTATCCCTTTTTATCAAAGCTGTATGTTGTTCCGTCAATATCCGCAAAACCATTTACATAATATGTACCATCTGGATTCTGATACCACTTTCCTGTAGAATCCTCATGCCATCCCGGAGTCATAACAGAAAGCCTTTCGCCTGCTGCACTGCCCTTTACCGGCATCACCGTTGCATCCGTACCGGAATCCGCGCTGTCTGTATCCGAAGCAGCCGTATCCGTCGATGCCGTACCGTCCTTCGTACTGCTGCCTGTGGAAGCTCCGGCGGTATTTGCCTGGACATTTACTGTCTCCGCATCCTTATTGCTTCCACCGCCTGCATGGTTGACGATGGGAAGAATTACCCCTCGAACAACAAAAACGAGCAGAAGAATCGCCGCAACTACACAGGTTATCCGCTTCATCATCCGCCGCCGTCTTAACTGCTGCTGTTTTCTGCGCATCCTCTCACGCAAAACTCTTTTGTCCATTTTTTACATCCCCGTTTATATACTCATATCTTTCTTTGATATTTAATGTCTGTCTTTAATCATACCGCATTTAACGCTTAAATACAATGGAAATTCCCGAAAGAATCTCTTAATTTGTTACTATTCACTCCGTTCTCAGTAACACACTTCGCGATGCACATGTAAAAAAAATGGTACCCGAAACACATTCCGGGCACCACACTTTTTTAGCTGCTAATACTGTCAGATCACTCCTGACCCGCTGCATCCTGATCCGCCTCGCCGTCTTCCGGCACCATATCTGTAGCCTCTGCCGCTTCCAGCTCTTCATCCACGGTACCTTCCGCACTGCTTCCGTCCGAGGAAGGATCATCTCCGTTTACTCCCTGGGTATCACCGGCAGAAACCTTCTCCTCAACTGTTGCATTGTCCAGGATAAAATCTTCCACTCTGAGAAGTCCGATGGATTCATCCACGGCTGCCTGTCCGTATTTATCTACCAGCGCAGCCAGATCCTTCACACTGTATGCTTTGATCAGTTCATCCTGGATACTGAGAGATTTTTTGTCTTCAAGTGTCATATTCTCCGCATCCATGATTCCCTGTACGATCAGGTTCTGCTTTACTTTAAACTCCGCATACTGACCGCTCTGCTCCTCAAAATCATCCATGGAGATTCCCTGAGCTTTTACAAAATCCTCCAGCGTCATATCACCCTGTTTTGCATAATTCTCATACAGACTGCGAAACTCTGTCTTGGCTGTATCCAGATCCTCCTGTGGATATTCCTTCACTTCAGATGCTGAGAGCACTGTATTCCATGCAGTTTCACGCAATGTGTTCTGTGCACTTGTCTTCGCTTCATCCTCCAGTGTGGTACGGATTTCCTTCTTGTAATCATCCACACTCTTGCAGTCTGTATTCTTGGCTACCCAGGTATCGGTAAGCTCAGGTGCACGCTTAAAGCTCTGCAGAGTGACCTTAAATACCACTTCCTGTCCGGCCAGCTCTTCCGAAGAGTATTCCTTCGGGAAAGTCAGATCGAGATTCTTGGTCTCACCTTTTTTCATTCCGATGATCCCGTCCTCAAATCCGTCGATAAATGTTCCGGAGCCTATGGTCAGCTCATAATTATTTGCAGTACCGCCGTCAAAAGCCACTCCGTCCTTGGTTCCCACATAATTAATGGTAACCACATCTCCGTTCTGAACACTGCCTTCCGTTACTTCCTCAGCCTTGTTCTGAAGCTCTTCCTTGATCCTTCCGTCAACCATATCATCGGTTACGGCTTCTACTGTGTTATCAAGAGTCAGTCCCTTATATTCTCCGATGGTCACATATTTGCTCACATCATCCACGGAAACAAGCCTTGTATCTCCGGAGGCTGCCTCTTCGCTGTCTTTATTGGAATCCGTTTCTTCTGACTCTTTGGAATCTGCAGATCCGGAATCTTCTTTATCTGTTGTATCCTGCGCTTCTGCTGCAGGTTTTTTGTCATCTTTCTGGTCTGTTGATGTGCCACATGCAGTGATCGCCAGTGCCGCACACAGTGCAAGAACCATGAGATATGCTTTTTTCTTCATAACCTACTCCCTTCATCAAGTACTGTCGGTTCGATTATAATCTTTTTTTATACAGATTTGTAAAGTGTGTTTGCTGTCTTACATTTCCGGTACCGGTGTCGATCTGGAAGAATCCCACACCTCCGATACATCAAACAGGTCACTGAGCATATCCGGATTGTAATACATTCTGTATCCATCCAGATTCCGTCTTCCCTGACGGAAATATTCACTTGTGATCTGCACAAAATACTGACTGGAATCTACATTGCAGAAATAGCGGTAGCCACGGCTTTTGTAATACTCATACTTCTCATTATCCGAGGTGTATCCTTCCCAATCGCCGATATCCGCACCAAAGGCAAAAATGATCATATCGGTTTTTCCGAGGATGGGTGCCACATATTTTTCCCATTTTTTATTATCGGTCTTCAACTCCGCTGCTGTGGAGCTTGTAGCGTTTCTGTGACCCCAGGTATGGCTTGCAAATTCCCACCCGTCCTTTTTCATGGCCTTCGCCACTTTTTTGGCTGCTTTTACTTCTTTATCATAGTCAAAATCCGGATTGGCCTTGAGAAAAGCCTTCTGGTCATCCTGAAGATTCTTCTTGGTCTTATATGCCCCATCTGTACGGTAGCCCAGAACACCATTATAACCGGTCATTGCCAGGATACCCTTTCTTCCATGATAGGAAAAATCCGGATGTTCTTTGATAAAGGAATCCAGGATCGGCACCACATCGTAATCTCCGGTCACAACTGTACCGTCTGCCTTCTTATACTCGCATTTGATATCTCCGTTGTCGTCGATCACCAGCTTTGTGGCAAATCCGTCTCCGTCCATATAATGATAGTAGCTGACGTCATCCTCTGAAAGAACAAAAGGAATCTTGCCTTCCGGCAGCATGATCTTTCCCCTGCTCATGGTTCCGTCATCATTGATCACAGCCATATCATGAGGACTCACCAGTACGTAACCCTTATCATACATGATCTGGAGCATTTTTTTGAACTCGCTGACTGTGGTCATCATCTGATTATATCCGGCCTCATCGGAATCTCCGTCAAAGGCCAGTGAGGTATTCACGATCAGGGAATGAAAAAATACATGGGTGATATTCTCAAGTGGATATTCCACACAGGCATCTCTTTTTTTCATGTAGGCTGCTGCTGCTTCCTGCATCTTGTCACTGGTGGCAAATTTCCAGTTGTTTTTCAACACGGAGATCGCGCCGGTGTAATCATACTGCTGTGCCAGTTTTTTGGCTTTTTTGAGAAGTGTTTTTTCGTCTGAGGAAGTACTGTCGGAGCTGTTCTCGGCAGCTTCCCTTTTCTGTGTTTCTTTTTCTGCCTTTTTTTCTTCCTTCGGTGTCTCGGTAGCTGCCGGCTGGTCCTCCGGGTCCGCTGCTACTTTGGCTTCTTCGGACTGTTCTTCTTCGGCTTCTGCAGCTTCTGCTTCCGCTTCATCAGACTGTGTATCCTCGTCATCCTGTGTCCCGGAGATCATATTGTCCACCTGAACAGTGACCGGATGGTTTCCGCCCACAAGAAGTGACGCCGCAAGCACTGTTGTCAGTACACCTGCAATTTTTTTCTTCATAATAATATATATGCCCCTTTCTAAAAGTCCCCTCGTATCTCCGGATATGACCGTTACATCGGCGGTACCGGTGTCGGTCTTGCCGGATCAAAAACATCTTTTACGTCAAAAAGATCGGATAACAGTTCCGGGTTATAATACATACGGTATCCATCCAGATTCCGTCTTCCCTGACGGAAGTACCGATCCCGGATCTGTACATAATACTGGCTGGAATCCACGTTGCAGTAATAATTATATCCCTGCCCCTTCAGATATTCGAATTTATCCCCGGAATACTCCTGGTCATTGGTAATGTCGGTTCCAAAAGCAAAAATGATAACATCCGTTCCCCCGATCAGCGGATCTACATTTTTCTTGAAACGTTCGGTATCTGCCTGAAGCTTCTCCAGTGTGACCTGTCCCACATTCTGATGTCCCCAGGTATGGCTCGCAAATTCCCAGCCTTCTGCCTTCATGGCATCGGCAACCTTTTTTGCGGCTGCCCGTTCTTTTTCCAGGCTGAAATCCGGATGTGCATCCAGCCACTGTACTTTATTTTCATCCAGATCTGCCGGACGGGTCTCATAGCTTTCGTCGGTCCGGTATCCCAGGATCCCGTTGTATCCGGTAAGTGCCAGGATTCCTTTTGCACCGCGGTATGAGAAATCCGGATGCTTTTCCACAAAACGGTCGATCAACGGAACCATGTCATAATCTCCCACGGAGACACTTCCGTCATCTTCCACATATTCATTGCGGATCTTTCCTTTATCATCCACGATCAGCTTCGTGGCATAGCCGTCACCGTCCATATAATGATAATAGCATACATCATCCTGTGAGAGGACAAACGGCGTTTTCCCAGGCGGAAGAAGGATCTCTCCCTCTGTGATATTCCCGTTGTCGTCTGCCTTTGCCATGTCCTTGATGCTTACCATCACATAGCCCTTGTCATACATGGTCTGCGTGATCTTGTTAAACTCATCAATGGTTGTCATGACCTGATTATAATCTGCTTCTTTGTAGTCTCCGTCAAACGCTTTGGATGGATCCTTGATCAGAATATGATAAAAGACATGTGTCACCTTTTCAAGGGGCCATGCCGTACAGGTTGCTTTTATGTCTTCGTATTTTTTTGCAGCTGCCTGCATCTTCTTATCAGAATCATAGGACGGAGCCTTTTTCAGAAGATCGATAGCTTTGTCATAGTTATATTGACTGGCCAGAAGCTCTGCCTCTGCGAGAGTATCTTTGGAAGCGGTCTCTGTATTTTTAGTACCTGCTTCTAAAGCTTTTTCTCCGGAAACGGTCTGTTCTTTCTGTTTGTCAGAAGAAACCGTCTTCTCTTTTGAAGCCTTCTCACTTCTGCCCTTCAGCGCACCGACTCCTACTGATGCCCCGACTGCGACGATCATTGCCGCTGTTATGATGGCCAGACGCTTTCTGCGTTCCTTCAGCTGGCGCTTTCTGCGGCGTTTCAATACCTCTTTCCGCCATTCTTCGTACTCAGGAGTTCCCATTTCCGGTCGGGTTCTCCCGGGCTTTTTCTCTTCCATATAATATTTCCTCCATCTCTGGTTTATCCATTACATATGTTAGCTCAAAGATAGTTATGTCCTGTAATCTCTGCAGCATACACAGATGAACTGCATCGTAATCATTATAACTGGTAACTGCTGAAATTTCCACCGTTCCACCTGTCTTTTTCACTTTTTTAATTGCCTTTTTGACGAAACAATGCTAAAATGTTGTTTGCGTAATGTAACCGATTGCGAAACAAATATATATACAGGGGGATTCTCAAATGAGTACAGTTACCATCGTTCTTCTGGTCATCCTCGTTATTCTGATCGCAGCAGTGATCGCACTCTATTTCTTCGGAAAAAAAGCTCAGAAAAAACAGGACGAACAGCAGGCTCAGATCCAGGCTAACAAACAGACAGTTTCCATGCTGGTCATCGATAAAAAACGGATGCCGCTGAAAGATTCCGGACTTCCACAGATGGTCATCGACCAGACACCTAAGCTTATGCGCCGGTCCAAGCTTCCGATCGTAAAAGCCAAAGTCGGTCCGAAGATCAGCATCCTTATTGCAGATGAAAAGGTTTTTGATCTGATCCCGGTCAAAAAAGAGATCAAAGCTGAAGTCAGCGGTCTTTACATCGTTGGCGTAAAAGGAATCCGTGGTTCTCTCGAAGCACCACAGAAGAAGAAAAAAGGCTTCCTCGCAAGATTCCGTAAATGATCAGAATCTAAAACAGCCGCCACGCTTTCAGGAATTTCCCTGATGCATGGCGGCTTTTCTTATGTAATGTAATTATATATCTTTTATTTTCTGCAGGATCTATAAAACAAAATCCTTGCAGTCTCTTGGCTGTACCTGGATCGCCAGATAGCAGTCTGCCACATGTTCTTCATTCATATCCAGTGCATAATCAACTTTCAGATGAATATTATCCTCTTCTTCCTGCAATTCCAAACCGGTTGCTGCAATCCCCATCTGAAGTGTTCCAAACGGTGTCGAATAAAGAGTCATATTTTTTTTGCCCTGTTCAAACACCATATGTACATTTACCTGCCCCTGCTTGCGGACTTCCACTCCCTGCGCCGACATCTTGATATAGTTGACCGTCGGTTCTGCCGTATCGTCCATCATTTCTTCATAACGAAGATAATGGCTTCCATTTCGATAATAATACTGTCCTGGGACAACGATCTCGATTGGTTCCTGTTCCTCTTCCGGATCCATCATCTGAAGTCCGCGTACATGTATAAGTACATCTTTTTTCATATATCTCTCCTGATTCTGATAATTATCAATATTTTTCAATATCAATTTTCTTAGTCATTTCCACATCATACGGAAGAATCGAATTGGCAAATTCCTTAAACTCATCTGCAAGATCACTTACATAAAATCGATAAGGAAATTCCTCTTCCTGCTGTCCGGTACTGAGCATATTTGTTTTCTGCAGAAGATTCTTCAGTTCCAAAGCCGTCTCATACGCCGGATTTACCAGTCTTACTTTTTCTCCCATAACTTCCCGGATCGTAGATCGGATCAGCGGATAATGCGTACAGCCGAGAATCAGTGTATCCACATCTTTATCTTTCAGTTCCTGCAGATATCGGTTTGCAACTTCTACGGTCACCGGATCATGCAGCCAGCCTTCCTCTACCAGAGGTACAAACAGTGGGCAGGCCTTACCGATCACCGTAATTTCCGGATCCAGTTTCTTCAGATAAGCTTCGTGAATTCCACTGCCAACTGTGCCGACCGTACCGATCACACCAACTCTTTTATTGACCGTCTCTTCTGCAGCAACCTTTGCTCCTGCTCCAATCACACCAAGAACCGGTATATCCTGTTCATGCTGTACCGCATCAAGCGCAAATGCACTTGCTGTGTTACAGGCGATCACAATTGCTTTCACCTGCTGTTCTTTCAGAAAATGAATGATCTGTCTGGAGTAGCGAATAACCGTATCTCTGGATTTACTGCCGTATGGAACTCTGGCTGTATCACCAAAATAAACAATCTTTTCCGAAGGAAGATTACGCATGATCTCACGTGCCACTGTCAGTCCACCTACTCCGGAATCAAACACACCGATCGGTGCATCTCTATCTATCTTCATATGTAATTCTCCAGTTCTGTTTTATATGTTCGAAAAAGTAAAATGAACTTTTCCGAACATATCGATATCTTACCACCTCTCAATAGCTTTCGCAAGCCAGAAGGATATCTTTGGCCTCTGTTCTGATGGAAAT
>ERZ772858.3182-NODE-3182-length-10446-cov-7.130305_pt1 | contig 10446 bp, 10 predicted proteins | sample MGYA00512136_ERZ772858 | MGnify/ENA primary metagenome ERZ772858 (study PRJEB29015, sample SAMEA2737726) | human gut metagenome | biome: human gut; feature: human-associated habitat; material: faeces | place: China | collected 2012 ...
ATTGTAAACGATTTGCCCTAAGAAATTGCTTCCAGTTCACGGAAGCGGAATTTGACGATGATTTGCTTGTCTTCCGTTAATTCCACTCGCTCAATCAGGCTCACCAGCAGTTCCCGACTGGCATAAGCCGATGTGATGAACCTTTGCACCAACTCTCTGGCTCGGTCTTCGGTGCTGACCGGGCTTTCTTTTTGCACTTCCAAGTCCTTCAGCTTTTCCTCAAGTGAGTTGCGCTCCATCTTGATGCGCTGATAAATCCGTTCAAAATCCGACTCAGCAAGGAGGCCAGTCAGCCGATCCATGTACATCTTATCCAGATTGGCAGTCAGGCCGTCGATCTTGCTGTGCAGGGATTGAATCTCGCTATCGTGGCTCTCTGCTTTGCGCACCTCTTCCACAGCAGTAATGGCAATTGGCTGCAGCTGACTCGGATCCAAATAGGCCTCGCAGACCTCCTGTATCTTGGCGACAACGGCGTCCGTCACAGTCTTTTCCTTGATGCTGTGGCACGAACAGACACCGGCTTTGGTGAAGCGCTGATAAGTCCGGCAGACAAAGTACAGCACATCCTCTCCGGCAGCATTTTTGCGATTGAGCACCGCCAGCGGGTAACCACACTCATGGCAGAAGATCATGCCTTTGAGCAGAAAGTCATAGGTTCGGCTTCTGGTGTGCTTGCGGCTGTTGACCAACATGCGTACTTTTTGGAAGGTTTCCCGATCAATCAACGGCTCGTGCGTTCCTTCCACCACGACCCAGTTTTCACGGTCCTGCTTCAGGCACTTCTTGGACTTGTAGCTGATCTTCACCGTTCGTCCTTGAACCATGTTTCCGATGTAAGTCTCATTTTGAAGCATATCTGAGATGCGTTCACTGCTCCACAGACCGGTGTAGGGACCTGGGTTTGCCACAGGCAGTCCTGCATAGGTTGCCGGAGTGGGTACACCCTCTTCGTTTAACTGTGTGGCGATTTGCCTGCAGCTCATACCTTCCAACGCCATGTGGAAGATGCGCCGCACTATGGGCGCTACTTCCTCGTCAATGACGATTTTGTTCTTCTCTGTGGGATGCATCTTATAACCATAGACCGGTTTGCCGCCGATAAATTGTCCCTTACGCTGCTTATCCCGCTTGACAGATTTGATCTTCTTGGAAATGTCCTTGGCGTACATGTCATTCATGATGGCACGGAACGGGGTGATGTCGTTGGCACTGGATTCCACACCAGTGTCGATACCGTCCAGTAGTGAGATGTACCGCACCCGCTTTTCCGGGAAGTACCGCTCCATGTAGTGGCCGGTCATGATATAGTCACGGCCCAGACGGGACAAGTCTTTGGTGATGACCATGTTGACCTTCTTGGCTTCGATGTCGCCGATCATCCGTTGAAAATCCGGGCGGTCAAAGTTAGTTCCAGACCAACCATCATCGATGTAAGTGTCGTAGACCGACAGCCGATGCTTCTTCACAAAATCATCCAAGAGGGATTTCTGATTGTTGACGCTTTCTGACGGCCCTTCGTTTTCGTCCTCCTTTGATAGTCTGATGTATAATGCCACATGGTAATCCATGGGGTTGCTTATCTCTAAGTACATAAACTGTCCTCCCGAAATAAGCGACCATTCATCGTCACAACAATACTACATCGGCTGGCGAATAGCCAGGGCAAAAAGCTCTTTTTGAAGAAAGAACCGAAAGGACTCTTGGATGAGTTCTGCCAGCATCTGGTCCGTATCGGAATACGTACAACGAACGATTATTTGCTTATTTTTCATGAGACACCTCCTGTATTGATACTATGAAGAAACGGCAGCCAACTTGCGGCTGCCGAACAAAAAAGAACCCGTACCGGGTTAGGGACGGGTTCACAACATTTATTCAGTTGATTTAGCTTGCTTGGCATACTGGCTTAATGCTGCCTTGTGCTTATAGCCCAGACCACTCGTATTAGAGATGTTGCGCAGCATGTCATTCGTACTATGGCCTGCACGCAAAGGTTTCATACGACGTTCGACATGTCCGTTCTCCATGTAGTAGTTTGTTGATGCAAATATAAGGTCTCGCGTAAGAAGAAACTCAAGAATACTGAGTAACTTGGTAATGTTTCTCGTAACGGACTTCAACGAATCAACGATCAACGCGCCATTGGAGTCGGCGGAAAGCATTTTTAGAAAAGCCATAAGCGGCGGCTCTATTTCGGGAGAATAGCCATCGTAAATTCCTGTTTTCATCTCACCAGATGTTGCAGTAATCTCTGTCTCTTTATCTACGCCTTCCAGAAAATAAGGTTCGGAAACGGATACTTTCGGATAATCAACGGTCTTGCTGTTCGTTGCGGCAAGGTGCTTCAGCGCAGCCCATGCGACAGGGTACTCATTTGCGAGTTCCTGATACAAATCCTGTCTTGCGCTAAGCTTTGCCTGTCTGCACATTTCAGCAAAATCCTGCTTACTGAAATAGCGAATGGCCTCCGATGTAATTTCCTTCACATCTTTGCTGGGTAGCGATTTACTCAGTCCGGCCTCTCCATAGGCGTCACTCTGGATCGTTTCAATGGGACTGTTTCGAATGGCGACGACCACAAAACAGCGAATATCGATTTTTGCCCGAGGTTCATAAAAGCTGCCTTCTTCCAGGTCAAGCAGTAAAACGGTATTTTTGAAAACCCGATCATCCCAATGGCGCAGAAGAGAGGTCATCTGTGTATGAATGATACCAATGGTACGTAGCAGAAAGTGTTCCGAAACACCATAGCCGCGCAGCCTGGGTGCGAGGATACTATTCAGATAATGGGAAACTGCGTCCACAACATACACATCCTCTCTGGAAAGGTATTCCTATTGTGGCATAGTTTCCGACAAATTTCAACTAAAAGCCCCAGTACATATATACATTCTTTGGCCGGAGGTCTTCTTCAGCCACTTGGACATCTTTATTTCCAAGGATTTCTTGCACACCCTCCCGTACAAAGCACACCTCCATGTATGGTATATGTGCTTGCTGCGACAAGGGAAATAAATCCTTGCTTTCTACAAGAACAAGCCCAAGATCATCGGCCTGCGCGCGTTGCAAAAAACGAAGCAAGACCTGATCCGGATCTTCCAAGTTGAACTCGCCCACATGGAAAAAGCAATGCTCAATTGTCCGACCGGAGCTCGCTGCATTCTGAGCAAGTATATCATGTTGTCTTTGCAGTTCCCGCTGTATCTCCGCTTCAGGTATACTTTCGGAAACATGACAGAAGAGTGAAGCAATCAATTCCATACGCAATACTCCTTTCCGCATTATTCTATTGCTATTGTAGAGCGCAGTTTGTCGAATTATTTTATGCTGTCAAAAGTGAGCGAATGTATGTATAACAAGCCATAAGTACTCTTTCTGAAAATCCCGGTTTCGGCATTCCTAATTCAGGCTGTCTGCAAACAACAGCCAGCATAAATGTATCTGCAAACAGTTCCCGAAGCTGCGCTGTGGTCAGCTTCCTGCAATCTATGCCCAGTCCCAGCAAATGTTCCTTGAAAGAGTCAGGAACATCAGTCAGTGTCCCGGTCGCCTTGATGTGGAGCAAATGACCCAATTCGTGCAGCAGTACATGGATAGGGTTTACCTCCTCACTTTGCATTCGGTACATACAGATGCAACTCTGCATTCCTCCCGCTGTAAACATAGCAAAGGTTTCGCCATTCAAGCACTCGTGTTGGGCATCAATCAGTAAAATGTCGACCGGATGCTTGTCCAGTACTTTTTGAGAATAGGAAAACAGGGCGTCCACCATCTGAACCGCCGTTGCCACGCCTTCTTCCGTGAGTATCGGTGTATCCGCATACCAGAATCTACTGGCATATTGGTGCAGGCCGTCTATGCAACGGTCAATCCCGAGTTCCTTGTTACAGGCTATAAACCATTGGGCGTATCTTATGACGGCATCGTCCTGGTAGACTGCATAGCTTTTGGTTGCCGAACACGAGGGCGACATAGATGAAATACGGTTGGCAAAATCCACCGCAGCCAGCTCGTTCCCTTCGTCCAATTCTGTAATTACGTTTTCCGTTTCTTCGAAAAGATTCATGATATCAAATGCCATGGTGTTCTCCTTTCTTTTGTCAAAGTAACATCTGCGAGATGACGCGAGCATTTTGCTCCTTGGCGGCATACTCCAGATGCGAATATAAATCCGCCGTAGTTGACAGGCTGCTGTGCCCCAACCACTGCTGTACCTCTATCAGCGGCACACGGGCAGAGATCAGCAAATTGGCACAGCTATGCCGCAAATCATGAAATCGAATCTTGCGCAAGTTGTTCTTTGCGAGAATTGTTTTGAAATGCTCAGATAGATAGTCGGGTGTAAACAACTGCCCCGTCCCATTCACACAGATGTATTCCTCATTAGGCGGAGGCTGTGTCCCATAACGCTGGATCGCGGCATTCTGGAGCATAGCTGCAACCTGTGGCATAAGCGGCAATGTTCGAAAGCTGGACTTGCGCTTTAATTTGTCCTTCGCGATCAGCTGCCGCTTCCCATTAACTGCGGTCGATGTTACGGAATGTGAAATGGTAATTGTGGCTCGCTCATAATCAATAGCACCCCATCGCAGCCCCAAAACTTCGCTGCGCCGCAGTCCATACAGAACGGCCAACATAATGGGAAGTTCAAGTGGATCATCATGAAGCGCATTGAGTAATTTTCTGCATTCCTCCGGAGAATAGCAATCCGCAGCAGACTGCTCCTTTTTAGGTCGTGGAATAAAGTCTGTCGGGTCATTCTGAATGAAACCCCGCATGCTTGCCTCCTTCAAGGCCTTGCGGAGAAGCACATGATAGTGCAAGACTGTATTTCCCGTAAGGCCTTTGGCATATAGCGAATTGTAGTAATCCAGAATATCTGCCGGTTTCAGATCTAAAAGCAAAATATTCCGTTCTTTGAAGTAAGGGGCAATTCTGTTATTAATGCAGTTCTGGTATTCTTCGTAGGTGCCAAATGAAACTTTTCCACGACAACTCTTGACCCAGGTCGTGAGGTAGTGGCTGACGAGAACATCGCTGCTGCGCTTTTGTATTTCGGCGAAATCCGTATATTCCCGTCGAGCGGCAAGGAGCATTGCTTCTGCTTTCTTTTTATTTCCCTCCACCCGAAGGTGGGTTGAAATCCACTTCTGCTTTAACCGGCCCGTCTCATCCCTCACCATAAGAATCAAGTACCAATACCCATTTTTCTTTGTCATGTGCCCTGCGACCATATCAGCGCCTCCCGTTTTTGCTTTCATTTTACATAAAGGAGGCCTGCAATTCTCGTTTGAGCCACAGCAAATCTATTTTCTACAGATTTATGCGAGTGGGCATGAACGGCTTGACTCGAAATCAGTTTGGGATATCTGTGCATGGGTTCGAATTGAAGAATAACCATCTAAATTGAAACGGCCCGGAGAGTTGCCTCTCAGGGCTCATTTTTATATAAGCAATACGCTCCATCACTCAATCATGTCACCAAAAATGATTGATGAACTGAGCGATGTGTGGTATAATACGGTCGAATGAATCTTTTGCATGAGGTGTTTCTATGAGGAATAAGAAACCTCCTTTTGAAATTACAAATACGATGATCCATGAGATTGCGGAAATCGCCGAACTGGTGGGCAAGCTGACTTCCACCAATCAGCTGTCTGCGAACCCAGCTTTACGGCGGACAAACCGTATCCGGACGATCCACGGCTCTCTGGCCATTGAACAGAACACTTTGAGTTTAGAACAGGTCACCGCAGTTCTGAACGGCAAGCAGGTGCTGGCCCCGCCCAAGGATATTGCCGAAGTCAAGAATGCCTATGAAATCTACGAACGGTTGGACGAGCTTGACCCCTATTCTGTGGATGATCTGCTGACTGCACATGGCATTATGATGCGAGGCTTGGTTGAGGAATCCGGTGTATTCCGTTCCCGCCCAGTTGGGGTAGTTGATCAGGCAGGGCATGTCCTACATTTCGGTACACTTCCACAGTATGTGCCGGATTTGGTAATGGAGCTGCTGGACTGGGCTAAGAACAGCGATATACACATGTTGATCCGCAGTTGCGTGTTCCACTACGAGCTGGAACTGATCCATCCCTTCGCTGACGGTAATGGTCGTATCGGACGTCTGTGGCACACGCTGTTGCTCTCCAAGTGGAATCCTGCCTTTGCCTGGTTGCCGGTGGAGTCCATGATCCATGCCCGCCAACCGAAATATTATGCAGCGATTAATGCCTCCAACGACGCCGGAGAGTCCACGGTATTTATCGAGTTCATGCTCTCTACCATCAAAGCGTCGCTCATCGACGCAATTAACACGAGCGATGAAGTGAGCGATGAGCCGATGGATAAGGCAACCATGCGCTGGAAACAGATGGAGAAGTTTTTGGAGACGCATGAGTTTATTATGAATGCGGATGTGCGGGCACTATGTGGTGTGTCTGCTGCTACGGCGAATCGGATTCTGGCAAGCATAGTAGCAGATGGCAAACTTGTTAAACGCTATGAGTGTGGTCATTGGGTATACAAGCTAACCTATATAAATTAAAGAAAAGGAGGATATTTCAATGCAATTTGAACCTATGATAAAGGCTCGGATTAATTCATTTAAGACCCATCACGCTTTGTCGAATATCCCTGAAGACAAGCTGTTTGAGCTTTTTGTCAACGATGTCGTTCTGCGTAGTCATCAGCCTGATGTTGGAATCTCTGAGGAAGTAATTTTAGACGAATGCTCTGTAGGCGGCGCCGATGATATGGGTATTGATGGTCTTGCAATTAAAGTAAATGGGATATTTGTATCTACTAAGCAAGATATAGACGAACTGGTTGAATTGAATAAGCAAATCTCTATTGAATTCTTATTTATCCAGTCGAAAAACAAAGATAAACTCGACTCTGGTGAGTACGGAAAATTTGCTGATGGTATTATTGATTTTTTAGCTGATGAACATCACGAACCTCACAACGAAAAAATCGAAGCCATTTTACAGTTAAAAGACTACCTCTTTTCTGATGATATAATCCTGCGTTGGAAAAGAAATCCAATTGTTAGAATATATTATATTATTTTTGGACAATGGCGAGACAATAAGCACTTCGAAGCCAAGACCAATAAACTTAAACAAGATATTATCGCTCTCCAAAGTTATAGTGATGCTTTTTTCAAATTTATTGACAACACAGAACTAAAAAAGATGTGCGGGGAAAATGAAAATTCATTCTCCGCCGTTATGACGGTTATTGATGACTTTAGTCTCACTGAAGTTTCTGGTGTAAATAACTCTCTGGTTGTTCTGTTAGCTGCTCCAGAACTTATCAAAATGGTTACCACAGATGAGCAGATGCTTAGACAATCTTTATTCACAGACAATGTGCGCGACTATCAGGGAAACACAGATATTAACGCAGACATAATGAATACCATCCAAAACTCGCCCAGCAACTTCGCCCTTTTAAATAATGGTATCACAATTGTATGTACCAGTGTGCGTACTGGCAATCGAAAAATCACCCTATCAAATCCACAAATTGTAAACGGATGTCAAACATGTAATGTCTTGTTTGACGCATATATGCAAGGCTTGGATCTTTCTAAAGTAACTCTTCTGGCAAAAATAATTGCTACCGAAAAAGATGAAGTTACAAGCGCAATTATTAGAGGCACAAATAGCCAAAATGTTGTTTATAACGAAGCGTTTGAAACAACACGAGACTTCCATAAAAATCTTGAGGAGTTTTTCACAGTTATTCAAACTGATGGTACGCCTAATAGAATTTATTATGAGCGACGTTCTCGACAATATGCTCGAGACAACAAAATTCCCTCCACTCGAATTATTGGCTTAAAAACCCTTACTCAAAGCTTTGTTAGTGTGTTTATGCAATCTCCTCATTTTGGCACTTCTCACGAAGCAATTCTCCTCAAAAAGTATAAGAACAGTATCTATGTGGATGGTCAATCTTTGTATCCATATTATACCGCTGCACTAATGTGTTTAAATTTTGAAAAGCTAAAACGCGACGAAAAAATTGTTCGAGCTTTGGATAACCATAAGCACCACTTACTTCTTATCGTCAGTGAATTGATTGCTGGAGTTTGTCCAAGTATTAACGATAGTAAAAAGATAGATGCTTACTGTAACAAAATATTAGAAATCGTTTCTGACGACACTACATACACAGCGGCCATTCAAGAAAGCTCTTCCAAATTGCAAAAAGCAATTGCAGAATGGGTAAGGAAACGTGGACAGCAATATCGACACGGTATAAAAGATAACCCCGCCTTTACAAAATTCTTATTGACATTTATTCGAGGAGGCAATTTAGACAAAATTGAATACGATAATCCTCAACCTTTGGTGCTCAGAGGGCGTATAGTAAAAGCGAGACGTGATCGAAATGGTTATAACTATGGTTTTATCCAACATAGTCCTGAAGATGTGTTTTTCCACGAAAGAGATAATGAAAAACTGGATTTTTCAAGTATTTACGGAAAAACTGTGTTATATGAAATTTTCCCAGATTCCCTCAATGGTGAAGATCGAGCAGAAATTCTTGAAGTACTCGCCGATGAATCTTATTTAATATAACTATTTTACTTGATGAACGGCCGCTTACCTTAATTTTTTGCCACCGCTTACAATAACGGCGGCGCTACCCTAACATGCCCGATGCCCGGAAAACCCTTGATTTTCAAGGATTTCCGGGCATCACTTACATTAGTTCCGGCGGGATACATAGCTGCGGCTGATGCCGTATACCGCCGCCACCTGCCGCTGGGTCTGGGGCGGATGCCCCTCCAGCCCGTATCGCCTCCGGATGATGTCCGCCTCCCGCTCCGTCAGGCAGTCCCGCACCAAGCGCCGCAGCAATAGCTGCTCCTCCCGGTCCTGCAGGTCCGACAGCATGGTGTCGTCGGCCCCCACTACGTCCAGCAGATACAGCGAGCCCCCTTCCTTATCCGTGTCGATGGCGTCAGACAGGGACACCTCCCCCTGCAGCTTCCGCTGGGAGCGGAAGTACATGAGGATCTCATTTTCAACGCACCTCGACGCATAAGTAGCCAGCTTGATGCCCCGGTCTGCCCGGAAGGTGTTGACGGCCTTGATGAGTCCAATGGTGCCGATGGAGATCAGATCCTCCTGATTGTCCGCCTGTGTATAGTATTTCTTGATGATGTGGGCCACCAGCCGGAGATTGTGCTCCACCAGCCGATTCCGGGCCTCCAGATCCCCCTGCGCCCACCGCTCCAGACACGCCCGCTCCTCCTCCGGCGGCAGCGGCCGGGGGAACGAACCGGGATTCCCCGTCAGACGCAGGGACAAAAACAGGCTGTTGGACAGCAGCAGCAACGCCGCAGACAGCATACAGATCCCTCCTTTTCTGCCAGCCTATGCCCTCAGAGGAAGTCCCTATGCTTGACGCAGCGCCAGAAGTGGGGTACAACACATTGCAGAATAATTAAAACGTTTCTATCTCCATCAAATTTTCTGGAGGATTTTATGGGTTTCATCTATCAGGAGGCCAATGCATACGGCGTAGAGGCCTTGGTGGCCTTGGAGCGCCACTACACCCCCACGGAGGAAAAATACTGCACCGCCGTCACAGAGGCCGTCCGCATCTGCGACACCTACGGCATCCCGGAGCGGGAGCTGGTGCCGCAGGTGCGCCATATCGCCGCCGCAGAGGAGTACCTGCTGGAGCACCTGTCAGAGGACGAGGAGACGCTGCAATTCCTGTTCACTCCTCTCTCCGGCAGCAACACCTGTCTGGCATGGTTTCTGGTCTGGGATTATGTTCGCCCCGGCGGCGAAAAAGCTTATAAATATACAGGCCACACACCCCAGCAGCGGCTGCGGGACATCATCTCCGCCGTGGGCCAGTATCAGGAGGACCCCCTCCCCCCGCCGCAGCAGCTGGACACCATCTACGCCCTTATCGCCGTGGAGGTCACCTGCGATCACGACCACACCACCCGCACCGAGACCCCTGCCACCTGCACCGAGCCCGGCTACACCGGCGATAAGGTCTGCACCGTCTGCGGCGAGACCGGCGAGACCGGCGAGGTCATCCCCGCCGCCGACCACAGCTACAAGGACGGCAAGTGTACCGTCTGCGGTGCCGCCGATCCCAACGCCAACAGCGGTGGCAATACCGGCAATAACGGCACCGACAGCCCCAACACCGCTGACGGAGCCGCCATGGGTCTGTGGCTGAGCCTCATGACCGTGGCCGCTCTGGCCGGAGCCCTTCTGGTTCTCGGCAAGAGGTACCGGGCCTGATTCCCCCCTTTCGCAGCGCTCCTCTTAGGCGATAAAAGCCCTTGGCGGCACAGCCTCTTGGCGGCGTAGCCCCTTGGCAGCAAAGCCCTTCGGCGGCAAGGCCCCTTGAAATAGCGCATCTCTCTTTCTGTAAAGGCGGAGGGGGGACCCAGTAGGGTCC
>ERZ772858.3184-NODE-3184-length-10442-cov-5.007702_pt1 | contig 10442 bp, 8 predicted proteins | sample MGYA00512136_ERZ772858 | MGnify/ENA primary metagenome ERZ772858 (study PRJEB29015, sample SAMEA2737726) | human gut metagenome | biome: human gut; feature: human-associated habitat; material: faeces | place: China | collected 2012 ...
CGCTTTTGCACACCCAACATATTTATTATACCACATTTGTCAAGGCAATATCTATCCATAACATGCACGAATAATTCATATTTTGTTTGGGATATCTGCGAATAGACAAATTCCTTAGGGTATTGTATAGTATAGTCACAGAAAGAAAACAGCCGGAGATAAGGAGCTAAAAGCTCCAAGCAAAAGCCACTTTCAATAGCATCGGAACAAGGCACGGCAGTTTTCCCGACAGCTTCAAGCAGATTTCGCAAAGGCTTCCAGTAAGAGGTCTAAATGGGAACACTTGAAGAACTCCGGGAAAGCAGGGACCGGGAGGCTACCGAAGGACTTGAAAGTAAGATGGCAAAGCCGGCAGGATTCGTAAGGAAGGAGGCTCAAGTCCAATGGCTAATTTCAAAGATCCCATTCATCACCGGCGGGCCTGGGCCTGCTGAAAGCAAACGAACCTCATTAACAGCCGCAGGTCATTACCTGTAAAAGATATAAAAGTTAAGATGCAAGGTTCGTAGCTTGCTTAAAATGCAGTGCTCAGGAAATCCCGTCAGAAAAAGTTCCCCGCGTTTACATAGATTAGATGAAGAACTGACGACAGGATTCTAAATAGAAAATTACAGGTTCAAAACCTGGTACGCAAAAGCGTAAATAGAAACCCAGAATCACCGGTGATTGTTATGAAAGATCTAACTCCGCCGAACAAATAATGCTTCACCTGATCTGGCTGGTGCAAGCGCACCGCCCCCCAAAAGGAGAAACTCCGATGTACTAGAGCAAAGAGGAATCAACCTCTGGCATCAAATTCAGGTACCCTGCACAAAATTATTGAAGTTCACTTCCCCGTTCCACAGATGCACCAAGAATCGTTTTCCTTGCAAAATGTTTCCAGGCAGCAAATAACGAACCAAAGGGAATCAGAAATTTCAAGCAAACGCAAAATCATCGAACAACAGCGAATGAAACCCGTTTCCGATTTGCAAAACAAAGAAAACCAGGTTTAAAAACATTCGATCAAAGTTAAAGGATGAGGTTGCCATGAAAATGTGCAAACGGTCCGAAAAATAATACAATCGGGTATGAGGCTATGACTCCAATCAAGTAAGTTCGCTCCAGCGCCATAAGGGTAGAAGGCGCTGGAGCTTTTTTGTTGTGTTGTGCCGGATGTTTCCGGTCTGCTTATCTCCTCTCGTTTACTTTTGTCTGCATCATTTTTGTTTTGCTGCCGCGCTCTAACGCAGCAAATCACTCTAAACACGGCTCTCCCTCCGCCCACAACATTGCACTGTGCGGCGGAGAGTTTTTATGTTTGCGGGCTTTTGTGGAGTATTACGGTACCGGTATTCCATCGCAATTTCGGTTTTCTGAATTTTATTGTTGACATTTCTGTAATATTGCGTTATGATAGCCACAAGGTCCAGAATTTTACAGAATACTGGAATGATAGGTTTTTCGCTATCTTTTTATTGTTCTGTATAATGCCCAAATCGGCGGCTGCCGGGCTGCGTTTTACGTTTAGGATTTCTTTTCCCAATATCGTTCACCTGCCTTAAAGTGTATTTGAAAACAAGAAAAAGATGGATATTGCGCAAACACAAGCAGGATTTAAGGCAAAGAGCCACAGGAATCCTTTGTGGATTCCAAGGCTTTTTAAGGCAAAATCCCACTATGTTTGTAGAAATAGACTAAATTTTTGACTTTTCAGATACACCCTAGGATTCCGGTATTTCCGCTGTAAGTTTTGTTTGGCGTTCCCTTGGCAGAGGGTACACCAAAATTCTCTTGTTCACCTTTTTTCTTCGTGAAGTGTGCAGCAGCGCTTCACCATTTTTTATCTATCGTTATTACAGATTTCTGTTACATTAAAGGAGGCTTTATGGAACAACTTACGATTGATACCGGCCTGCGCGAATACGCGGTCAATGGCGGGCCGGAGCACGGCGGCGGAGTGCTGCGCTTTAACCCCAGCGACCCCAATGTTTACAGCCGTTTTTGCACCCTGCAAAATCAGCTGCAAGAGCTGGAACAGCAGGTGCAGGCGCAAAGCCCCACTGGGACCGATGCCATACAGCTGCTGGCCCAGGCGGATCAGCGCGCCAAGGGGCTGCTGGCGGAAGTATTTGGCCCCGGCAATGATTTTGACGCCATGCTGGGCGGCACCAATCTGCTGGCGGTTGCCGGCAACGGCGAGCGGGTCATCACCAATCTGTTTGCGGCATTGCAGCCCATTCTGGAAGCCGGTGCCCGCCAGTGCGCGGATGCCAAAGCCACGCTGGCCGTGCAGCAGGCCCAGGCAGCGCGCGCCGCGCGCGGGGTGCAGGTATGAGCAGCTGGCGGCTGCCTACCCGGCTGGAGGTTGGCGGAAAAGCATATTCGATTCATTCGGATTACCGCGATATTCTGGATATTCTGCATCGGTTGAACGATGCCAGCGAGCCGGAATTCATCCGCTGGCGGGTGGCCCTGGCCCTATTTTATGAGGGCGATCTGCCGCGCAGCGACTATCCGGAGGCCATGCAGAAGCTGGCAGATTTTTTGAACTGCGGGCAAACGCTGCCCCGCTCCCCTGCCCCGCCGCTGTTGGACTGGGAACAGGACGCCCCGCTGATTGCCGCCGACATCAACAAAGCCGCCGGGTGCGAAGTGCGCGCCCTGCCTTATCTGCACTGGTGGACCTTTATGGCCTGGTTCAACAGCATTGGGGACGGCCAGCTGGCTACCCTGCTGCGGGTGCGCAGCAAGCTGCGCCACGGCCAAAAATTGCAGCCGTGGGAACAGGACTACTACCGCAAAAACAAAGCCATGGTTGACCTGCGCCCCCGCCTGAATCCGGCAGAGATAGCGGAACGCCAGCGGCTGCAGCGCCTGTTGGCCAATTAAGTCCCCATAAGGAGGTAGATGCTTTTGCCAAAATCCTATGCAGGCAGCCTTCAGGTTGCCCTGTCTACACAAACCACTCCCCACACCGCGCAGCAGCCGCTGAACGGCCTGCGCACTGCCCTGAAAAAAATAAGCCGCAGTGTAAACGCTGCGTTCTCCGCCGTGCCGGTGGAAAAGTTTGAGCAGCAGACCGCCGCAGCAGCAGTCAGCGCCAACAAAGCCGCCAAAGCCCAGGCCAAACTTGCCAGTGGCACCACCAAAGCAGCCAAGGCCGCCAAACGCAGCGTTGCGGAATTTGATGAGCTGGACCGGCTGCAGGCTTCTCTTGCCGAAAGTGCCGGAGCTGCGGCGGCTTCCACCACCCGCAAAAGCAGCAGCACTGCAACAATCAAAGCCGCAGATGCCGAACCGCCACAGTTAAGCCCGCCGGCTCTATTAAACCAGCAGCTGCAAAATTTTTGGGCTACATTACAGGCTGTGCTTGCCCCCGCCGCCGCGCTGTGGGATGCAGCCTGGCAGCAGATGAAAACCGCTGCCCTGACCGTTTGGCAGGATCTTTTGGGCGGCGTTCAGCTGACCTGGGCCGAGTACGGCCAGCCCATTGTCCAGAGTGCCGCCCTGGCGCTGGAAAACCTGCAAGGCATTTTTACCACCCTGTGGCAGAACGTTTTGCAGCCGATCCTTACTAACCTGATGCAGATTTTATCTACCCTCTGGTCCTCCCATCTCAAGCCCCTGTGGGATGACATTCTTTTGCTGGTGGCAAGCGTTGCCAACTGCCTGCTGGACCTGTGGAACAACCTGCTGGCCCCGGTGGCCAAGTGGATTATCGCCACGTTCGGCCCCGCATTTGCTGAGGTATTCAACGCCATTGCGGACGTTGTTGGCGTGGCCGTTGGGGCTATTGCGGATGCCATCGATCTGGCCGTTGTTGTGCTGCGTGGGCTGGCGGACTTTTTAAGCGCCGTGTTCCGTGGCAACTGGGATGCTGCCTGGCAGGCCATCGGCAACACGGTCAGCACCGTCTGGGATAAGATGACGAACGCCATCAAGACCGCCGTCAATGGCATCATCGGCTTCATCAATCGGATGATCTCCGCCGTTGTGACCGGCATCAATGCGGTCATCAACGCGCTGAACGGGTTGTCGTTCGACCTGCCGGAATTGTTCGGCGGCGGGCATGTTGGGTTTAACATCAGCACCCTGACTGCCCCGCAGATTCCTTATCTCGCGCAGGGCGCGGTCATCCCGGCCAACCGGGAGTTTCTGGCCGTGCTGGGCGATCAGAGCCACGGCACCAACGTGGAAGCTCCGCTGGACACCATCAAGCAGGCTGTGGCCGAAGTCATGGAGGACCTGCAGGCAGGCCAAATGGCGGGCTTTGAAGCCGTGGTTTCCGTGCTGCGGGAGATCCTCTCCGCCGTGTACGGCATTGAGCTGACCGACGAGGACGTAGGCCGCGCCGTACAGCGCTGGCAGCGCAAACAGGCCATTGCAACAGGAGGTGTGTGACGTGACCCTGACCAATCTGTTCCAGATCGATGGCAAATCCCTGTACGCACCGGACTGCGACATCGAACCGAGCTATTCCGACCTGGATTCCAGCGATTCCGGCCGGGATGAAGCCGGACGAATGCACCGGGAAGTTGTGCGCGAAAAAGTGGCCACATGGCCAATTGCGTACAGCTGCCTGACGGACGACGAATACAAGTACACCATCGGGCTGTTTGCAGGCAAATCCACATTCCAGTTCACCCACCCCAAGGCCGGATCTTCCACCGAGACCGAAACCACCACCTGCTACTGCAGCAAATACGGCATCGCCTGGCACAATGCCAAGACGAAACAGTGGAAGAATTTGAAGTTTAACATTATTGAATGCTGATTGAGAGTTAGAAGGTAGGAAGTAGGAGTTGGGAGTTAAAACGGGCCTAAGGTCCGGCATTGTAGGGAACGGTCTTGACCGTTCCGAAAACCCCGCCGTATATGCCACAACAGGATTTGCCACAGGGCGACGGGCGCACAATGTGCGCTCCTACGGGATTGCGGCCCAATTTTCAACCCGTGCGCGCACGCGCACACCATGAACTCCTAACTTCTCACTCCTACCTCCTAACTAAAACCAAAGGAGGTGTATATTTGCTCCAACCAATTCTCACTCTCCCAAGCGGCACCGAGTTAAAGGGCGGCTCCCCCGGCAGCGCGGTCAAAAGCCTGACGCTGCACACTGCGGTGAACTCCGGACAGGAATTTGCCATCGGCTCTGCGTTTTCGGACTACATTGAAGCCGAAATCTGGGCGGACCCGGGCGGCAGCCTGCAAATTACTGCCGGGGACGCCCTGACCTACTACCGGCAGGACGATGCCGGGAACCACACCAAGGTGGGCGTTTTCTATGCTGAAAAGCCCACCCGCACCAAGCGCAACAGCTACAAGGTCACGGCCTACGACACCATGTCCAAGCTGGATGCGGACTTTTCCGGCTGGCTGCGGGCCAATCAGGCGCAGTTCCCCAAGACCATCTGGCAGCTGGTACAGCTGGCCTGCCAGCGGGCGGGGGTCGCGCTGGCCAGCAGCAGCCTGCCCATCAATGGCAGCTACAGCGTGCAGGCGTTCTATGCGGACGATTTAACCTGCCGACAGATCATCTCCTGGGCGGCGGAAGCGGCAGGCTGCTATGCCCACATGAACGCGGACGGCAAGCTGCAATTCCTGACCTACACAGACAAGCGCAGCACTGCTAAAATCACCCCGGACGGTGCCAGCAACAGCACCGCCTATTATGCTGACAGCCTGAGCTACGAGGACTACACGGTCAAGGCCATTGAGAAAGTCCAGATCCGGCAGTCAGACAGCGACGTGGGGGTCATCTACCCCGACAGCACCACCGCCACCAACACCTATGCAGTGCAGGGCAACCTGCTGCTGACAACCGGCACCGAAGCCAACCTGAAAAGCATTGTCCAAAACCTGTACAACGTGCTGAAAAACGTGACCTACACCCCCTGCAAAGTATCGGTGCCCAGCAGTTCCGGCCTTGCCTGCGGGCAGATCGTGCACGTTAAGGACGCACGCGGGCGGGAGTTCGACACCTACCTGATGAGCGCCACAATCTCCTCCGGCAAGGCCAGCTTTGAGAGCGTAGGCAGCGCCAGCCGGGAAAGTTCCAGCGCCGTGAACAGCCAGAGCTACAAGAACCTGACCGGCAAAATGCTGGAGATCAAGACCAGCGTGGACGGCCTGGAAATAAAGGCCAGCGACCTGACCGGCAAGTACACTGACCTGAAAGCAACGGTGGACGGGCTTTCCTCTGAGGTGAAAAAAGACACCAAAATCACCGGCGGCGGCAACCTGATCCTGGGCAGTGAGAGCTTCAAGAACGCCCTCTCTGGCGGCATTGGCAGTAGCGTGGTGTATGGCGATGATGGCAGCGCAACCATAAACAATGCGAACACCAACGGGTATTTTATGTTCAACACCGCGGGCGCTCGCATTATAAAAGGCGTCACATTATGCCTGTCCGTTATGTACAAACTCATTTCTGGCACCGATGCGCTGCGGCTGGGCATTACGTTTACGGACGATGATGGCCAACATTACATTGCCTACATAAAAACCGCTGACCAGCTCGAAATTAAGCAGACAGACGGCTGGGTGCTGCGGTATGGTACATGGACCCCCAGCAAAAACGGTGTTTTGAAAAAAGCCGATTTCGACAGCAATGGCAACTGCACCAATAAGTTTGAACTGTTTCACCCCATGCTGCAATACGGCAACGCGCCCACCGCCTGGAACGCCAGCAGCGGGGACTACATAACAGAGAAAAGCGCTAAAAGCCTCATCTCCCAATCGGCGGATGAGATCAAAACCGAAGTCACCAAGTCAGTGACTGAAACGGTAACGGCCAACGTAAAGGATACCGCCACCAGCGCCGCCAACGATGCGGTTGACAGAAAATTGCAGGATTATGCCACCACAGCAACGGTGGAAAGTCTGAAAGAGGATGTCTCCAGCATCAGCCAAAAGGCGGATAACATCAACACCAAAGTCAGCAGCCTGAAAGAGACCACCACAACCATTTCAAACGACCTGGACAGCACAAAGCGGGAATTCAAAACCGTTAAAGAATCAGTATCCGCGATTGACCAGAAAGCCGACAGCATTACCCAGACGGTAACGCAGCGGATCACCGGCGGCAACAATATTATTGTGGGCACCGACGACTGGAACAATGCGACCCTGGATGCAGGCGGCAATGACCTGAGCAAAAAAGGCAGCTACACTATCACCGGTGAATCCGTCCGAGTGACCAATAAGGTGCGGAACACTCGCTTCCACTTTGGTGCGGACAAAACGCTGGTGATTGCCAAGGGCATGACCTATTGTGCATCGGTACTGTACAAGCTCAACTCCGGCACGGACAGCCTGTTTTTGCAGTTTGAAACCAAATCCCCCAGCGGAACCAAAGCCTACTATGGCAGCGCGTTCAAAAATGCAAAGCAGGACATTGCGCTGGATAACGGCTGGAAGCTGCGCTGGGCGGCGTTCACGGCGACCGCGGACGGCTATGCAGACGGTCTGTTTGTGAGTACCGCGGACGATAACGCCACCGTTACCAACGATCTGACCATTATGCACCCCATGGTGCAGATGGGCAACGCCCCCACTGCCTGGACGGCCAGCACCGGCGACTATCTGACCGCCAACGAAACCAAAACCGAGATCAAGCAGACTGTGAACGAAATTAAGCTGACGGCCAGCACAAGCGGAACCAGCAGCACCATCAAGCTGACGACAGGCGGAACAGAGATCACCAGCGCACAGATCAACCTATCCGGCGTGGTAACTTTTTCGGATTTGAGCACCTGGAACCAGGACAAGACCATTATCAACGGCGGAAACATTACCACCGGGCAGATTCACAATAAGGCGCGCACAACCACTTATGACCTGGACAATGCTTGGATTCGTATGGGCAAAGATGCTGGCACTCGTGTGGACATTGACACGGGGCGCATCCGCTGGTACTGGGAAAACAACCTGACCGGTGTGTTAAGCAGCCGGTACGGCAAATCTTATATTGGCGATAACTCCCGCTACACGTTTTTAGGCTGGTTCTCCACCGGCGACCCCAGCTTTGATTATTCCTCCGGCGGGGCCACCAGCGAGTTTGTGGGCATTGCCATTGACCAGGTAGATAAGGTCATCCACTGCAATGCCAGCAAGTTTGAAATCCCCGGCAGAATTGAATGCGGTTCTTTGAGTGTGAACGGGAGGGAGATTTAATGCAGAAATTCATGCAGATTTTGGCCACGTTGGCTTTGCTGTTGGTGCTTGCATTGGTCATCCCGCTTACGCTGGCAGCCTGCGGCGGCACGCGAACCGAAGATACAAGCTATCCGCGCCCGGAATATTCCGGCTCCCCGATGGCAGAAAGGGTGATGAAATGACCACAACCGCAAAAATTGAAGAACTCCAAAAGTCCGTCATCAACGCCATCAACAACAGCTGCCTGCACCCCGCCGTGGTGCGCCTGGTGCTGCTGAACGTGATCTCGATGGTGGAAGCCAGCGAGAGAGAGGTAAACAAAAGAGAAAAAGAGACAGAATCCTGAAAATCTGTTTTTTGTTCCCGCATAATCCACACAAAATATAACACATAAAAACAAGGCACCGGGCCAATTACAGGTTCGGTGCCTTGTGGTATTTATGGTGTCAGGATGCCGATCAATCTGCCATCGGCTGATGGTCCGTGATGGTGTGCTCCTGCTGGTACTTGAGCGCAGCAGCGATAAAGCCCTTGAACAGGGGATGTGCGCGGTTGGGGCGGCTCTTGAATTCGGGGTGGAACTGTACGCCTACATGGAAATCACGGCCGGGCAGCTCAACAGCTTCCACCAGGCGGCCATCCGGGCTGGTACCGGAGATCACAAGGCCGTGGTTCTGCATCTCTGCACGGTAGTCGTTGTTGAACTCATAGCGGTGGCGGTGGCGTTCGTCAATTTCTTCTTTGCCATAGCACTCACGCAGCTTGGTGCCCTCGGCGGTAATGCAGGGGTACTTGCCCAGGCGCATGGTGCCGCCCTTCGGGATGTTCCCCTGCTGGTCCGGCATCAGAGCAATAACATTGTGCTCGCCGTCCGGCGTAAACTCGCTGGAGTTGGCATCGGCATAGCCCAGCACATCGCGGGCATATTCCATAACCATAATCTGCATACCCAAGCAGATGCCAAAATACGGGATGTTCTGTTCCCGTGCATAGCGGGCGGCCTGGATCATGCCCTCAATGCCGCGGTCGCCAAAGCCGCCGGGCAGGATGATGCCATCCACACCGGAAAGCTCTTCAGCGCAGCGCTCCTGATCCAGCAGGTTTTCGCTGTCCACCCAATGGATCTCCACTTTGGACTCATTCTCAAAGCCGGCGTGATACAGGGACTCCATTACACTCAGGTATGCGTCATGCAGCTTGACATATTTGCCAACCAGGGCAATGGTGCAGGTCTTGCTGCGGGTGGCAATGCGGGAGATCAGCTCTTTCCACTCGGTTAGGTCGCTGGCCGGAGTTTCCAAGTGCAGCTGACGGCAAACAACGTTGGTCAGGCCGGCAGCTTCCAGCATCAGCGGGCACTCGTACAAGCTGGGCATGGTCAGGTTTTCAATCACGCAATCAGGGCGCACATTGCAGAACATGCTGATCTTGCGCTTGATATCGCTGCCAACGCGGCCATCGGCACGCAGCACGATGACGTTGGGGGCGATGCCCATGCCCTGCAGTTCCTTGCAGGAATGCTGGGCGGGCTTGGATTTATATTCGTCCGAGCCGGAAATATAGGGCACCAGAACCACATGGATGTAGCAGCAGTTTTCCATGCCCTGCTCAATGCCAACCTGGCGGATGGCCTCCAGGAAAGGCTGGCTCTCAATATCACCGGTGGTACCGCCGATTTCGGTGATGACAACATCGGCTTCGGTGCTTTTGGCAAGATTGTAGATATAGCTCTTGATTTCGTTGGTAATGTGGGGAATGATCTGCACCGTCTGGCCCAGATAAGCGCCCTGGCGTTCCTTGTTCAGCACGTTCCAATAGACCTTGCCCGTTGTTAGGTTCGAGTACTTGTTCAGGTTTTCATCAATAAAGCGCTCATAATGACCCAGATCCAGGTCGGTTTCGGTTCCGTCATCAGTCACGAACACCTCGCCGTGCTGTAGCGGGCTCATGGTGCCGGGATCCACGTTGATATAAGGATCCAGCTTTTGAGAAGCCACCTTCAGGCCGCGGGTTTTCAGCAAACGGCCCAGGCTGGCTGCTGTGATGCCCTTGCCCAAGCCGGAGACCACGCCGCCAGTAACAAAAACGTACTTTGTCGCCATATATACCATCCTCTCCACAACTACCACAAATAAATGGACGCTTTATTATACATCACTTTTATTTCTAAAAGCAAGAGTCTTTTTCCTGTTTGGTGCAAATTCTCTTGCGCACCATCGTACAATCCCCTATAATAAATAAGATAGTATTTAAGGCAACACCGCACAATTCCCGCCTGACGGCTTAAGCACCGCTCCGGCGGC
>ERZ772858.3185-NODE-3185-length-10438-cov-7.322161_pt1 | contig 10438 bp, 5 predicted proteins | sample MGYA00512136_ERZ772858 | MGnify/ENA primary metagenome ERZ772858 (study PRJEB29015, sample SAMEA2737726) | human gut metagenome | biome: human gut; feature: human-associated habitat; material: faeces | place: China | collected 2012 ...
CTCCACCACCAACATTTCCACTGACCAGAACGAACTGGCAATGGAAGTTATGGAAAAGGTTGCCCTGAAACACGGTCTGGTCTGCCTGCTGCACGAAAAGCCGTTCGCAGGTGTCAACGGTTCCGGTAAGCACAACAACTGGTCTATGGCAACCAACGACGGACAGAACCTGCTGGATCCGGGCTGCACACCGATGGAGAACATGCAGTTCCTCACCTTCCTGTGTGCAATCATCAAGGGTATTGATGAATATGCAGATCTGCTCCGCATCAGTGCTTCCTCTGCCGGCAACGATCACCGTCTGGGTGCAAACGAGGCTCCGCCGGCAATCATCTCCATTTTCATGGGCGAAGAATTACAGGGCGTTCTGGACGCACTGGAAGCAGGCACTTCCTACAAGAGCGAATCCAAGGTATTCGAGATCGGCGTAGACGCTCTGCCGGACTTCCCGAAGGATTCCACCGACCGGAACCGGACTTCTCCGTTCGCTTTCACCGGCAACCGTTTCGAATTCCGTATGGTTGGTTCTTCCGACAACATCGGCTGCCCGAACTCTCTGCTGAATGCCATTGTTGCCGGCGAACTCTCTGACATCGCCGACAAGATGGAAAGCGTTCCGGCTGACAAGTTCGATGACGAGCTGAAATCGCTGCTGGTTTCCATTATCAAGGAACACAAGCGTATCATCTTCAACGGCAACGGTTATTCCGACGAATGGGTCGCCGAAGCAGAAAAGCGTGGTCTGCCGAACTTCAGATCCACTGTTGACTGTGTTCCGCACTATGCAGATGCCAAGAATGTTGCTCTGCTCCAGAAATTCGGCGTACTGTCCGAAAAGGAGATCAAGGCTCGTATGGAAGTCCTGCTGGAAAACTATGCAAAGACCATCAATATCGAAGCCCTGACCATGATCGACATGACAAAGAAGAAGTATATCCCGACCTGCATTGCCTACACCAAGGAACTGTGCGATGCTGCCGCAGTGAAGCAGTCGCTGGACATCTGCTCCTGCGTCGAAAAGGAACTGGCAGAAAAGGTCAGCAGCCTGACAAAGGCAGCTTATGAAGCTACCAAGAAGCTGGAGACTGCTGTAGCTGCCGCCGCCGCAAAGGAGGAGTAAGATGTCCTTTTTTGTCAACACCATGGTCTGCGGCTTTTCGCTGTATCAGATCCTGGCGTTTTTCCTGATCTACTCCTGCCTGGGCTGGTGCCTGGAGGTCATCTATGCTGCCGTTTCCACCGGCCAGCTGGTGAACCGCGGCTTTCTGAACGGCCCGGTCTGCCCCATCTACGGCTTTGGCATGATCATCGTGCTGTTCACCCTTTCGCCGCTGGCAGACAACCTGTTGCTGCTCTATATCGGCGGCGTGATCCTGCCCAGCGTGCTGGAGCTGGCGGGCGGCTGGGCGCTCTACAAGCTCTACCACACCCGGTGGTGGGATTACAGCGACTTCCCCTTCAACATCGGCGGATATATCTGCCTGGAGTTCTCCCTTTTGTGGGGCGTGGGCACCGTTGTGGTGATGAAGGCCGTTCACCCCGTGATCGCCGGTCTTGTGGAGATGGTTCCCCAGATGGTGGGCTTCGTCCTCATGTGCATCCTGTACGCCTGCTACGCCGCCGATGTGGTGGTGACCGCCTTTGCGGCCTCTGACCTGGCCCGTGAGCTGGATGCTCTGGAAAAGGTGGCCGACAGTATGCACGCCGTGTCCGATGCCATGACCGAGCTGCTGGGTACCACCGCCATGGATGTGGACCAGAAGATGGACGAGAGCCGCCTGCAGCTCAAACTGGCGGCTGCCGAGGCCCGGGACAATGCCGCCAAGCTGAGCCCCCGGGATGCCGCTGCCGCCCTGCGCGCCAAGGCCGACGAGGCCATGGAGGCCGCACGCAAGTCCTCGCAGGAGGCCCGGCTCAATGCCTCTGAGGCCGCCACTGCCGTCAAGCTGGCAGCCAAGGGCACCGCAGAGCGCACGGCAGAGCTGCTCCGTCTGGAACAGCTGGCCGAGGAGCTGCAGGCCCGCAGCGAGGAGATGCGCGCCCGCACCCGGAGCTCCAAGTACTTTGGCAAGGGCCGTATGCTCCGCGCTTACCCCAAGCTGCGCCACGGCGAAAAGCACCGCTCTCTGGATGAGCTGCGGGAGCGCCTGAAGTACGAGCGCAGGCACTGACCCTGACCGTTGCAGCAACCCTAAATGCCCCTGACCGGCTTCTTTCGGTCAGGGGCATTTTTCTTGCACTGCATTCTCCATAAAGTCAGGCAGATCTTGTGCTGCCGCACGATTTTGTTTTCATTCTGTTTTCCACCTTGTACGCTCCTTTTTTGTACACTTTTCCAAATTTATTTTCGTCATATTGACAAAAAAAAAAAAAGAGTATTTTATCCTGTGCAATATGCTATTCCCGCTAAAAACTGAAGAATCGGCAAGCCAGTCGAAAGGCTGCGACGCAAAGCTACAAGGGCCTGTAATATGGCAGCCAGCCGCACGTTATTCTCTCCGGGTAAGGTAATACGAAACCTTGCACCTCCTTGTGAAGATGCGTCGGCTTCCCTTCAGGAGAGCGAGCGCGCAGCGGGCCTGCAAGGGTTCAGAGCGTTGTACCAGCCGTTTGGCCGGTGCGGCGCTCTTTTGTTTTGGCTGAAATAGAGAGAGTTTTTGGGAATATCATGGAAAAGGAGTAAAAAATTATGAGACCCAAGCGTTTGATCAGCTTATTGGTTGCGGTCTGCATGATGATCACCATGCTGCCCCTGTCGGCAGTCACGGCATTTGCGGCAGACACGGCATCGTCAACTGTACGTACAGCCATCGTTGACGGTTACAAGTATGAGTATAAGGTAAATGAAGCCGATAATACTGCAACCATCACAAAATTTCTTGGCCCTGATGGTTCAGCAAAAAGCACTGGCTCCTACGACATCAAAATACCCGAAAAGATACACGAAAAGTCGGGCGACTACACTGTAACTGCTATCGGCGATGATGCCTTTAGAGGTTGCTCTGCTCTGAAGAAGGTCACCATTCCACAAAGCGTCACTTCCATCGGCGATTCTGCCTTTGCAGGTTGCCACAACTTGGACTCTGTTACCATCAAGGACGCTGCCACATCAATAGGAAGCCGGGCCTTTACGGAATGCCCTCTTGCAACAAAGCTTTCATTAGGTAAAAAAATTACGACGATCGGCGATGATGCCTTTTATGATTGCCGTGAACTGAATAACGTCACCATTCCACAAAGCGTCACTTCCATCGGTTATGAAGCCTTTTGCCAATGCATTCATCTTAAAACGCTTTCGTTCGGTGAGAATGGTGAGAATATTAAGACGAATATTGAGACGATCGGCGATGATGCCTTTTATTATTGCATTGAGCTGGAGAGTGTCACCATTCCACAAAGCGTCACTTCCATCGGCAATGATGCCTTTGGACAATGCCATGACTTGCAATCTCTTACCATCAAGGACGCTGCCACATCGATAGGGCATAGAGCCTTTTTGGGGTGCACTTCTCTTGCAACGATTTCGTTAGGTGAGAATATTAAGACGATCGGCTATTCTGCCTTTAATTCTTGCACTTGCGTTGATCTGACGAACGTCACCATCCCGGAAAATGTAACAACCATTAGACCTGGTACCTTTTCCTTTTGCAAACATCTGGAATACATTATGCTCCCTGCTGGATTGACTTCTTTCCAAGACAGTCTGAAAGGTTGTCCGGCTGGGAACCCCAATGGTGCCATCTACTACAACAACTACAAGACCGCCGCAGATACTCTGCTTGCAGACAATGATAACAATTCTAACATTGCTGACAATGATAAACTGAAAAATCGCAATTTTCTTTACCTCTGCAATGTGATCTTTGATGCCAAGGGCGGCAACCTGACCGACCCCGCTGAGGTGCCGGTTTATAAGACCGAAAAAATCACTGATACCAAGGCAAACGAACTGACTGCCATCCATGATCCCACCCGTGCGGGTTACAAGTTCACCGGCTGGTACACCGAAGATGGCAAGGATGGCAAGCTCTTTGATGTAGACGAAACCGCAATTACGGAGGACATCACCCTCTATGCCCGTTGGGAGTTTGATCCCAATGCTCCGGGCTGCCACCCGCTGACCGTGACCGGCGGCACTGTTACTGTGAAATACGACGGCAGCGATGTGACCAGCAAGTTGAACAGCAAAACTGACGCAACCACCGGACAAAAGACCTACGATGTACCGGACGGCGCAGAAGTGACCGTGACGCTGGACAAGACCGCAGTGCCCAATGGCAAAGTGTTTGACGGTTGGTCTACCTCCCTGCCCACAGGTCAGGACTACAAGGCAGAAAGCATCACCTTTACCATGCGCAGTGGTGTGAATGTGTCTGCAACGTACCGTGATGCCGCCGCTGACCACACCCCCAATACCGCAGTCTGCCACCCGCTGACCGTGACCGGCGGCATTGTTACCGTGAAAAACGGTGACAAGGATGTGACCGATACCTTGACTGTTACTACTGACGAGACCACCGGCAAAAAGACCTACTCTGTACCGGACGGCGCAAAAGTGACCGTGACGCTGGACAAGACCCTGATCCCTGAGGGCATGGTGTTTGACATCTGGTCTACCGGCAAGTTCTCCCTGCCGCTGGGTCAGGACTACAAGGCTGAGAGCATCACCTTTACCATGAACACCATGAGCAGTGATGCGGATATTGCCGCACAGTACCGTGATGCCACCATTGAAGATGATGGGCCCAATGTGCTGGGCACTGCCGCGATCATTGGTACTGCCGCTGTGGGTACCGCAGTGCTGGGCTATCAGGCCTATTCTCTGGGCGCTGAATTTGCAGGCAAGCTGCTGAATCTGCCCTACTTCCCCAGCAACCGCAGCGCCCTTGCCATGATGCTGTGGGAGGATGCAGGCAAACCCATGCCCGAATCCGAACTGCTCTACCCCGATGTCGGTCAGGAAGAGCAGGATATGGACCTGCAGCACGCCGCCCGCTGGGCCATGGAAAACGAGCTTATCCCTGACCTGAACGATGAGGGCACGGCTCCGGAAGAGATGAAGTTCTTCCCGGCCAATCCCGTAAGCAAGCTCGATGTGCTGAACGCATGGCAGAAGGCACAGGAGCTCAAGAACAACTAACGCCATCCCCGAATATTCCCAAATATACGTAGAAGCGCCTCATCCTTCACCGGATGGGGCGCTTCTGCGTTGTAATGAGTTAATGAGTCGCAGCGGGTGTGGTCAGCTACTACATCTGCAAGTGGCTTGACGAACAGTTCAAGGCCGGTAAGCACTAACCCTTAGCAAGCAGGAAGCCCCCTTGGTATTCGCAGTACCGAGGGGGCTTCTTGTTGCTTTGGTGGAACCATGGAATGGTTCCGTAGTCTCATCTACAACTTTAGTATATGCACTCCTGCGCAAAAAATCAAGAGGGCCGCCACAGATTTTGTTTCGCATCTGCGCCTGTTTCAGCTTATCACGCCCACAGATCCTCGGGGTACAGGCCCTCCTGGGTTTTCTGGGCGATGGCGGCCACCACGGTGGGCTTATCCTCGCGGTAGGTCACACCGTACCACTTATCGGTGCTCTTGAGCACGGTGACCGCTGCTTTGCCCTCATCGATGAGCTCGCTGGCCACGGTGGGCAGGAAATACTCGCACTTGAGGGGATTCTTGGGCAGATTCTCATGCAGCCAGCCCGCAAAGCGGCGGTCGGCCTCGTCAAGGAAGCTCTTGCCGAAGCCCCACAGATTCATGCTGACAGGTGCTTCCACCGGCAGGTCATCCGTGCCCTCACCGACAAGAGCGGTGCAGCGGATGCCGCCCTCATAGGTCTCGATGCCGGTGCGCTCGGTCACGCTGTGCAGGGTGCCGTCCGGGTTCACCACGCAGACACCGCGGGAGACGGTGCCGTTCTCAGAGACAGTATTTTTGAGCAGGTAGCTCACCATGCAGTAATCGTAAACTGCGCCGTCCTGATGGGTGGACAGATACTCATAGATGACCTTGAAGGCCTCGGGGCCGTAGTAATCGTCCGCGTTGATGACAGCGAAGGGGCCATCAATGAGGTCTTTTGCGGCCAGCACGGCGTGACAGGTGCCCCAGGGCTTGACGCGGCCCTCGGGGATGGTGAAGCCTGCGGGCAGTTCATCCAGCTGCTGGAAAGCGTATTTCACGTTCATACCCTGAGAGACGCGGTCGCCGATGGCAGCCTTGAAGGCATCCTCGATCTCGTGCTTGATGACAAAGATCACGGTCTCAAAGCCTGCGCGGTGGGCATCGTACAGGGAGTACTCCACAATGGGCTGACCCTTGGGGCCCACCGGGTCGATCTGCTTCATGCCGCCGTAACGGCTGCCCATGCCGGCAGCCATGACCACCAATACCGGTTTGTTCATTTTTCTTTCCTCCTGCGTCAGTGCGCTGTTCTTTGAGTCTATTATACTCCAAATTTTCCCGGGCAACAAGGGATAGCTTTTCCTTGAATTTTTGCATGGATTCTCTCCCGCTGCCGTGATAGAATAGAGGCAATGGAGTTTCCGCAGAAAAGGAGAATGCTTATGTCAACCAAAACTGTCTGGATCACCGGCGCTTCTTCTGGCATCGGGCGGGAGTTTGCCCGCCGCTATGCCCGGCTGGGCTTCCGTCTCATCCTGACCGCCCGCCGCCGCGACCGGCTGGAGACCCTTGCCGCCGAGCTCCGGGCGAAACACGGCACCCTCTGCCGCATCGTACCCGCCGACCTTGCGCAGGATGCGCAGGTCACCGCCCTGTGCGAAGCACTGGCAGACGAACGCATCGACCTGTTCCTCAACAACGCGGGCTTTGGTGCCTGCGGTGCCTTTTCCGAGACGGACGCGGGCAAGGAGCTTTCCATGCTGCGGGTAAACGTGCTGGCCATGCACCGGCTGTTCAAGTTCACCCTGCGCAAGATGGAAGCACAGGGCTTCGGCACCATCCTGAACGTGGCATCCTCGGCGGGCCTGCTGCCGGGCGGGCCCTATATGGCGGGCTACTACGCCTCCAAAGCATACGTTGTCAGCCTGACCCGCGGCGTAGCTGAGGAGCTGCGGGAGCAGCACAGCCCGGTCTATGTCTGTGCCCTCTGCCCCGGCCCCGTGGACACCGAGTTCAACGACCGCGCCGACGTGGTGTTCGCCCTCAAGGGCATCACCCCGGAGCTCTGCGTGGAAGAAGCCATGCGCGGGATGCTCCGCCGCAAGACCATCATCGTGCCCAGCACCCTGATGCGCCTTGCCACCACGGCCCAGAAGCTCGTTCCCACGCCCCTGCTCATGCCCATCCTGGCCCACCAGCAGAAGAAAAAGCTTGGCTGATGGCCGCTTGACAGCGCACCGCCGCTCATGTATCTTAGAGGTATCCGAAAAAGCAGGAGGAAGTCTAATATGGCATGGTTATACCATTTCAATCAGATCGTCACCCACGGCATGGAGGGGTTTCTGGAGACAGCGGTGCCGATGATCTCCGGGCTGGCTGAGATCATCGGCCTGTTCATCATCGTCACCAGCCTTGTCAAGGCCACCTACCACTATGTGCGGGCCACCTTTTTCCATGGCCAGCACGATTTCCTCCACGAGATGTCCAGCGGCCTGACCACGGCGCTGGAGTTCCTGATGTCGGCGGAGATCGCCAAGACTTTCCTGTTGCAGAATCTGGAATCGGTGGTGCCGCTGGCGGCCACCTTTGCCCTGCGGGCCATGATGAGCCTGATGCTCCACTGGGAGATGGAGGGCGGGCACCGCTCCGGCCGCAAAAAGGAAGAACCGCCCGCCGGTGAGGCCGAGAAAAAAGAATGACTTATAAAGTTTCCCTCTTTTTTCTCGGTTCTGGGTTGTGTAAAACGTAAAAATCGTGCCCCGGCTCTTGACAGTTTTGCACAAAGGGGCTATACTCGTGCCATCGAAAGCAAAGGCGCTGACGGAAGTGATTCCGCCAGCGCCTTTTGTGTTTTCGCTGGATATTGCTCGGGAGGAATAGAGGGCCTCCTGAACAAGGCTCCCGCGCACATTCGGTGCGGGGAGCGCATTACAAACCGGGGAGGTATTATAATGTTCAGTTCCATAAACACCTGTTGGGTGCTGGTTGCGGCATTCCTGGTCTACTTTATGCAGGCCGGTTTTGCGCTGTGTGAGGCGGGCTTTACCCGCGCCAAAAACACCGGCAACATCCTGATGAAAAACATGATGGACTTCTGCATCGGCACGCCGTGCTACTGGGTCATCGGCTTCGGCCTGATGTTCGGCGGCACAAGCGCGCTGATCGGCGGGTTCGATCCGTTCATTCAGGGCGATTACAGCCACCTGGGGCTTGATATCCCGCTGTGGGTGTACATCGTGTTCCAGACTGTGTTCTGTGCCACGGCAGCCACCATCGTGTCCGGCTCCATGGCCGAGCGCACCAACTTCAAGGCTTACTGCGTTTATTCCGCTGCCATTTCGCTGGTGGTCTACCCCATCTGCGGCCACTGGATGTGGGGCGGCGGCTGGCTGCAGAGCATGGGCTTCCATGATTTTGCCGGTTCCGCAGCCGTTCACAATGTGGGCGGTGTGATCGCCCTGCTGGGTGCCGCAATGCTCGGCCCCCGTATCGGCAAGTACGATAAGGACGGCAACCCCCACGCCATTCCCGGCCACAACCTGACCGCCGGTGCGCTGGGCGTGTTCATCCTGTGGTTCTGCTGGTTCGGCTTCAACGGCGGCTCTTCCCTGAGCCTTGCCACCGATGAGGCCATGACCCTGACGGGCCTTGTCTGCTTCAACACCAACCTGGCCGCTGCCGTTGCCACCTGCGTGACCATGATCTTCACCTGGCTGCGCTACGGCAAGCCCGATGTCTCCATGACCCTGAACGGCTCTCTGGCCGGTCTGGTCGCCATCACCGCAGGCTGCGACGCGGTCTCTCCCTTCGGTGCCTTCATCATCGGCTTCGTGGCCGGCATCCTCGTGGTCCTGAGCGTTGAATTCTTTGATAAGATCGCAAAGATCGATGACCCCGTGGGCGCTGTCTCCGTTCACTTTGCAAACGGCGTGTGGGGCACCATTGCTGTGGGCCTGTTCTCCAACGGCGGCGACGGCGTGGGCAAGGGCCTGTTCTACGGCGGCGGCTTTGCACAGCTGGGCACCCAGCTGCTGGGCCTTATCACCGTTGATGTGTACGTTGTGGTCGTGATGTTCATCATCTTCAAGATCATCGACAAAACCATCGGCCTGCGCGTCCCTGCTGAGGTGGAGATCGACGGCCTGGATATCCACGAGCACGGCCTGACTTCTGCTTACGCTGGTTTTTCCATCTCCGATGCCAACGCCGCTGCCATGGTGCCCAACGAGAACACCGATCTGGGCGAGGATGATGCCTCCAAGGCAAGCGCCGTGCAGATGAACGCTGCCGTGCCTGTGGTCAAGGAGCCTGCCGTCATCCACGATGGCATCTACGACACCGGGATGCACAAGGTGTCCATCATTGCAAAGCTCTCCAAGTTCGATCAGCTCAAGACCGCGCTGAACGATCTGGGTGTGACCGGCATGACCGTGACCCAGGTGATGGGCTGCGGCATCCAGAAGGGCACCACCGAGAAATACCGCGGCGTGCCTGTGGACAGCACCCTGCTGCCCAAGATCAAGGTCGAGGTCATTGTTTCCAAGATCAGCGTGGACGCTGTGGTGGATGCCGCCAAGAAGGCCCTGTACACCGGCCACATCGGCGATGGCAAGATCTTTGTCTACAACGTGACCCGCGTGGTCAAGATCCGCACCGGCGAGGAAGACTACGCCGCTCTGCAGGATGTGGAGTAACCCTCCACAAAATTCTCCGCTGTTCCCGCTGCGGCGGCAGCCCGGCTGCTCCGACACAGTCCCCGCCGCCCGGCGTGACAGATAGATCGTTCTCCTTTTTCCTTTTTCCTTTTTTCTCTCTTTGCCCGTTTATTTTAATATGCTTCCATGATAAAATAAACGCATAACTAAGAATGCATTCATTCCATTTTGTTATGGAGAATTTTACAAAGGAGTTTTTATGGATCAGAAACTGGAAACTTTTTTGACGCTCTGCAAGACGATGCACTACGGCCGCGCCGCCGAACTGCTCCATCTCTCGCAGCCTGCCGTCAGCAAGCACATTCAGGCGCTCGAGGCGCAGTACGGTGTCCGCCTCTTTACGTACCAGGCTCGTCGGCTGCAGAAGACACGGGAAGGCGACATTCTCGAGCAGTATGCTTTTTCTCTGCGCTACAACGAAGAAATGCTTCTCGCGCGTCTTCACGAAAAATCAAAGACTCTGCTCCGCATCGGCGCGACAAAATCCATCGGCGATTATATTCTGCTGCCGGAAATCTGCCGCTTTCTTGCAAAACCGGACCAGCAGCTTCACTTTCTTGTCGACAACACGGCCCATCTTCTCGCAAAACTGGAAGACGGCGAAC